>ENA-ORSL01002686-ORSL01002686.1-human-gut-metagenome-genome-assembly--contig:-NODE-2686-length-12501-cov-5.390246_pt1 | contig 12501 bp, 14 predicted proteins | sample MGYA00242190_ERZ509157 | MGnify/ENA primary metagenome ERZ509157 (study PRJEB26280, sample SAMEA2338664) | human gut metagenome | biome: human gut; feature: human-associated habitat; material: faeces...
CGTGAAACGGCTTAAGTAAAATGATGAAATCATTTTACTTAAGAAATAGTATTATCGCTCTTCCCGGAAGTAGGGCACGCCCAGGCTTTCGGGGGGCTGGTTCTCCCGCTTGTTGCGCATGGAGGTCAGCACCAGCACCAGAATGGTCACAAGATAGGGAAGCATTTTGTACAGCTCCTTCACCGCCAGGTTGGTGCCCGTGGGAATGAACAGATACAGAATGTACAGTCCGCCGAAAAGAATGGAGCTGAGAATGCCCACATTGGGACGCCAGATGGTGAAGATTACCAGGGCAATGGCCAGCCAGCCCCGATCGCCGAAGGCATCGTTGGACCAGACGCCGCAGGCGTAGTCCATGACGTAGTACAGTCCGCCCATGCCCGCAATCATGCTGCCCACACAGGTGGCGACGAACTTATACCGACCGATGTCAATGCCCGCCGCGTCCGCGGTGGCCGGGCTTTCGCCTACCGCCCGAAGCTGAAGACCCACCCGGGTCTTTTTCAACACATAGGAGGAAATCAGCGCCAGAATAATGGCCACATAGGCCAGGAAGCCGTAGCTCAGGAACAGCTTGCCAAAAACCCCCAGCTTGTCCGCAATGGGCAGACTCCGGCTGAAATAGGCGGAGGTGGTGGAAAGCGCGATGGAGGGCACCTCGCTGCCGGTGAGCTTAATGAGGGAGCCGCCGAAGAAGTTGCCGAAGCCTACGCCAAAGGTAGTCATGGCAAGGCCGGTCACGTTCTGGTTCGCCCGGAGGGTAACGGTGAGGAAGCAGTACAGAAGTCCCATGAGCAGTGACCCCAGCAGACAGCACACCAGGGGAATCAGCACCGCAAGGAGGCCGTTCACACTTCCGGACTGTTCATAGAAGAATGCGCCGATGACACCGCAGATGCCGCCTACATACATGATACCGGGGATGCCCAGGTTCAGGTTGCCGGACTTTTCCGTCAGGGTCTCGCCGGTGGCGCCGAAGAGCAGAGGGATGCCCTGCATGACGGCACGGGGAAAGAAAGAGACAAAATCAAACATTTTCTCAGCCCTCCTTCTTGGTCTGCTTCAGGAAGCTCAGACGGTAGCTGATAAAGAACTCGCTGCCGATGATAAAAAACAGGATAATGCCGGTGAGGATATCGCCGAAGGAATGGTTCAGGCCGTAGATGGTGGTAATCTCGCTGGCACCCCGGTTGAGAAACACCAGCAGCAGGCTGGTAAACACCATCATCAGGGGATTGAACTTGGCCAGCCAGGCAACCATAACCGCGGTGAAGCCCCGACCACCGGCGATGGTGGTGGTGATGGTGTGGTCGGTGCCGCCCACAAGCAGAAGTCCCGCGAAGCCGCACAGGCCGCCGGAAATCATCATGGTGCGCACGATGACCTTGCCCACGTTGATACCCACATATCGGGCGGTGCGCTCACTTTCGCCTACCACGGAAATCTCATAGCCTTGCTTGGAGCGCTTCAGGTAGAAATACATCACGAGGGTCAGTACGGCTACGATCAGAATATTCAGCAGGTACTTGTAGGAACCGATTTGAGGCAGCCAGCCGGCCTGGGTGTTCTGGTTGATAATACCGATTTTGCCCGCACCCTTGGGCACCTCCCAGAGAATGACGAAATAGGCAACCAGCTGGGTCGCCACATAGTTCATCATCAGGGTAAACAAAGTCTCATTGGTGTTCCACTTGGCCTTGCAGATGGCGGGAATGCCGCCCCAGATGGCACCGGCCACAATACTGGAAATCACCATCAGCACAATGAGCAGCCAGTTGGGAACCTTGTCTCCCAGCAGAATCATGCAGGCCGCGGTGGCAAGACCGCCGGCCAGGATCTGGCCTTCGCCGCCTACGTTCCAGAAACGCATCTTGAAGGCGGGGGTCACTGCCAGAGACACGCACAAAAGAATTGCCAGGTTCTGACCCAGAATCCAGGCCTTCCGCTTGGTGCCGAAGGCACCGGCGAACATGGTTTTGTACACGCCGATGGGATTTTCGCCGGTCAGAGCGGTGGTCACCACGGCACAGACGATCAGTGCCAGCACAATGGCGGCTGCCCGAATGCCCCAGGCCTGATACCAGTGAAGGGCAGACCGCTTGGAAATATGCAGAATCGGCCCCCGATTTTGTTTACGCATTGGCTTTTCCTCCCAAACGAGTCATCATCATGCCCACTTCGGGCTTGGAGGCTCCACGACCCTCTACAATGCCGCTGACCTTGCCGCCGCAGAGCACCAGAATCCGGTCGCACAGCTCCAGCAGCACATCCAGGTCTTCGCCCACATACACGACGGCCACACCGGCCTTTTTCTGCTTGTTAATGAGATCGTAAATGGTATAGGAGGCGTTGATGTCCAGACCCCGGACGGCGTAGGCCGTCAGCAGCACACTGGGCGCGGAGGCAATTTCCCGGCCTACCAGCACCTTCTGCACATTGCCGCCGGACAGTCGGCGCACGGGGGTGGACACGCCGGGGGTAACGACCTCCAGCTCCTGAACCACCTTTTCCGCCAATTGCCGGGGCTTTTTCCGATCGGTAAAGAAGGAGCGACCCTTCCGGAAGGAGCGGAGCATCATATTGTCCGTCAAATCCATGGAGCCAACCAGACCCATGCCCAGCCGGTCTTCCGGCACAAAGGACAGGCACACGCCCATATCCGCAATGTGCATGGGATCCTTGCCGATCAGCTCTTCCCGGGTGCCGTCGTCCTCCACATAGCAGATGCTGCCGGCTTCCGTCTTCTGCAATCCCGCAATGGCCTCCAGCAGCTCCTTCTGTCCACAGCCGGAGATTCCCGCAATGCCCAGGATTTCGCCGCTGTTGACGGTGAAGGACACGTCCTCCAGCTTCAGCGTGCCCTCCATGTCCCGGACAGTCAGGTTCTTCACCTCAATCCGGGGCTTTGGATCAACGGGGTCGGGACGCTCAATGTTCAGCGTCACCGGACGGCCTACCATCATGTTGGTCATTTCCTGGGCGTTGGTTTTGGCCGTGAGCATATCGCCCACGAACTGACCGTGCCGCAGAATGGCCACCCGGTCGGACAGGGCCTCCACCTCGTGCATTTTGTGGGTGATGATGACAATGGCTTTGCCGTCGTCACGCATGTTCCGCAGAACGGCAAAGAGCTTCTCCGTCTCCTGAGGGGTGAGCACCGCGGTGGGCTCGTCCAGAATCAGGATGTCCGCGCCCCGGTAGAGCACCTTGACAATTTCCACCGTCTGCTTCTGGGAGACGGACATATTGTAGACCTTCTGGTAGGGATCCACGTCAAAGCCATAGGTATCGCAGATGGCCTTGACCTTCTGGGCCACCTTGTCGATGTTCAGCCGCCCAGGCTCCTTCAGACCCAGCACGATGTTCTCCGCCGCGCTGAGCACATCCACCAGCTTGAAGTGCTGATGAATCATGCCGATGCCGTAACGGAAGGCATCTCTGGGAGAGCGGATCATGACCTCCTGGCCGTCAATGTAAATCTGTCCCTCATCCGGGAAATAAATGCCGGAGAGCATATTCATAAGGGTGGTTTTGCCGCTGCCGTTTTCTCCCAGCAGTGCCAAAATTTCTCCCTTATAGATATCCAGCCATACCCGGTCGTTGGCAAGAACCGTGCCGAAGCGCTTGGTAATGTCGCGCATCTGCACCGCAGCCTGTTTCTCTTCCAATAAGCTCACTCCTTTTTAAAAATACCTTCCCTTGGGTGGAATGCCGCAAAGGGCAGCGCGGCGAATGGTCACTGCGCTGCCCTTTGCAGCATTCCCAGAGCCCCAAAAGGGGCTCTGGGATATTGGTTTTTAGAATGCGGTATCCAGCAGGTTGATGCCGTCGATCTTCAGATCGAAGTAAGGAGCGGAACGCTTGACGGACTCCTGGAAAGCACCGTTCTCCACAACCTCGGTGTCGGGGGTGTAGTCAGGATCGGTGTCCACGTCAGCCATGTAGGAATCCACGGCCTTGCCGTCCACGGTGAAGGTGGTGGTGTCGAAGACCTTCACGGAGCCATCCTCAATGGCGGCCTTGACCTCCTCCAGCTTGGCGGCGGTGCCCTCGGCGCAGGCGGCCTCGTTGATGTCGGTCAGCACAACGGAGCCGGTCTCGATGGTGCCGGTCCAGTCGGGGGCAATGGCCTCACCGTTCTTGACGCAGTTCACAACGTACTCATAGTAGGGAGCCCAGTTGATCCGGGAGGACACCAGGAAGGTGTTGGGGCAGGCGGAAACGGTGGAACCGTTGTAGGAAACGTTGGGCACACCGGCGGTCTCGCAGGCAGTGGGGGCGCCCATGGAGTCGGCGTGCTGAGAAATCAGCTTGCAGCCATTGGCGATCAGCTTGTTGGCGCCTTCCTTCTCGGCGGTCTCATCGTACCAGGAGCCGGTGAAGGTCACGTCCATGGTCACGGTGGGGCAGACGGACTTGGCACCCAGGTAGAAGCTGGTGTAGCCGGAAACCACCTCGGCGTAGGTGAAAGCGCCCACATAGCCCATCTTGGCCTCGTCGGCGGTGAACTCACCGTTGGCGATCATCTCGTTGAGCTTCAGGCCGGCAACCACGCCAGCCAGGTAACGACCCTCGTAGATGGCGGCGAAGGCGTTGTGGTAGTTGCTCAGGCCCTCGGTGTGGGCCTTGGTGCCGGTGGAGTGGCAGAACTGCACATCGGGGAATTCCTTGGCAGCCTGAATCACATAATCCTCATGGCCGAAGGAGTCGGCGAAGATGATGTTGCAGCCGGCATCGGCCAGCTCGCAGGCGGCGTCATAGCACTCCTGACCCTCGGGGATGTTGGTGCGGAACATGTACTGATCTTCGGTCAGACCCAGGGCGGCAATGGCCTCCTTGGCGCCGTTCATGAAGTTCAGGTCGTAGGTGGAGTTCTCATCGTGCAGGAAGATGAAGCCCAGCTTCACGTCGGCGACGGCGGCGGGAGCTTCCGTGCCTGCGGCGACTTCGGTACCGGCAGCGGGAGCGTTGGTAGCGGCGGGAGCCTCGGTCTTACCGCCGCAGGCCACCAGACCCAGCATCAGAACCAGAACCAGAGCCAGAGAAAGAATCTTTTTCATGTTTCTTGTTTCCTCCTAAAATAGATGTGTATTTTCATTCGTTGCCCTCCGCGGGGCAACCACTTCTATCCGCAGCGGCCTCCGGAATCCCGGAAAAGCGGCTACAAGAAGCATGTTAGTTCAAAATTCATTTTTTGTCAACACAGCCTAAATCAATTCGACGTTTTTTTCCCTTTTACACAAAAAGCCACAGGATTTTACAAAAAATTTAGCCATTATCCGGATGCTCTGTTTTCGTACATTTTTTGGCCTGCAAGTCTTTTTGCTATATGAGAATTCCGTTGCAGTGGTCGATTTCGTGCTGAATGATCTGGGCTGTCCAGCCGGTGAAGGTTCTCAGCCTTACCTGAAAATCCGGCGTTTCGTAGCGCACCTTGATTTTCTCGAATCGTTTGGTTTTCCGGGGGCCGCCCAGTAGGGACAAGCACCCTTCCTCCGTCTCATACTCCCCTGCCGCCTTCACGATTTCCGGGTTCAGCATCAGCTGATAGGTTCCCTGGTTGTCAAAGGCGATGACGCGCACGCAGTGGCCGATCATGTTCGCCGCCATGCCCACGCAGGTGTCCTTGTGGGCTTTCAGGGTGTCCAGCAAGTCCTGGGCGATCTGTAAATCCGCTTTTGTGGCAGTTTCGCTTTTCCTGCCCAGAAATAATGGGTCGTGCATCAGTTTTTTTACCATCTTTTTGACTCCTTATGCCGTTTTTCCCTATTTTACCACGGAAAAATCCCGGACGCAAGGAAAAAGCCCGGCCATCAGCCAGGCTTTCTATCGAAAATCGTTTTATCGGAGAAGAGGAAATACGACAGTATTCCGGAAACCAAGGAGCTTGGTTTTGGATGCTGAGGGGAGAACAACACAATGGGAGCCTGAATGTTTCGGAATTGGCAAGGGTTTGCGATTGAGCAGGACAACGGTGTATAAGTATTTTTCTCTTTTGGAGGCACAGAAAATCCCCAGAGAACTTTTGAGTTCTCTGGGGATTACACTTACAATCCCATAATTTGCTTTTTCTTTGCGTCAAACTCTTCCTGTGAAATTACGCCTTTATCAAGAAGTTCCTTCAGTTTTGCAAGACGCTCCACTCTGTTTCCTTCATATTCCGATGTTGCTGTATTTGAACTCTTATGGGGTGTGACAGCAGGCACGGAAGAAATCTTGTTGGGGAAATCATCTGCCGCAAGGGCAAAAAGGACAGCGCCAACAGCGGGTATTATGCCCTTAAATATAATACGCTGTGCCCTGCCAAATGTTAGAATGGAAAGGATTAACAGCAGGCATCCTGAAGCTATTCCAAGATTTTTCCGCTTCCCTTTTATGTTTATTACTGCGAGTAGAAAAACGACCCAATATAGCAGGAGAACAAGCCCCCAAAACCCCCAAAAAGCTTGATACTTGGAAAAGATTTGGAATGAACCTTTTATTTGAAGAATTGCTCTGTACCGGGTCAAAATCTGAATTCCGCTTCCAATTACGGACAATAGGGGAAATTGAAGAAACATTCCTACTGCGACAAGAATCAAAGCAATAATTTGTAGAATGCTAACTATCCCGGTAGTATATGAAGAAAACTGAGCAAACAGGCCATAAAGTGCGGCCAAAATATAGCAGACGCCGGATGCCAACCGAAAGTTGCTTTTCTTATTTTCCAACATAATCACATCCTCTGAAGCAGATTTGATTTCATCTTACTGAATTCCTCGTCGCTCAGAACACCGTCCGCATGGAGCTTTGCGGCCTTTTCCAATTCCTCATAAGCGCTAGAGGATGAAGTCTGTTGGGAAACTGCGGTAGTATCCTCATAAGGAGAACCATCTGCGGGCATAAGTTTGCCGGTTGCGATATTTACAATGTCAATAACATAAAGAACTCCAAATACGCCTCCGGTCAGCAGCTTTAAGACTCCCATGCCTGTGTATCCCCAATAAAATCTGTCTATACCCAAACCGCCTACTAATACGGAGAGAATAAGGGCTGTTGTTTTGTTTTTCATAAGAAATTACCTCTTTCTTTGGTATGTTAGACAAGCGCTCTCTACAATTTTCTGCTTCTAATTGGTTTCGGGCATTCCGCATTGACTGGTATCTGCCAACGTCCGCTGATTTTCTGTGCCTCGACCACAGCAAAAAGTTTGTTTTCCTTGCACCACTTTCTGATGGTTTCTTCGCTGTAGCCCCAACGTTCAGCGGCTTGCTTAATTGTCATATATTCCATGGTTTTTCCTCCTTTCTGTGTATGGCCGCATTGTACCATAAAATATCAAGTAATACAATATATAATTTATACAATATTAATTGATGTTCTTTTGTACAACTATCACCGATACTATAGGCTGAGGTGATGGTAAATGTATCAGCGAATTCGCAAGGCTCGTGAGGATTTAGGGTATACCCGGGAGAAATTCGCGGAAAAACTGGATGTCAGCGTCTCCTATCTGGCGGAGCTGGAACGGGGTCGGACGGGCATTTCCGTGAAAATGCTGGTCAAGGTCTGCAACGTTCTCGGCCTGTCTGCCGACTATGTTCTGTTTGGAAGCGACCGGCAGGAGGATGCCCAGCGGCTGGATGCCATTCACCGCATTGACGAAAAATACTTACCTCTTTTGGATCGTGTGATTACAGAGCTGCTTGCGTTAAGTGATAAATAGAGAAAAAGAAGCACATCACTCCTGATTTTCAGAAATGATGTGCTTCTTTCATTTTACTGGATTAGGAAAACAGATTGTGACCGGAAGGAATCCCCGGAGGGGGCCACACCAGCGTTGTGACGCTGGTTCGCAATGACATTGCGTGATACGATGGTTCTCGGAACAGCCGGGGGATTGCCACACCAGTGTGCGCACTGGTTCGCAATGACATGCGTTATTTGAAAGCCCGCTGTAGACGAAAACCCGCCCCCGGAAACCGGGAGCGGGTCTTTTGTATCAATGGATATCCGTCGGAAAGGACTTAGCCCTTCAGAGCCTCTTCCACAGCCACAGCCACGGAAACGGTAGCGCCGACCATGGGGTTGTTGCCCATACCCAGGAAGCCCATCATTTCCACATGAGCGGGGACGGAGGAGGAACCGGCGAACTGGGCATCACTGTGCATACGGCCCATGGTGTCGGTCATGCCGTAGGAAGCGGGGCCTGCGGCCATGTTGTCAGGATGCAGGGTACGGCCCGTGCCGCCGCCGGAGGCCACGGAGAAGTACTTCTTGCCCTGCTCGACGCACTCCTTCTTGTAGGTGCCGGCAACGGGGTGCTGGAACCGGGTGGGGTTGGTGGAGTTGCCGGTGATGGAAACGTCCACGCCCTCGTGGTGCATGATGGCCACGCCCTCGCGGACGTCGTCAGCGCCGAAGCAGCGGACAGCCGCGCGCTCGCCGTCGGAGTACTTGTACTCCTTGACGATCTTCAGCTCGCCGGTGTAGTAGTCAAACTTGGTCTGCACATAGGTAAAGCCGTTGATCCGGGAGATGATCTGCGCAGCGTCCTTGCCCAGACCGTTCAGGATGACCCGCAGAGGCTCCTTACGAGCCTTGTTGGCGGAGCGGGCAATGCCGATGGCGCCTTCGGCAGCGGCGAAGGACTCGTGACCGGCCAGGAAGGCGAAGCACTTGGTCTCGTCCCGCAGCAGCATGGCGCCCAGATTGCCATGGCCCAGACCGACCTTGCGGTCCTCGGCGACGGAACCGTCGATGCAGAAAGCCTGCAGGCCGATGCCGATGGCCTCGGCGGCCTCAGCGGCGGTCTTGACGTTCTTCTTCAGAGCGATGGCAGCGCCCACGGTGTAAGCCCAGCAGGCGTTCTCAAAGCAGATGGGCTGAATGCCCTTGACGATCTCGTAGGGGTCGAAGCCCTTCGCCTTGCAGATCTCCCGGCACTCTTCCACGGAGGAGATGCCGTACTGAGCCAGGACGCCGTTGATCTTGTCGATTCTTCTTTCGTAACTTTCAAACAAAGCCATTGTTTCGTCCTCCTCTTATTCCTGACGGGGGTCGATATACTTGGGCGCGTTGTCGAAGCGGCCGTAATGACCCATAGCCTTCTTGTAGGCGGTGTTGGCATCGTCACCCTTCTTGATGAAGTCCATCATCTTGCCCAGGTTGATGAACTCATAGCCGATGATCAGGTTGTCCTCGTCCAGAGCCACCCGAGTCACATAGCCCTCGGCCATCTCCAGGTAACGGGGGCCCTTGGAACGGGTAGCAAACATGGTGCCCACCTGGCTGCGCAGGCCCTTGCCCAGATCCTCCAGGGAAGCGCCCACCACCAGGCCGCCCTCGGAGAACGCAGACTGGCTGCGGCCGTAGGCGATCTGCAGGAACAGCTCCCGCATAGCGGTGTTGATGGCATCGCACACCAGGTCGGTGTTCAGTGCCTCCAGAATGGTCTTGCCGATGAGGATCTCAGCAGCCATAGCCGCGGAGTGGGTCATACCGGAGCAGCCGATGGTCTCCACCAAAGCCTCCTCGATGATGCCCTCCTTGATGTTCAGGGTCAGCTTGCAGGCACCCTGCTGAGGCGCGCACCAGCCGATGCCGTGGGTGAAGCCGCTGATGTCCTTGATCTCCTTTGCCTGCACCCACTTGCCCTCTTCGGGAATGGGAGCGGGGCCGTGATAGGCACCCTTGGCCACGGAGCACATATTCTGTACTTCTGCACTATAAATCATGGCAATTTTCCTTTCTTTCAAAAGGCGTTGTTTCCGCCTTCGGATTTACAAACGGTAACCCCCGTTTTCCGCAAATATTATACAGGCTGGGATAGGAAATGTCAATTGTCGATATAACAAAATCGGTATACATTTATCTTTTCCCTTTGAGTGACTATTCAGCCCTGAATGGTGCGGACGAAGGCCGCCCGATCCTTGGCCTTGAAGTAGGCGGAGCCTGCCACGAACACGTCCACGCCGTTTTCCTTGCAGATGGCCTGGGTCTTTTCGTCAATGCCTCCGTCCACCTGGATATGGCAGTCGGGATTCACCTCATCCAGCTTTTCCCGGAGGAATCGGGTCTTTTCCATCATGTCCGCCATGAAGGACTGGCCGCCGAAGCCCGGCTCCACGGTCATGACGAGAATCATGTCGCATTGGGTCAGATAAGGGAGCGCCGCCTCTGCCGGCGTGCCCGGCTTCAGGGCAAGGCCGGCCTTGCCCCCCAGCGCCCGGATTTTCTCCAGGCAGGCTCCGGTGTTTTCCGGAGTGTCTGCCTCCAGGTGGATGGTCAGCCAGTCCGCTCCGGCCTTCAAAAAGCCCTCGGCATACCGGATAGGCCGATCGATCATCAGGTGCACGTCCAGAGGGAGCTTCGTCACCTTCCGGATGTCCCGCACCACTGGCAATCCGATGGTAATATTCGGCACAAACAGGCCGTCCATCACGTCCACATGAACCCAGTGGGCACCGTTTTCCTCAATATTATGGATGTCCCGCTCCAGATTGGCAAAATCCGCGGACAGAATTGAGGGGGAAAGAATCGCCATAATGTTCTATCTCCTTTTGTAAAAATCTACATTCATGGTATCACAAATTGAAGAAAATGCAAGCGCATACTTTCCGCTCTTTCTGCCATACTACCGGCGTACCCCAAATCAAAGGAGGATATTTTTATGGATTGTCATGCCAATAAGTGTATCGAGTGTACGGTGTCTCAGTGCGCCCACCACTGCGACAAGGAAAACTACTGCTCCCTGGATCGGATTCTGGTGGGCACCCACGAGGCCTGCCCCACCGTGGATCAGTGCACGGACTGCAAGTCCTTCCGGATGCGCTGAGTTTCCCGGCAGGCTCCCTCAAAAAGGGAGCCTGTTTTTTCTTGACAGACCGTTTTCTTTCCCTTATGATAAAACAGAAATTAAAGAAATATTCCAGGCAAATACATAAAATCTTAATAAGTGACGCCTATGATGATGGAAAATAAAAACAAGGAGGTACCAGAATATGGAATCCTTTGAAAACAACGAATTTGAAAACCAACCCGCCGCGCCGGAATCCTCCGACGCTCCGGAAGCCCAGAGTACGCAGGGCACGTCTGACACGCAGGAGCCCGAAACCGGCTGCCCCTACGCAGCCCAGGCAAGACGGTCTTCCCCCTACGCCAACTCTCCCTACGAAATGCCCCATTCCGGCAGTACTCCTTCTCCGGAGAACGCCCCCCGGAAGCCCCATAAACCCAAGACCCATCACAGACCCGTCTGGCACTCGGTGCTGGCAGCGATGCTGGTAGTCGTTCTGGTAGCCGCCGGCTGCGGCATTACCGCCGTTTCCATCAACAGCCGCTGGGAGGCCCGGGATCAGGCACTGAGCGAAAAGCTGAACGTTCTGCAAAAGCAGATTGACACGACCGCCGGCACCGGCAAGTCCTACACCGTGCCCACGGACGGCAGTGCCATGACCCCCGCCCAGCTCTACGCCGCCTGCGTGGACAACGTGGTGGCCATCACCGGCACCGTGACCTCCAACAGCGTCTACGGCACTACCACCGGCACTTCCTCCGGCTCCGGCTTCATTCTCACCGAGGACGGCTACATCGTCACCAACTGCCATGTGGTAGAGGACGCGGATTCTCTCACCGTCACCACCCACGACGGCACGGAATACGAGGCCAAGCTCATGGGCAAGGACTCCACCAACGATGTGGCCGTACTGAAGGTGGAGGCCACCGGTCTGCCCGCCGCCACCCTGGGCAGCAGCCATGATCTGTCCATCGGCGATATGGTCGCCGCTATCGGCAATCCTCTGGGCAAGCTTTCTGCCACCCAGACCATCGGCTACGTCAGCGGCATCAACCGGGAGGTTTCCACCAGCAGCGGTGCCACCACCATCAGTATGATTCAGACCGATGCCGCCATTAACCCCGGCAACTCCGGCGGCCCCCTGTTCAACATGTACGGCCAGGTGGTTGGCATCACCACCGCCAAGTACTCCGGCACCACCAATTCCGGCGCCAGCATTGAGGGCATCGGCTTCGCCATTCCCATTGACGACGTGTCCTCCATGTTCTCCGATCTGATTGACCACGGTTATGTGTCCAGCGCCTATCTGGGCGTCAGCGTCATCAGCGTGGACGAGGAAGAGGCTGCCCGGTACAATCTGCCCACCGGTGCCTACGTCAAGAGCGTAGAAGCCGGCGGCGCGGCGGAAAAGGCCGGTGTCCAGCCCAAGGACATCATCACCGATGTGGGCGGCCATGAGGTCACCAATCTGACTACCCTGGCCCGGGCTCTGCGGGACTTCAAGGGCGGCGACGAAACCACCATTACCGTCTACCGCAGCGGCGAGAGCCTGACTCTGAACATCACTCCGGAGGAAAAGCCCCAGACTGACACCACGCAGGAAACCCAGCCGGCTGAGCCGCAGATGCCCAGCGGCGATTACGGTGACTGGTTCGATTACTTCCGCCGTTACTTCGGCGGTTGATACTGAACTCCAATTAAAAATCTTTAAAAAGATTTTAATT
>ENA-ORSL01002688-ORSL01002688.1-human-gut-metagenome-genome-assembly--contig:-NODE-2688-length-12496-cov-22.372398_pt1 | contig 12496 bp, 12 predicted proteins | sample MGYA00242190_ERZ509157 | MGnify/ENA primary metagenome ERZ509157 (study PRJEB26280, sample SAMEA2338664) | human gut metagenome | biome: human gut; feature: human-associated habitat; material: faeces...
AGATACGAATTATTTCTCTGATATGCAAATGTTTAATTTATAGAAGTTTCCATAAATAGAACGCTAAAACAAATGAAAGCATGAACATCAGCTCAAAACTGAAAATAATGGCAATCGCGACTCTAATAGCAGCCGGTTGCAGTCAGGTAGACGCTCGCCGTCCTCATCGTCATCACGTTCATCATCCGGCGCGTGTTGTGGTTATTCCAACGCCGGTTCATCGCCATGTCGTTACGAAACACATAAGCAACCGATTCAGCCAAAAAGAACGGTTGGCAATGGCGTTAGCCTATCTGAACAACAATCAACGCCTCACCGTCAAGCAATATGCAAAAATAACATCGCTCAACAAAGATGCGGCAGAGGCAGAACTTGATGCCTTTGTTCTGGATAGAAATATTCCTATCCTGTCAATCGTTGAGGGTAAAAAGAAATCCTTATCCCGAACTCGCGTTTGTAAATACCGAAGTCAAAGACAATAATTGCTTTTTTTATGAATTATAGATACATGCCAATTAATGAATTAAGTTGGTGCTTGATGATGCCGAAATCTTGATTGAGGTCGAGATTACGGAAATAAATTATGTTACCGTCGTAGTGTTTCATCTGTCCGTCGGGGCAAATCGCCTCTTGCGTCTTGGCGTACAGAAGCATACCGTCAACATTGCCGGAATGCGTCTTGTCCTCATGCAAGACGTATGAATTTATCTGATAGAGGTTATTGCTTCGGATGGTGGCCTTATCCATATACTCCTGCATCGACTGACCGTAATATTTGGTATCGATAATCAACGTGCGCCTTGGGAAAGTGAGCATTATGTCGGTTCTCATCTCCGGGATAAGCGACAGAGTGGATTCTTCGGCATCTATATTCCATTCCACTTTCGCCGACCTTGCGCTGTACTGTGGATAATGTTTCCTGTAATAGCTGAGCACAAATTTCTCGAAAAGGCGAGACATCAGTTCCTCGTCAAAATTCATTATCTTATAAGGCCCGGTTTCAGTGGTGAGGAGCAATCGCTTCACGACGAAATAACAGAAATGATGCAGCATTCGGTAGGTCGAGGAATTCCTGTCATACTTAATGCTGTACCATCTCGTACTTTTAAGATCGCAGTCTGAGACATTGGAGAAGAACAACAGCAACGAGCTGAGGTGCCTTTTTCTGGCGGTCTTTACCTCCGCCGATGAAACCAGAAGTGATAATGTGGATTTGATAATTCGGTTGTGGATATTGTCTTCGGTAAAATTATCAAATTCGCAGGCCATAAGTTTCTTGCGTTGCAATCTCAGACGGATTGTATCGTTCAGCGCAATTTTGCCTTTGACGGTTGCTATATCGTCGGATTCCGGGATATAGTCTTTATGCAGACCGCGTTTCAGTTGAAACGAAACGCCTATGAACAATATCTCTGCGAAAAGGTCGAGGATATTGTCGAATTTCTCTCCGGCTATATCGTCATAGTTATTCTGACGCAGGTCTTGAAAGGCATACGTCAGCATATAATAAATATTTCGGATTAAAATTCCTTTGTCGATGGTCATTTCAATACGTCGCGCAATTTATCAATTGCGGCATTTAGGCGGTTTTCATTGTCGAACCAATATTCCGATACCAGCGGGATGAGATCAAACTCGATTATGCTTTCTGTCATATCATAATCGAAAAGATTTTCGTCGCGGTCATCACCATGCACAGGCTGAACGAGGTAGCTGTGACCAATGAGGAAGCCTTTGCCGAGAGAGTCATCTTTGAGAATATCATCGTTGACCGCCTTGACGGCTTTAACAAGTTTGCCGAAGTACGGTGAAGGTATTGACTTACTGTATTCGGCAAAACCTTCGGAGTCAAATCCCGGAGCCATGTCGAAGAAACTGAAACGGCGGCGAAGCGCATAGTCAATCATCGCCAACGAACGGTCGGCGGTGTTCATCATGCCTATGATGTAGAGGTTTGACGGCACGGCAAAGAGTTCATCCTTGCTGTACGCGAGGCGGATGGCCTTCTCGCGGTAGTCGACCTCAATCAGTTGCAGCAGTTCGCCGAATATCTTTGACAAATTCCCTCGGTTAATCTCGTCGATGATGAAGAAATAATCTCTCGAAGGGTCGTTGGCAGCCCGATGGCAGAACTCATAGAAAATTCCGTGCTGGAGGCTGAAAGAGTCCTCGCATGGTTTATAGCCCATTATTAAGTCCTCGTAGCTGTAATTCTGATGGAACTGTACCGATTCGATGCGCGATTCATCTTTCTCTCCCATCATGGCATGAGCAAGCCGCTTGGCGGTGTAGGTCTTACCGACACCGGGCGCTCCTTGCAAGATAATGTTTTTCTTGCGGCGGAGTAACCTTTCAAGACGTGTAAAGTCTGGCACCGACATAAATACGTCGGTGAGGAAGTCATCTTTTGTATATGATGTACTCTTTTTGTTGAGCTGTTGTGTCGGATTGGTCTGACGGATTAATTCCATCAGATAATCGTATTCATCTTTTGTCAGACGGAAGAACGAGCCGTTGGGGTTCTTGATGAATTGCATCTCGGCAAGTTCGGGGTCGGTTTTAAAAGTCGCGAGGTCAATGGGATGGATAAGCGATTCCGTCTTGCGGAACAAGATGGTCTCACCGTCCTGTTCCCGTGATATTTCAGCAAGAGCAACTATCTGTTTGCGAGGATTCGCTTCATAGCCTATAACTTTGTCTCCGAGCCTTGCGTCGAGGAAGTTCTGAAAGATTCGCCGCTGGTTACCGTTATCGTTATAGAGTGTATAGTCCTGCTCCTGGTTGACTTTCATGTTTGTCAAGCTCCAAATTGCAGGACTTGCTGTGAGCCACCAATATTGCGGTTCTTCGGTTGAGGCTTGACCCATAGCCAGTTTATTCAACTGCTTTACAAAATCAGGATACTTGGTGATGTCAGTCAGAGTTTTCTGAACGAGCGTATTGGCTTTGGCATGAATTTGTAGAAGCTCTGCATAATAATCAAAGATGTTCTTGTCGCCTTGCTGCGAAATCAGGAATCTTTGAATTGCAGAAAGCGGAACGTTCTTCTTAAATTCATGGCCCATAGCTTTAGCAATGGTAAGAAGGAAATCTCTTTTATAGATCGGTATAAGCTTCTCGTCGGAATATAGAAATGCTATCTTCCATTTACAGACATCGCCAAACTCCGACACTTCATCTATCTGTTCATACTCTCCGTTACGGGCTGCGGTGGCAATCTTTATGATGGCGACCTTTATGCGCTCGAAAGCGGTGTCTCTGTCAGAAGCTAAGCTCGCGTACCATGAGTAGTTCTCATCATGCAAGAACTTACTATTGTCTCCCGGTTCGCTGTTACGATAGAATATGCCGAATTTATAAGCTGAACCGCCCCAAATCGAGCCAAGGTATTCGGTCTTGCTCTCCAGCCAGTAGCAGAAAGAGTCCGATCGATTGAGGTTGGTGTACCTTTCGAGTGTCAGTTCGCTGAGCTTTTCAAGAGGAAACGCCTCTTGAAACTCATGATACAATTTATGTCTGTCAATGTCTGCCATTAGTTTCAGTCATTTTATGTCTATTTATTCGTCGGGTAAGTGTCTACAAATCTGTCTGAAAGTACTCCCGTATTGATATCAATATCGTAATCAATTACGGTAGGGTTTAACTGAGTGTGTCTGAGGCGAGATCACTCAAGCCTGTAGACCTCAGATGACGGTGCAAATTTAATGATTTTATCTCATAGTTTCGTTGAATGACGAAAATTTTGTAATTTTGGAGTGCAGCCGGACGAGGAAACGGGCTCTGCTGAGGAGCAACCCGCCAACAACATGGCTGTGCCTTTGTGGACATCAAGGCCGGTGACTGTTCGGTTTCTGTCCATATTAATGAATTTGAATTATTCCTCCAAATTACTAAAATTGTGACTAAGAGTACGCATGAGGGGACGGAAATTAAGGCGTCTGCCTTGTTTTCTCATTGGTGCAATGGGAAAATCGGTCAGACGCCGGGTGAAAGAAGTGACGTGCGATCTGTCGCCCTCGATGATGCTGATAGCCGCCGAGGTCTTCTACAGCGCACACGTTGTCAACGACCGTTTCCATGTGCAGCAGGTCTACAACGAGGCTGTCGATGAAATCCGTGTCGACATCCGCCGTCAGCTCATAGCCGACGACAATGCCCGCGACAGGTCCGAGCCTCCGGTGACATACTCAAACGGCGAGACCATGCGCCAGATACTTGCACGCAGCAAGCACACCCTGATGATGGCGCAAAACAAATGGACTGACATACAGCGTCATCGCGCAAACATCCTGTTCAGACACTATCCGATACTGAAAGATGCCTACCGTCTTGCGATGGAACTTCGCCGCATATTCAACCTGAAAATTTCCCCGACAAAAGCCATGGGGAAAAAACATGCTCCGACAATCCTCAACTACTTTCGTCGGCGAGCCACCAACGCCTATGCCGAAGCATTCAACTCCAAAGTTAAAATATTCCGTGCACAGATGCGGGGAGTCCGTGACCGTGATTTCTTCATCTTCCGCCTCGTCAAGCTATACGCCTGAATTTTTAACACTTCATTCTCTCAGTTTTAACAAATGCACCGGGATTTCGGCTTGACCCGAAATTCCGCCCATAAACAAAGGTACAAATTTTTCATGTACCGGGTAAACCGATTTTCGGCTAAGCCCCCACGGACATTTGCGGATGAGCCAATATTGCCCAACATTATTTTCTTCGTTGTTCTGTCGGGATACGTTATGGCATCATCACATTGGATAGATAATCTGTCGCTTCTATCTTCAAAACACACCTTATCGTATGATTGATTTGCGTTGTCTGCATTTTGCGTTACTCTGCGCAACAATTGCGCTACTTTGCGTAATGATAAACTAAATTTCGTCCCCTTCCTGAGGGAAAATAGATTTCAACTCATTAATCGTTTTACAATTAACAATTCGAGGCAAATAATCGAACAAGTATCTTATGACATCTTTATGCTCCATGAATTTTGCCTGATATTGATTTTTCCAAGCGTAAACTATTTCTGGTTTATTTGCGCCAGCACACCAAACCTCCAATTTAATACGACTGTGTATGCCTAATTGATATTCAAAAGGAATATCTTGTATAAATTCATTAATTTTAAAATCTTTATGCGAGATTCTTCCAATGCCACTATTAATTCGATTTGTTGTGCAGATGCTCTCCCAAACTAGTTCTTCCTTGCAATAAGATATTGGGGGTTACTGTAGTCATATCTTGGGGCTGTATTTTCTGGCACAAGAAAGAATTCATTTTCTGCATAGCCTATAGTGTAGGCTAATTGTGATATAAAATATTCGTGTGGTAACATAGGTTTAGTGGGACTCTATTGAGAAGTATCAAGTGATATATGCATTTCGCTTAACGGAATAAATTTATGATTTTGATTAGATCCTCAGTAGCTTGTGTCAGTAATCTCTTGCTTCTAACGTCATCATCATTCTTAAGAAGTGATTCAAATTTTCTATATGCAGATAGGTAATCTCGTATTGGCTCAATAGTGTAGTTCTCAAATCTATCAATGAGATACTTACATTCATCAGTTTCTCGATATTTCACTAAACTACTTGTAGAAGGCTCTGCTTTTTTAAGATCTTCATAAGCATTAACAATCTTTGCCGAAGGATATCGTTCTACGATTTCACATGCTTTTGAGAAAATGGAACGAGCTAATGCTTCGACACAGAAACCACTTGCGCTTCCTTTTTCAGAACTGGCCAAGATTTGTTCCGTCTGTTCTCCATTTTCGTCCAGCATCACAAGCCTTGCAGATGAACTTCCCCAATCATAGGTGATTTGGGCATTCAGAAGAGTCCATTTGCCTATTGGCATACCCTCAATCAGCTCCTTGTTAAGAATTGCGATACGGAATTTCCCATTGCCATTACATTGTTTTGCGAGCGCGACATTGCATATGTAGTCATACTCTGACTGAGATTGAGAAATATAAAGCTTTGTAATCTGTTGGGAGCAGCCGTTTACTTTTATGCCGAAAATATATTGTTCGTCTATTAGCATCATGTACTAATAAAAGTTAAAGAATTCAAATTCGGTTTGTTCAGCTTGTGTCAACGGTATCTATTTTGGTAAAATTGAGGGCTTACGGCGGGGTTGGTTGACACCGCGTTGACACGGACTGAAAGTAGAAATCGCAAGCAGTTGAGAATTAACTACTTGCGATTTTGCTGTGCCCAGAACAGAACTAATATCATTACTTTCTGTTACATTGAAATACCGCTTATATTACACTGATATAGTGGATTATACAAATGGAGCTTTTTCTTTCAGTGAGTTTTGAAGTGTTAAAAATAAGGAATTTTGCACGTAAATTTGCACGTAAAGCGTGTTTGAGTTATATTTGCAGTGGGATTAGGTGCTGCTACGTGCAGTGGCTGTGATTTCATCTGATTTTAACCCTTTTTATTCTCTCCAATATGGCTACATTCCGATTTGAGCTGGACCACCGTCCGACAAGAAACAAGACCTACAACCTTTACCTGATGGTGACGGTGGGTAAGAAGCGCACCAAAAAGAAAACCGGCATTCAACTGAAACATATTGACGATTTCAATCCGTCGTGCAAAGGCAACAACTGGATTCGTGCAAATGTGCTTGATGCGAAAGCTCTCAATGAGCAGTTGCGGCTTATGCTTGTCAAGGCTCAGGAAACCTATAATGAGCTTGAAGATGATGGCGAGGTATCGTCGGCCCGAATTATCAAGACTATGGACAAGGAGATTGTCTCGCCTTCATTTCTTGCCTTTGCCCGTGAACGTGCGAAAGAGATTGAGGAGGAGGGCGGTTTCAGAAACATGCGCAAGTATGTGGGGCTTTGCAATAAGCTCGATGCGTTCCGTAAGAAGATGCGTATGCACGACATTACGATGGAAGACTTGACAGTGGAGTTCCTGACTAAGTTCAACAATTTCCTCCACAAGTGGAAGAATGAGAAGAATCCCGAAAAGCTACTCCACCCGAACACCATAGAGGTGCAACTCAACATCTTCAAGACGCTCGTCAACCGCGCCATCAATCTCGGCTATATGTCGGCCGACAAGAATCCTTTCTTGAAATTCTCATACAAGGGTGTGCCTACTATGAAAGAGAAATTGGAAATGGCAGAAATTCAACGTATCATCAATCTCGACTTGCCGGAAGGCTCGTTGATATGGAACGTAAGGAATTATTTCCTTTTCAGTTTCTACTGCGCCGGAATCCGCGCCGCCGACTTCATTCAGTTGCGTTGGCGCAATATTTCTTCCGAGGGCCGACTGACTTATTCAATGGATAAGAACAGTAAATTCCGCGACATTGTCCTCGTGCCGCAGGCGTTAGAGATTTTGAGGCATTATTTCCGACCGGATGCCAAACCTGATGATTACATCTTCCCACTGCTCGACAATACGGCTCCGTATGCGAAATATGTTACTACCGCAGATAAGAAGACAATCACGCCGGATATGCGCAAGACGCTCTATGCCGCTGTCTCCGCCAAAAACGCGCTCATCAACAAATACCTGAAAAAGATTGCGGAGAAAACTGAGATTAGCAAGAATGTGTCGTTTCACATTTCCCGACATTCATTCGCTAAGGTTGCAAAGGAGACTGGACTTGACAGCGGTATCGTAAAAGAGCTGCTGGCCCACAGCAACCTTGCTACCACCGAGCGTTACATGGGCAACTTCGACACGCAGAAAACCGACAACGCCCTCATCAACCTTTTCGGAGGAGTTGAGAAACCCAAAGATAAGAAAGAAGAGGTAATTGAAGCGTTGAAGGGAATGTCGCCTGAAGAGATCGCCACCATACTCTCGGCAATTCAAAAATAATTCGTAAATTCGCAATCGCCATGAAGATAGAAAAATTCTCATCGAACCCGACAACCGACTATAGCGTTGCGGTCAACACCATAAAAGAAGCCATTCTCCGCAGTCAGTATCAGGCGGCGAAGTTGGTCAACCGTGAAATGCTGTCGCTATATTACGGCATTGGACGATACATCTCTGCCAATTCCCGCGAGAGGTTCTGGGGAACCGGCGCCATCAAGGCCATTTCTGAACGACTACGCAAGGATATGCCCGGACTGAAAGGGTTCTCAGAAAGCAGTCTCAAGAATATGAGAATGTTCTATGAAGAATGGTCTCCGGTCTTTGAATCAAAGGACACGTTGGCTATTTCGCCAATCATGATTGGCGAAATAGAAACCACTCTATTGCTATCACCCAAATCGCCAATCACGATTGACGATTTGGAGTTATTTGGCAATTTAAGTTTTACTCATCATGTCAGAATCTTGAATGGCGAAAAGGACGTTGCCAAACGCTGGAAATATATTAAACTGGCTCTTGAAAACAAGTGGGATACACGTTTCCTCCAGCAGCAAATCAAAGAAAATGTCGCCGACCATTACGGTGTGATGCCATCCAATTTCGGAGTGACCATCAAAGACAGCCGCGATGCCATCAAGGCCCTCAGTATGTTTAAGGACGAATATCTCCTCGACTTCATCAACACCGAAGAAATCGGCATCCGCGACTATCAGGATATTGATGAGCGAGTGGTAGAGAAAGAGATTGTCCACAACATCAAGAAGTTCATCATGACTTTCGGACGCGATTTTGCTTTCGTCGGCAATCAATATCATCTTGAGGTTTTCTCTCACGACTTCTTCCCCGACCTGCTTTTCTTCAACCGCGAGTTGAACTGCCTCGTGGTCGTGGAACTGAAAACCGGTGATTTCAAGACCAGCTATCTCGCCCAGTTGATGACCTACCTCCGCATTCTCGATGACAAGGTAAAGAAACCGCATGAAAATCCGTCAATCGGTATCGTGCTTTGCAAGACCGCTGACAAAGACTTCGTTGAATACGTAATTCAGGACTATGCCAAGCCGATGGGCGTAGCCACTTACCGCATGAACTCCGACATGCCTGAGAAACTCCGTGAGGCATTGCCAGATGTAGAAGACCTGAAAAAATTGCTGTAATCAAGCCGTGGCAACGGGGTCTGATAGAAAATTTCAACGCCGTTTGAACATGCTATCGCCGCTTTCTGCGGAACGAGGAATGGGGAGTGCGACTTCGGAGCACTCCCTTTACATTGCAAGGTTGTTTTGTGGGGACTCGGTTCCCCAAAACCTTTTGAGTTACTCAAAAGACACCTTGCTATGTTCTTGTGAACATCCTGCATATTATAACTGATGTTTGCAACGCGGAATAGGTTTGTTGCCACAAAAATTATGAGATTTATCTGCATGAAGCCAAGACAGACGGTGGAAAACAAGCGGAAGAATGCGGAAATATGGGTGCTTTATGCGGTCGAGCGATGCAAATATTTGGAAATCTGAATGATTGGATTGTATATTTGCAAAGGATTTGATTGTCAGACCTGCAAATAAGGCGTTCAATATACTAATCTTCGGAACGGCACTTCTATTGTTATGTTTGTCTATTGAATTATCTATAATCCAATGTGTTAGCAATCTTGTTGAACTATCAGCCGATTGAAAAATCAATTTATTGAACAATAGATTCCTAAGTTCCTCAATTCCTAAGGTACTTATGAACGTATGCCCATAGCCAAAGTAGATTCGCACCTGTATAAATGGTGAAAATACGGCCATATCCATACATTTTGCGGTCACGGGCTGACAAATTTACCAATATGGAGTAGTATGGATACCTAATATTTCAATCCGTATTTATGAATGCTAAGTAAGAGAAATGTATTTCTATCAACTCCTATTGATATTGAAATCCATATATTATTTTTACCATACAGATTTTTATAAATCGTTGGCTACTGAGATATTGCTACATCAATACGGATATTAAAATTCAATTATAGGTCTTACTATTCAGATAGCGATATATAAACATATTTCTCTTAATATTTTGGATATCGGTCTATATGTCTATAAGGACTTATGGACACATGGGCTATCCGTTGCAACGTGAGAAGTGGCAGATAATTATCGAGAAAAATCGGTTGGATGTTGGCTGTTTTTATGTGGCCAAATACGGCCATAGCTATACTTTGTGCGTCCAAGGGGTGCAAATATTTGGAAATCCGCACCTCCCGATATTATTTTTGCATTGCGACAAAGATTCAACGAGGGGCAACTTGGCCCCTTCCATACCAAACAGCATCCTTTCTTATGTTGGATGCCAAGCCTTGATACACCGGCAACTTCATCCTCCGACTGTTTTTTTCAATGGAGAAGAAGTTGAAATTAGCAGTCTCGACTGCTGAAACATAAACACGAATGAGCAAAAGCTCGCAACCGTCAACAATCTCACCTATCACAATGGTCATGATTCCGCAGGAAGAATGGCAGTTACTCAACGACAAGCTCGACCGCCTCGCGGAGATGATCGAGAACCGTAACACCACCGACCGCGACGCCGAGTGGCTTGAATCCGAAGCCGCTCGCAAGCTACTCGGAGTCTCGCCCAAAACATGGCAGAATTACCGCGACCAGCGTGTTATCCCTTTTTCCCAGATAGGCCGCAAAATCTACGTCAACCGCGCCGACCTCAACGCCTTTCTATGCTCACACCGCATTAGACACTGATTTAGGGAATGAATTATAGGGTCTGCCACTTCATTGTCGCAGGCCCTTAACACTCTTCATTTGACCGATTTCAGTATATTTGGAATGAAAATCGGATAAAATATTTTGTTCCGTGGAATATTTTTTATAACTTTGTTGCCATAATTAACGAGTAAAAGTATGGTAACAGCCGAAATCTTCACCAACTCCCTCTTTGACGAGTTTAAGCCACCTTTTGAGGCGGCCGCTTTTCAAGATGAAATTTTAACCGCTGATGTCCAGCGTGCTATTTTTATGGCTCATCGCAACGCCTACCAAAAGGCTCGCGAATTAAGAGAGATGTGCACTCAAATCACATCTGCAAGTATAACGCATGATTGCACCCATTATTACCTCGAACAAAAGCTTTCTCCATTGGGTTTTGAGTTCACTTCGGATTCAATTGGAAATTCAAGAGCCTTTTTTACAAAGGGAGACTATATCTTCATCTTAAAAAAGAAGAATGCTCCTTCAAATCCAACAGAGGTAAGCAAAAATATTCGCGAACAGAAAGTGGCAAAGCACGTAATTACCATATCCTATGAAACCGATGCTTTCCACACAGACATTTCAAGAATTTATGTTCAGTATCTTCAGGGGAATACAATAGAATATAATTTTGTCATCACCCCGGAAGATATGTGGAATCTCGAAAACGGCGTTAACGAGAAAACACAACAAGAAGTGGTTGAACATAAAAAGCCACGTCTTAAAATTAAGAAACAGGATGCAATATAATTATGAGTGAGACTGTTAATCCTAAGTTCTTGGAGCTTGCCCGACATCTTCGTCAGTTTACCCAGAAGGAGGTTGCTGAATTGCTTGGTGTATCACAGGGTAAACTCTCCAAGGCTGAAAAGGGTCTGCAACCTCTCCCCTCCGATATTATAGAAAATCTCCAAACGGTTTTCAATCTACCTCTATCATTTTTCTACCAATCAACTGATGCGTCTCAAGTAGGTCATCTCTATTATAGGCGCCAAATGTCAATACCCGCAAAAGTATTAGATGCGTTAGATGCGCAAATTCGCGTTCAAAAAATGGCTATCGATCAAATGTTTGATGCCATTGAATTACCAGAGTTTGATTGGCAATTTGAACAGCCAAGTGATGAACTGACACCAGCAGAAATCGCTCGTAGAACAAGATATTCACTGGGACTGCACCGAGGCGCAATAGGAAATTTGACAGTTCTGCTTGAAGACCATGGCGTTATCATACAAAAAATGGATTTCGGCACAGAAAAGATGGACGGACTTACTTCTATTACAGATCGAGGTCGAAGAGTCATCTTTCTCAATACAAGAATGCCAAATGATAGAATGCGCTTTTCACTTGCACATGAACTGGGGCATTTAATTATGCATCTTAGTTTTGTTCCAAAGCATCCTGAGAGAGTCGAGGATGAAGCTAACGAATTCGCTTCTGAATTTCTTATGCCTGAGGCAGAAATAAAATCATCCTTGAAACGAATCACCCTACCAATGTTAGGTAACCTTAAGCAACAGTGGGGCGTTTCAATGCGTGCGTTAATTCGGCGTGCAAGAGACTTACAAATGATAGACGATAAAATATATCGAAACTATCAGATAATATTCTCGAAAAAAGGCTACAATAAACGCGAACCGATAAACTTGCCATACGAAAGAAGTAATATGGTACATGATGTGGTGGAATTATACAAAACAGAATTGGGCTACTCAGTTGAAGATTTGTCTTCAATTTCTCATCTTTTGCCCGATGATTTCAAACGTTGGTTCATATTGAATAACTCTCCCATTTTCTCGTTCTACCCGACAATTTCAACCTTTAGAAGAAACTAATCATGAATAAACAGCAACTTGCTTCCAAAATATGGGCTTCGGCCAATAAAATGCG
>ENA-ORSL01002691-ORSL01002691.1-human-gut-metagenome-genome-assembly--contig:-NODE-2691-length-12491-cov-2.602203_pt1 | contig 12491 bp, 15 predicted proteins | sample MGYA00242190_ERZ509157 | MGnify/ENA primary metagenome ERZ509157 (study PRJEB26280, sample SAMEA2338664) | human gut metagenome | biome: human gut; feature: human-associated habitat; material: faeces...
CCGCCGATAGAAGTGACATTGACAATACTGCCGGTATTTTGCTTATACATATAAGGCAGAACCAGCTTGCACATATAAATGCCAGCCATCAGGTTCGTTCCCAGAACGCGTTCAATGTCATCCATCGTATGGTCCACGAGCTCTGCACGGACTGTTACGCCCGCATTGTTCACCAGGACTGCAATTTTTTCACCCAGAGCGGCGACAGCAGTGTTAACGACCTTCTCACACTCTTCATACTTAGCCACATTTCCCTGTGCTGCAATAACCTTGCGCCCGTATTTTTCAGCGATTTCAGCAGCCAGGGCCTCAACCTTTGCCAGGGAAGAATCAGAAACATAGTTGCAGACTATGTCATAACCGTCTTTAGCCAGCTGGCGGCAGATCGCTGCACCCATACCACGGGCACCGCCAGTCACGATTGCATATCCATCATATTTTTTCATGAGTTATCTCCTTTTCCTTTTACTGACGGCACTGCTTATTCACAGCGCTGGCAGGAACTTCGCCCATGGCACCCTGCATGGCATACAGCGCAGACTTGTACTCCAGCTCTCTGGCGGCCTCCGTGGATTGGAATGCCACATGGTTGGTTAGGATCACATTCTCCATCTTCATCAGGGGGTGATTAACATCGGAGAAGGGTTCCGTCTCATGAACGTCCAGACCGGCTGCCTTGATCTTGCCGCTTTGCAATCCTGCAACTAGCGCGTCAGTGTCTACCAAAGCACCGCGACCGGTATTGACCACGATCACCCCGTCCTTCATTTTAGAGATAGCGTCGGAGTCAATGATGTGGAAGGACTCATCCGTCAGAGGAATGTTGGCGCTGATGACATCGCTCTGTGCAAGCAGCTCATCTTTCGTCTCACAGAACTTCACACCCAGGGCCTCAACAGTCTCACGGGACAGGTAGGGATCGTAAGTGCAGACAGTGGCACCCATAGCCAGCATTGCCTTAGCAACATTTCTGGCAATACGCCCCAAGCCCAGCAGGCCGATGGTCAGAGAGGAAATTCGGCGGCACTCATAGCCGTGGATCATGGACTGTCTGGTCCATTCGCCGGAATGCACAAACAGATCATAGTGCTTCAGCTTGCGGCACAGGGCCATAATCAGGGCCACCTGATGCATGGCAACTTCCTCCATGGCATAATCCGGCACATTGCAAACCAGAATCCCACGCTCGCTGCAAGCCTCCACGTCTACGATTTCATAGCCCATGGCCGTACGAACAATGCACTTCACGGAATCCGGCAGTCTTTCAATGACCTCTCGGGGGAACTTCAGAATACTGGTGGCAATTGCGTCGGCGCCTTCGCAATACTTCAGCTGTTCCTCCATGCTCAGGAACTCAGGATACTGCACAAACTCTATGTTGTTCTCATCAAACATGCTCTTATGCGGAGCAAGATCAGGGGAACCGGGGTTATGGAACTGGACGATTTTCATAGGTCATTCCTCCTCTTAATATCGAATCATGCAAACGCGTTTTCAAAGAATGTGCGAGGATTTTGGACCTTGAGCTTTTGCAGTGTCTTCTCAGACAGGCCCAACTCACGCAGAATAGGGGTCGCGTAATATTCAAAGTAAGTAAAGCTGACGGGCTTTTCCAATTCTTCGTCGCGGCTGGCAGTCTTCCAGTCCGGCAAAAAACCAGAGTATGGTACATAGTCATGGGAAATCAGCAGCTTATCCGTGAAGCCATCTTGACAGAGACGGGCAATCGTCTTGCATCGAGCTTCCAGCGAGGTCCCCACCGTTTTCGTCACAATCCCGAAGCGATCCATTCCCAAATAGCAGCCCCGGTTCAGAAGATTTTCCAGGTAATCAATGTCATCCACGTCGCCGCTGTGCCCAGCAATGACAGCCTGCATCGGCACACCGTGATCCGCCATAATGTCCAACAGTCCGAAGCCCTGCTTCAGTTCTGGAATGGTATGACAGAACACCGGAATCTTGTGCTTTGCTGCCACATCTCCAATCACACCCAGCATTTTCTGAATGTAGGGTGTGATACCAGGCATATCAATGGCTGCTTTCATCATCCCCGGCAGCACCGGCAGTTCCTCCAGGCCATTGGTACATTCGTAGTCCAGATATCCGAATATCTCTTCAGACGATTTCCAATCCAACCATTGATCCTGTTGGTGATAAAAACCACTGGAAACGATCACATTGACACCGCTTAACTGAGATGCCTTCCGAATCAATCGAACATCACGTCCCAGATTGATAGGTGTTCCGTCTACGATTGTGTCGATTCCGGCAGCCTTGGCCTTTTTCAGCTGTGTTACGGCCATTTCCAGCAAGCGGTCCTCCTGACAAAACTGGCTCTTCAGGCACATGCGCATGGACCAGTCACAGCAGGTGACCGCATGCTCATGCATCAGCGTATAGCCCAGCTCAGAAGAATCGACCTTGCCGGTTACAGTTGGAATCAGCATAAAATACCCCTTTTAGGAAACCGGCCAAGAAAATATCCTAGCCGGTTCCGTTGATAAATCATTCTTTACTTAACAAGAATATGCTCTGCACCAGCAATGGCCTCTTCGCTCAGTTCCTGACCGATACCGGGACGGTCGGGAATGTTGTAGCTGCCATTGACGGGGATCAGCATATCATCATGCTTACCAATGGTGGTAAACACAGGCAGTGTATTCCACTGCAGGCACTCATGATACACAAAGTTGGAAATAGCTGCTTCCACCTGGACAGTTGCAGCACAGGCGATGGGGCCCGCCATGCAGTGCATCTGAATGCCCACATCATAGGCGTGTGCATAATCACACACCTTCTTCATTTCCGTGATACCACCCACAACACCCAGGTCGGGCTGGGCAACATCAATAGCGCGGTTCTCGATGAACTGCTTAAAGCCCCACAGAGAGCCAATTCGCTCGCCGGTTGCCGTAAAGGTTTTCACATTATCATGCAGTTGCTTCAGGAAACGGTAGTCCATGGACTGGCCCGGCTCCTCCAGGTAGAGACAGTTATACTGATCCAGTTCCCGGCCAATCTGGATGGACGTGTTCACATCACACATACCGTGCAGCTCGATGACGATACCAATATCATCTCCCACTGCATCACGGATAGCACCCACACGGTCGGAAACAACCTTGAGCTGATACTTGGTGTCCAGCTTCTTCCACTCCCAGTCAGAACCGTCCGTGCGATAGATTCGCTGAGGACTGGTGCAGAGGCCCTTATCATCCGTCCACAGGGGATCGACCTTCACAGCAGTGAAACCCTGCGCAACGGCTCGCTTCGCCTGCTCGGCATAATCTTCGGGGGTCTGCACGGGATGGTCAATGGGGCCCCAGCCCAGCTGGATCTGGCTGGCGTAGGCCTTAATGTTCTTAGTGACTTTGCCGCCCAGCAACTTGTACACAGGCAAACCAGTAACCTTGCCCTTAATGTCCCACATGGCAATATCCAGCGCGCTGATTGCTGCAAATGCGATGGGACCACCACCGTAAGCCCAGTAACAGCCATGGTACAGCTTCTGCCAAATCACCTCATGTTCCAGCGGATCCATACCAATAATAAAGGGAGCCATCTCGCGAATATAGGTCATTGCGGCATCACGGCCCGACATAACAGGGATGCCGGACTCGCCCCAGCCACAGATACCTTCATCGGTATTCACGCGAACGCACACGGGCGCCCAGCCCGGGACAGGAGAATCTACATTTACTCTGAAAATATCAATACTTGTAATTTTCATGGTGTATACTTTCCTTTCCTATTTCACTGCATCTTCAATTGGCAAAGCTCCGTCTCATATCCATCCGGGTCCTTGATAAAATATCCGAACTGATGGGCCTGTTCCACGATATCTTGGCTGATGACGCCCATCTTCTGATGGTAGTTATAGCTCTCATGGATATCCTCCACCTTCATTCCCAAGTGGCCGTAACCCAAATGATCTGCAGTAACGCCAGGGAAATTCAGCAGTTGGATCTGAAATGCGCGGTCTGCGGCAGCCATAAAGCAGGATGTAATGGACGGCGTGTGATGAATCACCGTCTCTACCGTAAATCCCAGTGCCTTCTCGTAAAAGGCACGACTGCGCTCAATATCTGTCACCTTGATGCAGACATGATGTGTTGCAAATGTCATCAATACTCCAGTTCCAGAACGTCGCCGTTCTTCACACCAGCAGCGTTGCCCTCTTCAAAATCCATGTGGATCACGCAGACATCGCTGACCGTATTTTCTCGCACGACCACATTGTGGAAGGTCACAGAGCGCACACCTGCAGAAGTCACTGAAACAGGCTGAAGCTCCTTCAGCCCCAGTTCCTGCATAATCTTCGTGCAAATATGAACATGACGGGCAGGCACAATACCGCAGTTCAGCGTAACAGTGCCTTTCGGGCCAATCAGCGTCAGCTCACAGGCGTCTTTCAGATTACCGGACTCCACCACGGGGGGCATCACACCCAGCTTCATGGTATCGCTCTGGAGCAGCTCAACCTGATCAAAGGGACGGTTGGGACCCATCACGCGGATACCCTTGATGGTACCCTTGGGGCCCTGAACATCCAACGTCTCAGTAGAGATATACTCACCGCCGCCCAGATATTTTTTTGGGGGCAGCACATAGCCTTCACCAAACAGTTTTTCGATCGTGTCCTGCTTCAGGTGGATATGATGGTTGTCGAGCATGACCTCGAACTTTTTATTACTTGACATATTCATCCTCCGAACGGTCTTTGCCGAATTTGTGATAGGGTTCCTCACCATTCATCACACGGATCGCACCGGTAGCCAGAGAATCCATCTCGTGGGAACCGGGTACCACAATGATGGGGGCGATCTTGGAAACGCGGGCAGACAGAGCCTCCACGAGCCGCTTAGAATTTGCCATACCGCCGGTTAAGACGATGGCGTCGATATCCATATTCATGGTCGTGGACATGGCCCCGATATCCTTTGCCTGGGCATAGACCATGCCGTCAAAGGCAAGCTTGGCCTCAGCATCACCAGCGTCAATCCGGCGTTCCACCTCGCGAAGATCACTGGTCCCCAGATAATTCACTAGACCGCCGCCTCCCATGATCATCTTCAGAATATCACGGTGGGTGTACTTACCGCTGAAGCATCCGGCCACAAAACCAATCACAGACATAAAGGGTACGCCGCCGGCACGCTCGGCACTATAACCGTCACTCGTAGAGTCGATCAACTTGCCCTTGCAATGGGCAGAGGTCGATGTGCCGCCGCCGAGATGGCAGACAACAATATTGTAGTCCTCCAACTTGCCGCCTAACTTGGCGGCGCCGATACGTGCGGCTGCCTTGGCATTCAGGGTATGAGAACCGGGCGCAATGGGAAATTCCTTCAAGCCGGACAGACATGCCTCCGGGATAAACTCATTCACACCCTCACCATCATAGATAAATGCGGGGATACCCAGCTTCTGAGCCATCTCATAGGCGATAACAGGTCCCAGGGAGGAAGCATGTGGGGTATCGTAGTCGTGGCAGTGCTGCACCAGTGCCTCATCAATGATATATCCACCGGACATCAGGTTACCACCGCCACCGCCGCGGGATACAATAAAGCTCAGTTCTTCGGGATTGATTCCCTCTTCTTCCATGAAATTCTGAATGGTTTGCTTACGAAGGTCCATCTGATCGAAGATGTCCTTCATACCGGCAATCACTTTGCGGTCTACATCCAAATTGCGCTCACAGATGTTCACCGCATCCTCATAATAGGCAACCTTTGTAGAAGTAGAGCCAGGATTCAATACCAGAATCTTATACATATCCGGTTCCCCCGTTACTTTCCGAAATGTTCTATGCCATAGTCATAGCCAAACTTGGCCATGGCCTTGTTTCCGGGGATAAATTTGGCCTTATTGCCTTCAAAGGCATGCTCGATTGCGGTGTACAGGTTCTCCAGCGTAATAAATCCGGAAATAGCGGCATAAACGCCAGCCACCAGCATATTCATGCCGCGCTCATTACCAGCCTTAGTAGCTAGATCATTGAAGGGAACCTTATAGATCTTCAGATCCGTGCGGGTGGGCTCCTTCTCAACTAGAGAACTGTTGATGATGAGCTTACCACCTGCTTTCACGCCAGATTCAAACTTGACCAGAGAGGGCGTATTCATCACGATCAGAGCGGTGGGATTCAAAATCATGGGGGAGTCAATGGGATCGTTGGAAATATTGACACTACAGGTCGCAGTGCCGCCGCGCATCTCGGAGCCATACGCCGGCAACCAGCTGACCTCCATGCCGTTTTCCATACCAGACATGGCAACCATCTTGCCGATCATCAAAACGCCCTGGCCACCGAAGCCGGCCACAATCAGTTTCTCATTAATCATGGTTGTCTCCTCTCAGTCCTCAAAATCTTTGAACACACCCAGGGGGAAGTAAGGGATCATGTTATCGGCCTGCCACTTCAGTGCGTCAGCGGGCGTCATACCCCAGTTTGTGGGACAAGTAGACAGCACTTCCACCATTGCAAAGCCCAGACCCTTCATCTGGCACTCAAAAGCGCGCTTGATGCACTTCTGTGCCTGACGAATATGGGCAGGTGTATCAATGGCGCAGCGGGCAATGTACTTGGCACCATCAATGGTAGCCAGCATCTCGCTCATACGGATAGGCTTGCCGCAATGCTCTTCGTCACGGCCCTAGGGAGAGGTCGTGGTCTTCTGTCCGACCAGAGTCGTGGGAGCCATCTGACCGCCGGTCATACCATAGGTCGTATTATTAATGAACACAGTAGTGATCTTCTCACCACGGTGTGCAGCATGAACGATCTCTGCGGTGCCAATGGATGCCAGGTCGCCATCGCCCTGATAGGTCCAGACGATTTTATCAGGCTGCATCCGCTTGATGCCAGTTGCGGTTGCGGGAGCACGCCCATGCATCGGGATGATGACATCGGTGTTATACAGGAACGGATCCAGACCGCCGCAGCCAACGGAAGAAACATGGATGACCTTATCCTGCAGGCCCAAATCGTCAATGGCCTTTGCACAGCAGGTGGTGATGATACCGTGGCCACAGCCAGGGCAATAGCCGTAAGATACCGGCAGTAAGCACTCAGGTTTCTTAAAAACAGTCGTTGACATATCTTATTCCCCCTTCAGATAATCCTTCAGCGTATCAATGATATTCATGGTGTTCAGAGGGCCGGAACGGGTGTTGCCGATGTGGTACACCGGGAACTTGCCAGCTACAGCAATGCGAACATCATCGATCATCTGACCGATCGTATTGATTTCCGGACAGAAAATGGCTTTGCAGTTGGGGTTGATCTTTTCATAAGCCTCTGCCGGGAAGGGCCACGCAGTCTTGGGACGGATGAAACCGACCTTGGCGCTGGAATCCAGCTCCTTAATTGCAGCCTTCGCCATACGGGCAGCAGTGCCGTAAGCGGTAACAACAATATCGGCATCCTCCAAGCCATAGGCCTCATAGCGGGTCTCGTTCTTGATGATGGCGGGCATAGTCTCATGCTCGAAGATATCCGTGTACTCTGTCAGGGGGCGGCCATAGGTCAGCGTCATCATTACGCGCTGTCCATCTCTCTCACCGATACCCTTCAGCTTCCAGGTCTTTTCAGGGAGATTTTCACGTTTTGCGGGCATTTTATCAAAGTCGACCGGCTCCATCATCTGTCCCAGCATACCGTCTGCCAGAACCAACACAGGAGTCCAGTACTGGTCTGCGATATCAAACGCTTCATAGACCATCTCAGCCAATTCCTGTACATTGCCAGGCAGCAGAATGGGGATCTTATAAGCGCCGTTACCAGAGACCTTCCAATCCTCTTGGGCAGGAGCCAGATCGCCCATGCCGGGGCCGGAGCGAACAACATCCACGATAACCGCGGGCAGACGGGTCAGTGCCATGGAGGACATGGCCTCGAGCATCAGGCACAGACCTGGGCCGGAAGTGCTGGTCATGACGCGACCACCAGCTGCAGACGCACCCAAAAGCATGTTGGCACCAGCCAGCTCACTTTCGCTCTGCAGATAAGTGGCACCGTGCTTGGGAAGCTCACGGGCGAGATACTCAGGCACTTCGTTCTGCGGAGTGATGGGATAACCGAAAAACGCTTCAACGCCAGCACGGACAGCTGCTTCCGCAATTGCCTCGTTGCCTTTCATCAAAATTCTTGCCATTTGTTTTCTCCTCCCTTACTCTTTCTCAATTGCAATAGCTGCATCAGGGCAGGTAACTGCACAATTGCCGCAGGCAATACACTTCTCTAAAGCAATATTGTGTGCAGGATGATAACCTTTCTGGTTGGTTGCAGCCTTATTGATTTCCATGATCTTCAAGGGACAGGCAGCAACGCACAGGCCGCATCCCTTGCAAAGCTCCACATTGATAGTCATCATTGCCTTCATCTTTATACGCATCCTTTTCCTTTTTAATTTTCCGGAAATGCATGATTGTCAATCCATTAAGTACTCTGGACGAACATACATCCTAACGGGAGTAACTTCTCCTGCAAGTTCCTCCTGCATGGTTCTGCATTCCTCATAAAGCTCCGGCGGACAAGAGCAGAACAGACACGGAAGTTTCCGTTTCTGAGAAACCTCTTTCACAACCTTATTCCCCCGCAGGATGTCCTCCATCGTCGTTTCGGTCAGCATATGTGTGTTATTGATCAAGCCTGTGATCTTCAGTTCGCACATTCGTTCAATATCATCTGCAAACTCCATGACTTGAGCTGCTGTCTGACTTTCATACCGGTTGGCATTCACCACAAGCCAAAGCTCATAACTGCCGTCCTCGATCTGGTCCCGAAAGCGGGCCAGCACTCTGGCTCCCACGGCATTACCGCCTACATCGATAACATTGTCTCTCCCGTTATTTACGAAGAAAGACTGTACCTCACTGTTGATACTGGGGATATCAATTTTCCAATCATTATTGAAGTTGCTGGATACAACTCGAATTCCTCTGGCGCCCAGCATCTCTGCCTGCTGGCGGGTCCGGAAGTAAGGGTTCACAATATCCAAATCAGCCATTGCAACTTCTATGCCTGCATTTTTCTGCCGAATGGCATAATTGATAGCACATTCTGTCTTTCCGCTACCATAATGTCCGGCGAAAATATGAATATTTTTTTTCATATCAGTCCCCCTTACCCCGTTAATTGAAATTCGATTTCACTTTCGCAATATCATTATATGACACGTGTGTATGAAGTCAACAAATCCCGACAATATTTTTTCTTTTCTGTCTGTTGATACGACAAAAATCATCTTATTTTGTATGATAAGTACGATTGAAATTTCATGATCGCACTTGTGTATACAACACAAGTGTGCTAAACTATTTTTAAGTTGTTGCATTTCAAATAGGGGTACAATCTATGGTAGATATGAATGCTTCTAATCTGTCCACTGACCGTATGCTTCGTATCATCGAAGTCATGTCCACCAGTGGAAAGCCCATGCGCTTGAATGATATCGCTGATGAAAGCGGCGTCTCTAGCAGCACAGCCATGCGCATTTTGAACACACTGATTGCCAACGAATACGCAAGGCAAAACGAAGATACCTTACTATACTCTCTCACTATGAAATTTCTGAAAATTGGTACCAATATCCGCGAAAACCTGTCTGTAAACCAGCTCTTGCATCCCTATTTGCAGGAAATCACCAGGCGTCTGAATCTTTCCTGCGCCCTGGCTATTCTGGACGGCACCAATTTGATTTATATTGATGAGTGTATCAGTTCCAAGCAAATGATCCGCTTTTACCACCACTTGGGACATGTGTTTACCCCCCACACCAACGCCTCCGGAAAAGTATTTTTATCCCAATTCTCCAAAGCGGAACTGGCAGACTACTGTAAGCATCATAAATTTGAGCCCGTTACGCCCAAAACCATTGCCAGCGCAGCAGAGCTTGCAAAAGATCTTGCACTGACTTTGAAGCGTGGTTATGCTTTGAACGACGAAGAAAACATTCCGGGCACTCGCTGCTTCGCCGTGCCGATCTATAATGACAAAGGCCACATCGTGGCCAGTGTCAGCGTCAGCGGAACACTGTTCCAAATTCCACTGGAACAGATCCCATCGATGGTCTGCGTAGTGAACAGCATTCTGGATGAATTTTATAGAGAATATAGCCCACTGTTAATTCTGGACAACATTTTTGATATGTAAATACAAAACAAACGCGGACTTCTTTCGAAGTCCGCGTTTGTTTTTACCGGAGGTAAATAGGGAGAGAGGTATATTACTTCTTAGCAAATTCAGGAGCATCCTTACCAGTAGTACGCAGAAAGTGGATACGCCAAGGCAGAATGAGGAATGCGGGCAGGATACCCAGAGGCCAAGCCATCTTGGACAGGAATCCGTAGCCCTTGGAGAACACGGCAACCAGACCGAACTTGGAACCAAAAGCACCGATCAGCATCATGACAATGGCGATCACCGCAGCAACAACGGTCTCAGAGCAGTTCAGCTTCTTGGCGATAACGCCCTTCCAGCGGGTCACGATGGCAAAGGCGCAGCCGGCGCCGGTGCTCAGCAGAGCCAGGAACAGCATGATGCGATACAGCCATGCCAGCACAGGGATGCCGGTGTTGTTCAGAGCCGCCAGAACGGGTAGTGCCTCAGAATTGATTGCCGGATAGTTCGCAATAACAACGAGGCCCAGCACCTGCAGCATCAAAACATTCAGAAGAGCGCCGCCAACAGCAGTCTTGGCAGAATCCGCACGGTTTTCCAGCTGCGGCGCCATGGAAGCTACGGCAAACATTGCGCCAATCTGAACACCAGAATAGGTAAATGCGGACTTCAGTGCGTCAAGGAATGTACCGCCATCATTTTGCCGGGTGCTGACAACCCAGACGAAATTGGACCAGTTCTGGGCAACGCCAACGATACCAAGGATCAAAATAACAACAATCAGACCATACGTAATATAAGAAGAAACCTTCATCATGGTTTTTACACCAAAAATCGTCATGAAGAGAACAATAACCGCCATGATCGCTACACCTAAGTAATAAGGCAGGTTGATTCCTTCAAATAGAGATCCTGTACCAGCCAGGATGCCGGTGACGCCCAGCATCTGTGCGCACAAAGACCAAAGATCGATTGCGATTACAAACAATATTCCGATTTTCTTAATGAAAACGTTCTGTGCGTAGTCCTTATAGGTATTAATCTTCGTTACACGCTCATATTCGAAAATGAAGTAGAACGCACCGCCAAGAATTGCCCAGGTGATGAAGGGCATTACCAATGCCAGCCAGCCATACTTGCTGTAATAGATCGTGTACTGTGTGCCAGTTGCAGAGCCAGAGCCGCAGTGCATGCCAAACCAGGTCGCCATGATGCCGAAAGATGTTGCGCTGATAAAGCGTTTCTTTCCAGTATTCTCTTGCATTGTTCCCGTTCCTTTCGAAATAAGATTCATTTTTTTGCGAAAGTGAAATCTCATTTCATTTTTATTTTAATAGATTCTCTGTATTTTGAAAATGCACAAAGCAAACAATTTTACAAATTCTGATTGTGCATGTCACCAGCGGTAATCTGCTGACATGTGCAACAAGGCATCTGCTAATTTATGTCCATTTTGCCCGGTAATCAATTCCATATTATACCAGGCGACCTGCGTGGAAGCCTGCATGGACCACCTGAACGATCTTTCCGGGCGCCTTCTCGGGAACGATATTACGGTAATAGTCGAACTTGTCCCACAGAACTTCATCCATCTCATTGTTCGAACGATAGCCAGAAGCCACCACAACCTTATCGCATTCGATCTTGACTTCCTTGCCATCTTTCGTATAGACAGCATAACCATCACCGATCTCAGTAACTGCAGCGGAGGTGACAATCTCCAGCTTAGAGTTGTCGATCATGTTATACAGGGCCTGCGTGTTGTTCAGGTTTTCTTCCAGTGTCTTCAGAATGGCGTCAGCCACCTCCACAACTGTCACCTTCTCAGCAGTCTCATCAAACTGAAGTGCTGCTTCCATACCGACCAAGCCACCACCGATGACCAGAACTTTGCCGGTCAGAGGCGCACCGCACATCGCATCGTTGGCCGTCAGCACATTGGGGCCGTCAATGCCCTTGATCGGAGGAATGAAGTTGCGGGAACCAGCAGCCAGAATGACAGCGTCAAACCCGGCAGTCAAAACCTCATCTGCTGTAGCAGTCTTGTTCAGCACAATGTTGACACCGGCTTCACGGGTCTTGCGGATCAGATACTCCTCGAACTTCTTCACATCGCTCTTGAAATCAGGAGCACCGGCAGCAACCATATTTCCACCCAGGAAGGACTCCTTTTCCCACAGCGTCACATGATGTCCACGCAGCGCAGCAGTGCGGGCTGCAGTCATGCCGCCAGGGCCGCCGCCGATGACCAGGACCTTCTTAGGCTCCTCTGCGGGTACCAGGGGATAATCCTTCTCATGATAGCACAGCGGGTTTACTGCGCAGTGGCGGTACTGGCCGTTGCGGCTGGTATACATACACTCGT
>ENA-ORSL01002693-ORSL01002693.1-human-gut-metagenome-genome-assembly--contig:-NODE-2693-length-12487-cov-3.117921_pt1 | contig 12487 bp, 12 predicted proteins | sample MGYA00242190_ERZ509157 | MGnify/ENA primary metagenome ERZ509157 (study PRJEB26280, sample SAMEA2338664) | human gut metagenome | biome: human gut; feature: human-associated habitat; material: faeces...
CTGCCGCTATAAGCTCTTCAAACATTGCCGACCCGATACCCAAGCCCCAGTATTTTTCAAGGATAGCGATGGCAAGTTCCGCTCTGTGGCAGGTCTTTTTGTCCGTATGAAAAATAATATCACAATTGCCTGCTATCTCGCCGTCAACATAACATGTTATTTTCATGTCATTCTTGGAATCACGGCCGTTCTTTATCCACTTTTCCTCTCCTTCGACCGACGCCCCATCCCATTCTTCCGGGTAGCGCGCCAAAAATTCGGTCTCTCCGCAAGCACGCTTAATGTAATCAAGCATTTTTGCTCCGTCGCCCGGTTCGGGGCTTTTCAATAATGCCGTCTTACCGTTTTTCAGCACAATCGTCTTTTCGTTAAATATCATAAAATCATCCTCACATTTCAATCAATTGAATTCAAGGCAGACCATATGTCACCATGTAAACTGCGTAAAAAGCCGGTTGGGAAAGCCTCCGACACGATAAACATTTTGTTATCAAAATGCCGGATGTGTTTTTGTCCGGTTAAATATATATTGATTGCCATTTTAACATCTCATAATAGCTTTGTCAAGCTGTATTCAAGATATCCTACTTTCTTTCTAACACCCCCGGCTTTGGCCGCTCCACCGCTTATATACATCCCTCGCCCTTATAAGCCGTTCCGAATAAGCGCCCCGCTCACTTACTTTTTTCTCAATGTGATAGAAATGAAGTTCAGATACCTGCCGCCCCCTGCCTGCATGGCTTTTCGGTCGCCGACAGCATACTCGTTGTCCTGTCGAAGCCAATCCTCCCACACTTCCTCATTGCTTTCCATTTGTCTGACAGAGATAACTTCTGCGCCATGGCATGCATTCACCATATCCGTCCAATACGTGACATCGTGCATATAGTCAAGCTGCTCCGGCGTCCATGACAGCAGCAGCTGCGGCGGGAGCCGGTCGTGGCAGTCCTTTTTCATACCCGGTATGGCAATATAGATATATCCACCGCTTTTAACAAACGGCAGCAGCTTATCGTCCAGATACCGTGAGTCCCGGCCAAAATAATTGTAGGAATCGACACTTACTACGGCATCAAAGAAATCCTTTTCAAACGGCAGCTCCGTTGCATCTGCCTTAATCGGGATAATTTGGTCACCGCTTAGCCCCATAGAGCTGAAAAAGGCTCTGTTTTGCTCCGGATCGCTCCAAAGATCTGTTGCATATACGGTAAAACCGTACTCTTTTGCAAGGAACACACTTGTCAGCCCCTGACCGCTTCCCAGGTCACATACAATACTTCCGTCCGGTATCATATGATGAAGCAGCAATTCTTCCGTCAGCTTGACAGGGTTAGGCCCCATTATTTTTTCCTGCAACGCAGGTACATCATATTTCAGGCTTTTAATATACTTCATGTCCGACCTTTCTGTTGTTTGTGATTATTTTTGTTGATTTTCGCAATGCTTTTGAATTTCTGCTTTTTCCGGGCAAGATAGTCTTCGGCATCCTGTGAGTACATATCCTCATTTTTCAGCTTGCGGTATGAGCTTAGCCGGTCTGCCGACAGCTCTCCGTTTTCAATGGATTGCTGTACTGCACATCCGGGCTCACCGGAATGGGAGCAGTCCCGAAAGCGGCATTTGAGTGCAAGCGCTTCGATATCCGAAAATGTCCTGTCGATCCCCTCCCCGGAATCCCACATGCCAAGCTCGCGCATGCCCGGCGTATCAATCACCATGCCACCTCCCGGCAAAAGAATCAGCTCCCGATGTGTCGTCGTGTGACGCCCCTTATCATCGTTTCTCAGCCCGCCTGTGCACAAACGTTCTTCGCCCAGCAGGCAGTTGATAAGTGTGGATTTTCCAACGCCGGATGAGCCGATGAACGCTACCGTCTTTCCGTTTGTAATGTATTTATAAAGCTGCTCACAGCCGTTTTGCTCCACAGCGCCTGTCACCAGAATATCTGCTCCGGCAGCAGCACACGATACTTCGGAGAGTCTGCCTGCCGTATCCGCGCACAAGTCGGATTTTGTAAGTACTATGACAGGCACCGCGCCGCTCTCCCAGGCGATAGAGAGATAGCGTTCCATGCGGCGCAGGTTAAAATCCCTATTCAGGGACATGCACAGAAATACCGTATCAATATTCGCCGCTATCACCTGCTCCTGCCGGGCGGCTCCGGCAGCCTTGCGTATAAAGCAGCTTCTGCGGTCAAGAATATGCCGAATAACAGCATTGCCGCCGCCCTCATTCCAGTCGACCATAACAAAATCCCCGACCGCCGGATATTCTGAGAGCTTTTTTACCTCATAATGAAATTTTCCGCATACCTCTCCCGATTTCTCGCCCCGCTCAGAAACCAACCGGTAAATTCCTTTTTGCTGCGAAATGATCCTGCTTACAGTCAGCCCTATAAAATCTTCGGCTGAGCGGGCAAATGACTCAGACAGGCCGTATTGTTTCATGTCAATTTTGTTTTTCATATGTTTCTTTTCCCTCTCCCGGCTCCGCAACATGACACCGAAAAAAACGCCCGATATGCTTTTTGAGTATTTCAGTCAAATTATCGCCTTCCCCGGTTGCGTCATACATGTTTATCAGCAGCAAAAACGGCGCGTAAAACTCAAATGCCAGCTGCCGGGCATCGTCTTTCCTCAACACGCCCTTTTTCATCAGCTCACGAAACACATCCTCCATATATGCAACCGGCCCGGAAGTGATACAGCCGTGATAAAGCTCTGCCATTTCCGCACTGCGGTATTGTTCCAGCGCCAGCATTTTGCGCAGGTGCGAAGCAAAATCGTCCTCTGTCCAGAATCTGAACTGCTCAACCGTAAACCTTTCTATGCTTGCCAAAGACGTATTTTCATATTGCCCGGGCTGTTGCTCATATGTGTCAACCGGCATATTATATTCCCTTGAGCGCTCCGCGTCGGTCTGATACATTCTTTCCACTATACTGTCAAAAATATCACGCTTGTTTTTATAATGCCGGTACAATGCCCCTTTTGTTATGCCAAGCTCGCCCGCAATAGCGCTTACCGACACGGCCTCATAGCCGTCCCGCGCAAACAAGTGCAGCGCCGTTATCAGGATCTGTTCTTTGGTATCAGTCATTTTGCCTGCCTCCCACAAGTAAACTGTCGTTTACTTATATTATAGTAAACGCTCGTTTACTTGTCAAGTGATATACAATAAATGAGCGGTTTTTTATGTGAAATTGCTGTCTGAGCAGTCTTTACGATGCCGCGGTTTTGGGCGGATGCTGTAAAATGATGCCGGTTTTGCTTGACAAGTTACCGCTGCGCAACTATAATATAAATAATTCTCAGATAAATATAGTAATTTCAAGGCAGATCGCATTAAAGTCGACAAAGAAAGTATCCAGAAGCATTGTAAGGTGAGCCTGATGCGTAACGCCCGGTGATAAGGAGACGCCAATATGGCAATTGAAAAGGTCAAAGAATTTTTTAAAAACTATGGTATAGAAAACCGTGTCAAAGAATTGGAAGTATCCAGCGCAACGGTGGAGCTTGCCGCCCATGCCTTGGGGTGCGCGCCCTGCCGGATCGCAAAAACACTTTCGTTTATGGTGAACGGAAGTCCTATCTTGATCGTAGCCGCAGGTGACGCAAAGGTTGACAACCCCAAGTACAAATCTCAATTCGGAACGAAAGCCAAAATGCTGACTCCGGAGGAAGCGGAAACGCTGATAGGCCACGCCGTAGGCGGTGTCTGCCCATTTGCAGTCAATGAGGGTGTTACCGTCTATCTGGATGAATCTCTGAAAAGATTTGAAACCGTATTCCCCGCCTGCGGAAGCAGCAACAGCGCCATTGAGCTGACGATTGAAGAACTGGAGAAATATTCCGGATTTACGGCGTGGATCAATGTTTGCAAGGGGTGGGACGAAACAAATGCAGCCTCAGCCGAGTCCGACAAATAATTGTGGATAAAAAGAGGAACAATCCGATCGTAATATCAGTATCATTGATATCGTCGATTTTGATATGGAGCACATTCCGTCTTTTATCAGAAATTTACAAAAATAAGAGGTGGCAGACAATTCAAGTCAAGAGGCTTGAACAACAACTGTTTTAACATTGAGCTTTTTGACAGCAATAAAAAGTAGCATACAAAAAACGTAAATGAGAAAAACATTTTTATGGGCGAAGTAATTATAAACCTCAAGAAATCTTTATCTGGCTTGGATTATGCTTTACCAAAAATGCTGTATTCCATCTTATCTGTTTTTACATAGCAGTATCGTGTTGACGGCAAATCCAATGTCTAACTACAACAACAAAAATGAAATTTGTGAAAAGGGAGAGCAACAATGAGTAAATGGGTTGCAGGCTGGGGAGGCTCTATTTCTGTTATCGCACAAAGTCAGGCTGAATACTTCAAAGATTTAACAGTACGAAATATCTTCTTTCCGACAATGAACGGAACAAAAGTAAGACTTCATTTTTCAAACCAATATGGCGATGAGGATGCGCTGATCGACAAGGTGATCCTTTCGGTTAGTCTTGGCGCAGACAGGGTTGATGTTACGAAAAATACTACTGTGACATTTGACGGTAAAACAGCACTTTTTCTTCCGGCAGGTGTCGGCGATGTCGTATCCGATCCGATAGATTTCGAGATCTCTGCGGGACAGGAATTTTCGGTGAGTATGTATTTTGCAGGAATGACGAAAATGATGACCGGTTTTTCTATGAGCGGAGGACCGTACATTAAAAAGTACTTTGGCAGCGGAGATTACGCAACCGCCGAAAGTTTCCCTCTGGAGGTCTACGGAGAAAACGGTTCTTATCTCTTCTTGCATACAATTGATTTTTACACTGAGGATGATTGCCATGCTATTGTCGCATTCGGTGATTCGATTACGGCGCTTCATTGGCCGGATTGCTTAGCTCATAGAATCTTTGATATGGGAATCCGGAATACGTCGATTATTCGTAAGGCAATACCGGGAGGGCGTGTGCTTCGCGACTACACATACCGTATTAAGAAGCATTGGGGTGAAGCCGGTATCACTCGATTCGAAAGGGATATCTCCCATGCGGGGGTCGACAGAGTGTATATTCTTCACGGAATTAACGATATAATCCATCCCCATGTCAATAACCGTTTTTGTCCTTATGAATATCTTCCCACATCTGAGGAACTTATCAACAACGGATTCCGAAAGTACATTGAAATAGCGCACAAGCACAGACTCAAGGTATATATTGCGACGATCCTGCCGACTCCGAGGACATTGATTGATGACGGAATACGAGAAAAGATTCGTTCGGAGATAAACGAATGGATAAGAACAACCGACGAAATAGACGGGGTGCTTGATTTTGATCTTGCAATCCGCGATCCGGAGGATCCGAATGACCTGTTGCCTGAATATGACTGCGGAGATCACGTTCATCCCAACTTCAAAGGAGCGCTCTGTCTTGCGGAAAGTATTCCAGAGGAATATTTCCGGAATGATGTTAAGTGATTCCGGCTTCACAACCGGATTTTGAACCAAGTTTATTACGGGATAAATAATTCTGAAAGCTCAAAACAAATGTTGCTGTTGCACTAAGCCTTAATCACCAAAGAAAGAAATCGTTCTTTACAGAAAATGGATTGAACGGTTTCTTTCGGGTTCAAAAAACGGCATAAACGCGAAAAACGTTTATGCCGTTTTTGATTTTTACAGGCTGATATCAGTCTCCTGCTTTGCTGTTCACTTTTTTCTGACTGCCCGCAGTTCAATATAGCCGCGTGCGCCGCGTGGCTCCAGTTGAATACGGGGGTTATCATCATCCCACTGATACCCGATCACCGAAGGATCGTAGCGGTTCATAGCCTGCTGAACCGCCGAGATGGCATCGCAATAGTCCTCCTCGGCAAAGGGTTCGCCCTGAAACATCAGATAGTCAGCCGCCGGAAGGTCAATAACATCAAAACCCTCCGGCACCGGACCGGTGTAGTCGGAGCTGACCTCAACTCCCTGAACATAGGTGGACGTGCCCGGCTTTTTGTACTTCTCCGGCAACCAAAGACAGACCGGCTCTCCGCAGAGCGAATCCATGCTGAGCAATGTGCCCCACACGTCGCAGCCGACCTCTTCGCAATAAGGAAAATAGTCTTCCGCCTTGATACCGCGGCGGCAGATTACCTTGTGCGCAGGCTTATGAACGACCTGAATAAAAATGTTTTTTGTGTTTTTCACAGTTGTGTTATCCTTTCTGAGTGCTCTGAATTTTGCACCGTAAGGGACGAAAAGCGTGATCGGAACAGGATTCTCTGCATATGCGCCGGGGCACATGCCGAATTCTCTCACAAACGCCCGTGTGTAACCGTCTACACTGCCGAAACCAAGCTCAAACGCCACATCGGTAACGCGGCAGTCTTCGTTTTTCAATCGGAGAGCCGACCGGCTCAGGCGCAGGCGTCGGATATAATCGGCAGGCGTGTATCCGGTGTGAAGCTGAAACAGCCGATAGCAATACCACGGCGAAAAAAGCGCGGCGCGGGCAAGCTCCGACAGGCTGATCTTCTCATATAAATGCGCCTCAATATAGTCCTGCATCCGCTGTACTGCCAGGATCTGCTCCGTCATGCTCTCGCCTCCTCACTTAGCGTATTCAGTATACCACAACGGCAGAAAAACCGCTCGACTTTTTTTGCCTTTCTGTTAAGCAGCCGCGAAGGAACACAAGTGCCGGTAATGCGCATCTCAGATGACATCCGATTTGCCCGTTGCAACAACGGTATCGAAGCCCGTCATGATTATTTATCTAAGTGTTCTTTTCTCATTCTGGCTCGGACACGGGAAGCGCAGAAGTCGAGGAAGGTATAAAATTCTTTATCGTCAACAAACGGATTTACCGACGGATTTTCCTTAAGCAGCTTGGCTTTTTCATCTGTATTGTTGTTCCAGCAGTGGTTACCGAGGAACAGATCGACATTTTCCTGCTTCAAGCGCTGAAGACTTGCAAAATAATCGTCCCGGCAGCCTTCGTAATAATTCGCATGGTCGGCAAACAGTGCCGCGGGCCCTGCTCCGCCGAACATTCCTGCGTGATAGATTCGCCCGTCTTGTTCATAATCAAAAAACACCGAAACGGTACCGACGGTATGTCCCGGAGTCTCAACGAAGCGGAAGGTAACCTTACCGCATGTGAGTGTATCCCCGTCCTTCACCACGATGTCGGGATTGAAGTAATTTCTTTGAATAACTTCCCGGTCGTCACGGATGCCGATAACGGTCTTGGCGTTGGGAGCAAGTGAAAGTAAGGGCATTACTCCTTCGGTGTGGTCGCCGTGCCAGTGTGTCAGCAGCACATATTTGATATCTTTGGGCGTATAGCCGAGCTGATATATACCGTTTACCACGGTATAAAAGGTTTTGAGATATCCGGTATCGAGTATAACCAGCCCGTCGCCGGTGTCGATCATATGTACGGACGCCTGATATGTTCCGATAAAAGATATTCCTTTAAGTATCCGGAACGGCTCAATGAACCCGAGCCACGGATGAGCGATATTAAGCTGTTTTTTGGGGTACATATTTCTCTTCTTCCTTTACTCAATCAAAATTATTGTTGTGACTACATCATTCTACCAAAGTTTACGGAGCATGTCTATACTTTTGTCCGAACTTTTTCGAAGTGCGGAATATTTTTAACCTATTCCTTCTCAACCGGTTGACAAAGGCAGATATTTGTGATACAATATTATCACTATATAAATCAAAGGAGATAACAACATTGAAAGACACATTACGCATCGCCGCGTATACGCGTATCTCCGTGGACATCGAGCTGGACCGTGACAACACCAGTATCGAAAACCAGAAAGCGATAATCGGCGATTACTGCAAGATCCATTTCCCGACGGCGAGAGTCGATTACTTTGAAGACCGCGACCATTCGGGCTATACCTTCGAACAGCGTCCGGGCTATATGCAGATGCGCGCAAAGCTGTTCGCGGGCGAATACGACATTCTGATCGTCAAGGATCTGAGCCGTTTCTCCCGTCGAACCAGTCGAGGACTGGTTGAGTTCGAGGATCTGTGCGAAAAGAATATCCGCATCATCGCCATCGGTGACGGGGTGGACTATCCCGTGCACGACGACGCCATGAAGATCAAAATCTACTTCTTCGTCAACGAGATGCCGGTCACAGACGCCAGCCGCAAGGTCAGCGCGGTCATTGCCAACCGACAGGAGAAGGGCGAGTGGATCTGCTCGGTGCCGTACGGATATGTCATAACAAACTCAAAGAAAATGACCTTTGAGGTAGACGAGCCTGCCGCCGAGGTGGTGCGCGAGGTGTTCCGTCTGTACAATGAGGGGTGGGGCTACAAAAAAATCGCCAATCACCTTACCGACCGTCACATTCCCACGCCGCGTATGCGTGAGCGTGCGCGCAAGGAAGCGGCAGGCGAGGAATACCGCGGCAAGGTTAAGGAAAGCTGGAGCATCGTCACGATCTCCGAAATGCTGACCAACGATTTTTATATCGGTACGCTGCGCCAGCGCAAATACCACCGCAAAAAGATCAACGGCGACGACGTGGAGCTGGACAAAAACGATCACATCGTGTTTGAAAACCATCACCCAGCTATCGTCGATTACAGGGTATTCGCCACGGCACAGGAGCGGCTCAAAAAGCGCACGACAGGCAACTACCGCGGCGTCAAAAAGTACGACAACACCTACTCGGGCTTTCTCTACTGCGGCGACTGCGGCTCGCCCATGTTCTCGCTCAGCCGCGCCGACCTGCCGGGAGCCTACACCTGCGGCACCTACCACGTGCGCGGGCGGTCGGGCTGTACCTCGCACTATGTCAAAGCGGACTTTCTCGACTCGGTGCTCAAAAACTATATTCGCAAGGTGCGTGACAACTCCGATGGTATGCTCCGTGTGCTGGAGGAGGTCATCAGCCACGACGGCGACAACGCCGAGCGCAACCTCTCCGCCGTCGGCGAGATCGAAAAGGAAATAGAAACCGCAAAGGAGGAGCTGAAGCACCTGACGCGCCAGAAGGTGCGCGATCTTGCGCGGGCCGGCGACAGTGCCGATGTCATCGCCGAAACCTACGACGGGCTGATTTCAGAGGCGGCGAACCGCATCTCGGGACTTGAGAATCAGCTGCGCATGATAGCCGACTCAAACAACACCATGGTGCGTGTCGGACGGCTGGCGCGAACGGTCATCGGCGTATTCGATGACATTCTGAACAAGGACAAGCTGGACAAAAATGACCTCAATCTCATCATAGACCGCGTGCTCATCTTTGAGGATCACATCGACCTCAAGCTGCGCTCGGACGTAGACGAGCTGCTCCGCACAGGAAACGTGGAAAGCTACCGCGAGGGAGGAGAGCTTGCCGTAAATTTTAAGCACGGCACGGCAGATAACGAAAGCGCCGACGGAGACTATACCTCCGTGGCAGTCAGTTCCGCACGCAACCGGCGGGACAAGGTTTACCGTGTCAATGTTGTCAGCGAGGGCGACCCGCTTGAAATCTACACTGACCGCGAAGGCGAAGTCATATTCAAAAAATACTCACCCATAGGCGAATTGGCAGCCTTTGCCGGCCAATATGCCGAAACTCTGCACAAGACCTGCTCTTTAGCAGTTGTCATATGCGACCGCGATGCCGTCATAGCATGCTCGGGCGTGTCGCGCAAGGAATACGTCGACAAATCTCTGTCCGACGAGCTTGAGGCGATCATAGAGGGCAGAACACTGTATATGTGGCGTGAAGGCAGCCAGCGTCTGCCCGTCATAGCCGACAGCGACAACCATTATCTCAGCTGTGCCATGCCTATAATCAGCGAAGGCGACATTATCGGCTGCGTGGCATCGGTTGCCGATACGGACGGCGAACATCCGCGCGACATTATAGGTTCAGAAGTTGAATCCAAGCTGATACAGACAGCCGCGGGGTTTCTCGGCAAACAGCTGGAAAGCTGAAAAAAGGGGCAGTGAAAACAGTTCACTGTCCCTTTTAATCAAATTCAGTTTTTTACTCGTCGGAACAACCGCCGCCACATCGTGTCCGGCACCTGTGACAGCATTACGGCACACAGCATAAGCGCACAACCGGCATATTCACGGCCGGTCATGGTTTCATGCAACACGATCGCACCCGAGATCGCGCCGAATACCGACTCAAGGCTGAGCAGCAACGACACCATAGTCGGGTCGCTGGATTTCTGAGCCACGATCTGAAGCGTGTAAGCCACCCCGCTCGACAGCACGCCGACATACAGTATCTGTCCGATGCAACCGAGTATGGCATGAATATCCGGCTGTTCAAAAATAAACATACACACCGCCGATTCAACCGTCATGACCGCAAACTGTACAAGCGACAGAGCAATTCCGTCGGTCATTGGCGCAAAATGGTCGATGATCAGTATATGCGCCGCAAAGCAGAATGCACAGATAATAACATAAATATCACTTCCCTGCACCGTCAGGCCTTCATTGACACACAGCAGATACATGCCCGCAACGGCAATGGCAACGCTCACTGCCGTCGATGCCGATGCCCGACGCCGGAAAAACAGCCCGAAGATCGGCACCAGCACTATGTACAGCGCGGTAATAAAGCTGGCCTTGCCGGCATCGGTTTCGCCAAGCCCCATCTGTTGCAGGTTTGTTGCTATGCACAGTACGGTTCCGCAGCACACACCGCCAACAATAAGTGCCCGCTTGCCGCCGGAGGCCTGAGCCGCCTCACCACGGCGCCGGCGCAGCAACATTGCAATTGCCAGTATAACGCTGAGCGTTATAACGGCTATTGCGCTTCGTGCCGCCGTGAAAGTAAACGGCCCGACATATCCGGCACCGATACTCTGCGCGGTGAAGGCAAGTCCCCATATTGCGGCAGCTACCACCGGCGCCACTATTCCTCTGAGATATTTGCTTTTCATATATTACCGTCCCCTATCAACCTTACAATATGACAATAATTATAACACCACCCTGCCCCGGCTGTCAATCAACAAACCTGCCGAAAAACAGAGCTCCGACGACGTTATTTTCACAAAAATGTCACTTGCCACTTGCGCGGTATCACAGGGTATGATATAATGTGTCTTGAAATCATTTTCTGTGATATTCAAGAAGGGAGTATAAATTCATGATCAAGGTTGCAATTTTAGGTTACGGCGGTATTGCCCGCTCCCACCGCAAGGGCTATGAAACACTGGCAGAACGCGGCGAGCCGGTAAAGCTGGTTGCCCTGTGCGACATCAATCCCAAGCAGTTTGAAAAGCTCATCACCATAAACCAGGGCGGCGAAGACACGGCTCCTGTTATTCCCTACCATACATATACCGATCTCGACGAGATGCTGGAAACCGAAAAGCCGGACGTAGTCGACGTTTGCCTGCCTACATACCTGCACTGTCAATACGTCACAATGCTGCTTGAGCGCGGCTTCAACGTTCAGAGCGAAAAGCCCATGGGCCTGAACAGCGAACAGTGCGACCGGATGCTGCAGGTCTGGCACAACAGCGGCAAGCAGCTTATGATTGGCATGTGCCTGCGCTTTGAGCCGCAGTACCTGTTTCTCAAAAAGCTGGTCGACAGCGGAGAATACGGCAAGGTCCGCGCAGCATACTTCAGCCGCACAAGCGGAAAGCCCAGTTGGGGCTTTGAAGGCTGGTACAGAGATAAGGAGCGCTCCGGCGGCGTCGCGCTCGATCTGCATATTCACGATGTTGACATGGTACGTTTCCTGTTTGGCGAGCCGGAAGGCGTGCAGTCGCACACAACCGACGGATCGATACCGTTTATTTCAGTCAATACTAACTTTCTCTACCCCGATAAGTTTGTAACGGCAACCGCCGAATGGGGTATGGCACGCTCCTGGCGCTTCCACGCCGAGTACCGCGTGTGCTTTGAGAAGGCCTCTGTCGTGCTTGAAGGCGGCAAGGTGACCGTATATCCCGAAGAGGGTGAGCCGTTTGCCGCCGAATATGCACCCGCAAACCGTATGGCCGAGGAATCGCTGTACCTGGCACGGACCATAATGGGCGATATAACCAACACGATCAATACGCCTGAAGACGCGGCGGCAACCGTACGTCTTGTGGAAACCATTTACAAGAGCGCCGCGGCAAACGGTGAAACCGTCAAGTGGAAAAAATAGACCTACATATAAAATTTCAACGGAGATTGTACAATGAACAAAAAATTCACTGAATTTTTTAAAGGACTCGGCTTCAGCATAAATAATAACAACGCCTATGGTACGCAAAACGGCTACGAGGTCAATGTCAACGTTGCAATGATGGACAACGTATCTCCGCTTCGTATGCATATCACCTGCTATACAACCGACGATCAGAAATCGGAGATCTCCCGGCTTCTGACAGCGGCGGCAGTGCGCTATCTTCGCTTTTCGTTTACCGAATACGGACTTATGATAGGTCTGAACGACTTTACCGTCGGCAAGCTGATACAAAACCAGATAAAGAACATATGATATACGAAAA
>ENA-ORSL01002697-ORSL01002697.1-human-gut-metagenome-genome-assembly--contig:-NODE-2697-length-12481-cov-2.289393_pt1 | contig 12481 bp, 11 predicted proteins | sample MGYA00242190_ERZ509157 | MGnify/ENA primary metagenome ERZ509157 (study PRJEB26280, sample SAMEA2338664) | human gut metagenome | biome: human gut; feature: human-associated habitat; material: faeces...
ATCCCAGTCAAGATTTCAATCCACGCTCCCCATGCGGGGAGCGACAGCAAAAAGTAATCATTTTTCCCAGCGAATATATACAATATACCTAATTTGCACATATTCGTCAAACCATTTGCAATTTAGCGTTCCAACTCTGAGGACATTTTAGCCGCAATTGCAATATGTCCTGCATTTTCAAGTGCGACAAACCCACACTTTCATGTGTGCTTCCCATTCGCACCTAAATCATCAGCACCCCCTCCGCGTCATACCCGGCTTTCGCACCGAAATGCTCTACCTTATGGTCGTAATTATTCCCCAGGTAGTAAAACCTCAGACTGTCATGCTGCTCGTTCATTATCGCAAGCAGCTTGGCCTGAAGCACGCGGCACTGCGCCGCGTCCAGCACGCACTCGAATACGGAATTCTGCACGCGCTGCCCATAGTTCACGCATTGCTTTGCGATTTGCCTCAGGCGCCTTTTACCTGCCGGATCGGACGTATTTACGTCGTATGTGATTACTACTAACATGTCTATTTCTCATTTCCACAAAAATGGCGGATATTCCTCCATATCTCCACGTAAAAATCTTGCAAGCAGCAATGCCTGAGCATATGGCACCATCCCCCACTGTATCTTTTCCTCCAGATAGGGATGGTTTATCGTATCCCGCTTGCGCTCCTGCCATGCCTGCAAAAATGCCTTGCGCGCGCCGTCCTTCAAAAACACTGCACCGTCGCCCTGTCTCTCAAAGTCACTTGCCGACACAATGCCCTTATTTATCAGCGTCAGTACAAACCGATCAGCCAGACATGGCCTTAGCTCCTCCATCAAGTCAAGCGCAAGCGACTTTCGCCCCGGCCTGTCCCTGTGCAAAAATCCCACGTAGCTGTCCAAGCCTACGCTTTCAAGAGCAGCCGCACAATCGTTGGTCAGCAGCGAATACGCAAACGACAGCATAGCGTTGCAAGGATCCAGCGGTGGGCGGCGGTTTCTGGCTTCAAACTTAAACGCGTTTTTATGGCCGATTATCATGTCATCAAACACGCCGAAATATGCCGTCGCGCCCACTCCCTCAAGTCCGCGCAGCGAGTCGAGGTCGCATATCCCCCTCACCTGCGGCAGCAAATCCTTTATTCTGGCTGAAGCAGATTTAAGTTCAGGCACATCAACCCGCATTGCGTGGTCGCGGCACGTCCGCTCTATGCTCCAGCGCGAATTGTACAGCTTGCCGAATATCATCATGCGGGCGATGCGGCATCTTTGCTCCCTGTCATCTGCCGCACGATACTGACTGCGCCTTAGCAGCACGTTTCCATTGCTTTCGCCGCACGCACGCGCCAGAAATCGCCCACGCGGAGTGCAAAGCGCCAGATTAATGTCGCGCGCCGCACACGCGCCCATGAGTGCCGGCGATGCGCCCGCATACGAGAATGAGAGTATACCGCTAAGTCCGTGCAGCGGAAACCGCCCAATTTCCTGCTTTTCGCGGTTTACGACCACGTTTTCGCCGTCCAAAGTCAGGTATGCATCCTCCGACGTTATAAACAGTGTATTGAGCAGCTTTTTCATTCTTCGTTCAGCGCCCCTTCCACATACGCGGCCACCGATTTCCGCTGTACCATCTTAGGCAGGCAGATTTCCTTCAGCGAGCACGTCGAGCAGCCTTTGCGCGGCTTGGCCTTGGGCGTATAGCCGCGCTTATAATAGTCGTGCATTTCGTTAAGGCTGTCTTTAACCGCCCTGCGGAGTTCCGGCGTAAACTCCACCTCGGTGCGGCGGCGCGGTTCGCCGTAGAACAGCGCGCCGCACGGTATCGTGCAGCACAGCATTTCCTCCAGACACATCGCCTGTGCGCAGAGCTGCATTTCGTCCGCATTGTGTTCCTTGGGCTTGCCGCGCTTGTACTCGACCGGATACGGCTGCCACAGTCCGTCATGACCGTTCAGCGAAATTCCATCCGCATTCCGATTGAACTCAACCACATCGCATTCGCCGGATACGCCCAGCGTTGCGGAAAATACCCTTAATGCGCGCATTATGACCGCGTCGCCCCGACTTTCTACATCGCCGGAATGCGCCTTTTCGTGCATGATGGTGCCATCGACAGTGCGTTCGTTTTCCGCCCATTGATTCTCTATGTGGATAAGCGCCCACTGTCGGCGGCAGAATGCGAAATGCTGTATGCCTGAAAGCGGGAGGTAGTCCTCCTCTGAATATTTCATCACATGCGTATGCAGGTCACGCCCGCAGGCAGAGCCGCCTCATTCACTTCAACGGTATAATCGCTGTAACTGCGCGGCGCAACCACGTCCGGCTTATGCGCGATCTTGACCGTGTCAAACAGCTTGTACGCGGGCGCATTGCCGAATTCGGAATCATGCTTAAACACGATCAATTCGCGTACCGCCATATTTCCGCGCGCCGCCGAATGGTCGTTTTCAAACATATTTAGTATGGCCGTCCACAAAAGATTCAGATCGTCCTCCGAAAATCCGGTCGTCTTGCGGGCAAGATTGGCCGACACATAGCCCTCAACGCGGTACAGTCCGTAGGGTACGATGTACTTGCGGCCCATCTCGGTGCCCTTGTTTTCGGCGTCCGCTTCGGTGGTAATCGCGACACGGGTTATAGTTACTTCCTGAGGCAGTATGGGATCGACGCTGCGCGCAAAGCCCAGCTGTACCGGGCCTCTCACCTGACCGCAGTTAAGCGCGCCTTTCACGAACGTAGTCATAACCGCGCCGAACGTGCGTATGTCGTAGAAGTTCTGGCACATGAAGTCGCGTATCTTTTCGTCGATATGCTCGTCATTTTTCTTGGCCGCCTTCAGCGCTTCTTTCGATGCCTCTATACCCAAGTACTCGCACGCTTCGCGGTCGCTGGCGTTCAGCGGTACGCCGTCCTTTATGTATATCCTGTAACCCGGCACGCCCTCCTTCACCATCTCGACATAATTGCGTATTTTGCGCTTCAGGCATACGTCGGTAACAAGGCCGTAGCCGGTTTCGGGGTCTATGCGCGGCATGTTGCCCGCGTCCGGGTCTCCGTTGGGATTGCCGTTTTCCACGTCGAACAGTACTACAAATTCATAGCGATTCTTGATAACTTCCATTGTCACTTATCCTCCTCTTTATTGCGTTTCTCGTATCGCTTCTGCGTCTGATGATAGTATCCCAGATCAAATGCGCCCTGCTGCGCCAGCGTCATGCGCTGGGGATAGCTCTCGCCCAATATGCATTTCAGCGCCGCAACCTGCTTATCATAATATATGCGGCTGCCGTCGCCCAGTTTGCGCAGGTGCTTTTGATAGAGATTGCCCAGTATCGGGAATATGCTGGCCGGCATTGCGGATGCGGAATTGAAATACTTATCTTTTATGGTCGAATTGATACCCGGATTCGCATCCTGCTGGACTGCTTCATATATGGCAAACAGCCTGCCAAGTGTATATGCAGGATTAGTACTCGCTTCATTAAGACCCACCGTTAATACCTCCTTCGGACAATCAGCGTGTTCATTTTTCAGATAGTATGCCTTTAGTATCGCCGCGCGCTGCCATGTGATGTCGCTTTCGGCACGGATGCGAAGCATAACGCCCTCCAGCAATGACGCGGGATAGCGTCCGCCCTCAAGTATCGCGCGCATTACCGCACCGGACATAACGGCGCTCGGCGCTTTATCTCGGGACTTCATATTGACGGTTGCCCGCAGCATTTCCCACGGAGTAAGCAGGCCGTCGTCCGCCCAGCCCGGCCTGACTATTTCCAGCCGTTCATAATGATCGTTTATATTTTTCATAAACGCGCCGAACGTGCCCTGCATGAAAAAGCGCACCGATACTCGCGCGGCATTGGGCGCAAGACCCAGTACATAGAACTTGTGCGAAGGCTCAAGGTCATCCGACGGAAGTCCGCGCGCCATGTTTTTAAGCACCGCACGCACGACGTCGGCGGTCTGGCCATGTGCTTCCGCATTGCCAAACAGCGCGGATATTCCCATCGTCTGATACCTTTCGTCGGCATCCTCGGCCCAGCATACCACGGTCATATCGCCTATGTACTGCACGTTGTTTTTGTCGGCGAGCAGGTGGTTCAGTGCCGTCGTGTACGCGAACGCGGCGTATTTGCCGATGGGCGCGTTCATGTTCTGCTCATGCCCGTACGAGCAAAACGCGGGCGCATTGAATGATACCAGCGCCGCGCCGCTGGACTGCGCGTCCCTTACGCCCTTTATCGCGGGATGTACGTTGGGTATTTCATCCTCGCGGCCGGTTACAAGGCATTGCATCTTTGCATAGTCGCCGCCGCTCTCCTGGCAGTGCTGCCATGCCGCGCGAATTTGTTCGTCCTCATATGCAAATTCGCCGTCCACGCGGAATGTAATATTTGCGCCCTTAGTCACATCGTCGAAAATATCCTGAAGCGCTTCCGCATTCGGAGCATCTTCCGGCTTCCACTTGTCAAAAAACTTTAGTATTGCACGCGCTGCGGGCGAATCCACGCCGTCGAGTATATCATGATGCAGCTGTGCGGCTGCCTCAAAGCATTTGATGTTGCGCTGAGCCTTTTTCTTGTCGCCATCGTCTTTACCTGCGCCGAGGATATATATCGAATTATCCCACAAAAAGTTAGCCGCAATGCCGGACGAGCGCTTGACCGCCGCTGGCAGTGTCATCGTCTGCGGCCTGAGTACAGTCTTTTTACCGACGACCGTTTCGCATGTCGTATTTACAAGGCGCTGTACGTTTCCATCCAGGTCAAGGCAGATTGCATAGCTTATACTCGCCGGCCCCCAGCCGGGCGCAGAGATCGCGCCGCGTTTAAGCATCGCGTCGTAATACTGCGTAAGCGATTGCACTATCACAATACCACCTCCGCACTGTCAAGCGCCGGCACGTCTATCGCGCCGTCGGTCATGGTCGCGCGGAAAAAGCGCGGCTGTATGTCGCTTCTGTCGGTATAGTCCATATCCAGCAGCATCCACCCCAGATCGCGCGTGCCTTTCAGCTCGTCCGGGCACTCAGGAATTGCGCCGCACGGCTTAAAGTGCGCCGGAAATTCGCGCGTGCCCATGTAGGGCATACTGTAAAACTGTCCGCGCTCCAGTCTGCGCTTCATTATATCCTGAAACTTGCCGGGATTGTCGCTGGCAGCAGCATTATCGGTCATATCGAAATGCGCTTCTATTACATATCGCACGTCCTTGAGCACCATTGCCGCGCGCTGCTGTATGCTTTCCGAAGTGGCTATATATATTTCGCCCTTGCCGCTTTTCATCACGGACTTTACGCTGGAACCGCTTACTACGTCCTTTACTTCGTTGCGGCGTATATTCGTAAACCTTATCGGATTGCATACGTAAATTCGGTCTATTTTCCAAGACAAGCCCGGATGCCAATATATGCTTTCCAGCAGACCGCGCGCCGCGGACGGCGTAATTACGTCGTAACTCACGCGCTCCACCTTCATTTCGGGGCGGCTGAACAGCGCATAGTCGCCCCAAACTTCTACTTTGATCGCCACAAAATCACTTCCTTAGCCGTACTTTATTTACTGAAACATGTCCGTTTCCGCTTCCGGATTTAATCCCACCTTCTCATCATAAAGCTTTATATCGTTAAGTATGGCGCTGCGCTCATCCAGGAACGGCGCCTCGCGCGCCGTCAGCAGGCCGCACTTATCGTATATTTTCTCAAAATCGCCCTTGTACAGTTCGACCGAGCGTCTGCCCAGCCTGCGATACAGCTCGCGCGAGCTTTCGCCCGCCTTTAGCCGCTCAATCAACTCCGCGCCATCGCCACGCGGTATATATATGGTATACGTGTCATCGTCGATCATTCTAAACCTTTCTGCAACCGTTTTGAACGGCAGCTCGCACCCCTCTATGCCGTCCATGAATGCGGATATGATGCCGTACTTATCCAGCGCATTGCCCTTTAAATCGAGCAATATTTTAAAATAGCGCGTCATAGTATCCGGATCGCCGGGATCGCGCCCGCCGTCCAGCGCCTCCATCGCCGCGCCTGCCTGCGTCTCAAACGCGCGCGGCAGCTTGCCTTCACGGCTGAATATGGTGACTATGCTGTCGTCCGCGCTGCGCTTGCCCTCGCGGTTGCAGCGCCCCGCCGCCTGCAATATCGAGTCCAGACCCGCCATCTCCCGATAGACCGCCGGGAAGTCCACGTCAACGCCCGCTTCGATAAGCTGGGTAGACACCACGCGGCAAGGCTGACCGTTCTTCAGGCGATTGCGGATTTCGACAAGGCATTCTTTCAGGTGCGTCGATTCCATATTCTTGGAAAGATGGAAGCAGCCATCATCGGCAAGCCCTTTTAGCCGATTGTATATGCTTCTGGCCGCGCCGCGGGTATTGACTATGCAAAGCGCCTGATATTCTTTGCCCATCCGCGCGGCTATATCGTCGTCGCTCAGCTTATTTTCACGCTTGAACGTCACTCTGCGGAACTTCTTATATAATTCTTCGCTTTGCGGGCAAAGCTCGCGGATCGGCGCTTCATAGCCGTATTCTTTTATAAGCTTGCCCAGCGCGGGCTGCGTGGCCGTGCACAGCACGACCGTCGAATTGAACTGCACTGCCAACGATGTGAGCGCCGCCACGCAGGGCCGCAGGTTGGAAACCGGCAGCATCTGCGCTTCGTCGAATATGATTACGCTATTGGCCAGATTATGCAGTTTGCGGCACTTGGAGGCGCGGTTCGCGTACATGGATTCAAACAGCTGCACCGCCGTAGTCGCGACCACGGGCATATCCCAGTTTTCCGACGCAAGCGCGCGGCGCATCTGCACCTGCGCGCATTCTCCTGCGGGATCGTCCGGCATTTCAAAAGACACGCCCGAATGGTGCTCCAGCACATTGCCCTCGCCCACGGCGTCGCAAAATACGCCTGCGTTTTGTTCAATTATAGAATTGTATGGTATCACGTAAACTACCCTGTCCATTTTATGCCTTAGCGCATGGCTCAGGCCGAATGCAAGCGATGCGATCGTCTTTCCGCCGCCGGTCGGCACGGTCAGCGTGTATATCCCCTTTTCCATATTCCCCGCCTGCTTACATCTGCAAAGTATCTGCCATCGCATTTTATTCAGTTCCGTCCGAGGATTTGCCCAGCGCGCGGTATATTCATCCAGCCTCTCATAAAGCGCTTCGATAGAGTCATAGCCGCCGCTGCCAACGTCGCCATTCATAAAGCGTTCGGTGTCCAGAAAATCGGCGTCCGTCTCGCAGGAATACATCATGCGCGTCCACTGCGACGCGGCCAGTTGGTTCGCTTCCAGATGCGGCTTAATGTCTTCCATCGGCACTCCGCTGTCGCCGCACTTTTCCGCGTACTTTTTGGCGCGGCCTTTTTTGAGCCGCCCGCACAGCGTATTCGAATGCATCGTATCCGCGTACATATTGCCAAAGTCCGGCAAGCCGCCATGATGCCCTGCGATACAGCCCGCTATCAGTATGTGTTCCTTCATTGCGCAAATTATGGCGCCCGCCGTAGAATGGTCCACCTTAGGGCCGTTATTGAGCAGGCGGTTCAAAAACTCGCGCGTGCATTTGCCATAGTCGTGCTGCCCGCCGAGCAGTCTGCCCTGTTCGGCGCAGCCAAATTTTGCCGCAAATTCCGCGCAAAGCTCCGCCGTGCCGCGCAAGTGCTGTTCAATTGTTTGATATTCGATAGCCCCTGTTTCAGGATTTTTGCGCGTATGCGCGTAATATTCATTTTTCATAGGCGTGCCCTCGTACAGTCAGATAATCATTCTTTTTCGTCAAACTATATGCCGCTTAGAATATACATGTTGTGGCTAAATTATATACCATTAGAATCCGATTGTCAATATTGCATTAAACGTTTTATTAAAAAACACCGCTCCCCTCCATCTCGGAAGGAAGCGGTCAAACCTGTCGCCATCAAATATTCCTATCCACCCAGGCCTTAAGCGCCGCGGGCGAGCAAGCCCCCACCGTGCGGTCGACCATCTTGCCATTCTTAAACAGTATCAGAGTGGGTATGCTGGATACCGAGTACCTTTCGGCCAGCTCGGATACCTCGTCCACGTTTACCTTGCCCACGAACAGCTTGTCCGCGTACTCGGCCGCCAGCTTGTCCACCACCGGCGACATCATGCGGCACGGGCCGCACCATACCGCCCAGAAGTCCACCAATACCGGCTTATCGCCCTTTATCGCCTCGTCAAACGTCGCCGCATTAAGTTCTGTTACATATTCAGCCATATTGCTTTCCTCCGTTATTTTACTTCACTTTTTGCCTGCGCGGCCTTGATTTCACTTATAGTATGGCCACACGGCGTCATATCCATGCTCAGCGCACCCTTGCGCGCCATGTGCGGCGCGATCAGCTTAACGCCCACAAAGCCCAGCGCCATGAACGCTATGCCCAGTATCACGCTGGCCGCTTCTGCGCTTACATTAAACGCCCGGCTGACCGGTTCGCCCAGCAGCAGCCCCGCAAACAGCAGCGCCAGCGGCATTACGTATGTGAGCGCCGACGCCTTCAGCACGCGGTCGGCGGGCATATCCACGTCCACCGATTCGCCCTCACGAAAATCGCCTTCAGGCAGGTCGAGCAGCAGACTCTGCTCCTTGCACATGCCGCAGCGCTCGCACTCGGTCGGCCGCGTTATCTTCAGCTTCAGCGCTCCGCTTTCGTCCTTAACCACAGTGCCGGTTCTGCGCATGTTTTTCTCCTCCAGTATGATTTCCGTTCGATATTATTATAACCGAAATCACCTGAATTAAACAATACCCATCGCGCAATTAAGCCAAAAATCGCGGCCGCGCATATCGCACGGCCGCGTACATATTACATATCCACCTTGATCTTGAGCGCCTGAAGCTGTTCGGGCTTCACGTCGCTGGGGGTATCCATCATCAGGCAGTTTGCGCCCTGTCCCTTGGGGAAGGCGATTACGTCGCGCAGGCTGTCCGCGCCGGTCAGCTGCATTATCATGCGGTCGATGCCGAACGCGAATCCGCCGTGCGGCGGGGTGCCGTACTTGAACGCCTCCAGCAGGAAGCCGAAGCGGTGCTGCGCTTCCTCGCGGCTGATGCCCAGCAGGTCGAAGGTCTGCGACTGTACCTCGCTGGAGTGTATACGGATGGAGCCGGAGCCCATCTCTATGCCGTTAAGCACCAGGTCATAGGCGTTGGCGCGCACCTTGCCCATATCGGTCTTGAGCAGGGGCAGATCTTCCTCCATGCATGAGGTGAAGGGATGGTGCATGGCCATGTAGCGGCCTTCCTCGTCGCTCCACTCGTACATCGGGAACTCAGTTACCCAGAACAGGTTGTACTTGCCCTCGGGTATCAGGTTATGGCGGTGCGCGATCTCCAGACGCAGTGCGCCCAGCGCCTGATACACCGTGGTATTCTTGTCGGCCACGAAGAACAGCGCGTCGCCCGGCTGGCCGTCCATGGCCTTAACCAACTCGGCCATCTTCTCGGCGCTCAGGAACTTGAGGAAGGAGGACTTGAGCGAGCCGTCGGGCTGCACAGTCACCCATGCCAGACCCTTGGCATGATAGGTCTTGACCAGTTCGGTCAGCGCGTCGATCTGCTTGCGGGGCATTTCGGGGGCCAAACCCTTTGCATTGATACCGCGCACGCTGCCGCCGTTGGCGATGGCGCTTTCGAACACTGTGAAGCCGCACTCGCGCACAACGTCGCTTACGTCCTTCAGGCGCATTTCGAAGCGGGTATCGGGCTTATCGGAGCCGTAATTATCCATCGCGTACTGCCAGGTCATGCGCGGCAGCGGAAGCTGCAGATCCATGCCCAGCACATCGTGGAACACGCGCTCGAATGCGCCCTCGACCACGGTCTGAATATCGGTCATGTCAACGAAGGACATTTCCATATCCAGCTGAGTGAACTCAGGCTGACGGTCCGCGCGGGAGTCCTCGTCGCGGAAGCAGCGCGCAACCTGATAATACTTATCAAAGCCTGCCAGCATAAGCAGCTGCTTATATATCTGCGGCGACTGAGGCAGGGCGTAGAACTCGCCCGGATGCACGCGGCTGGGCACGAGGTAGTCGCGCGCGCCCTCGGGGGTGGACTTGGTAAGTATGGGGGTTTCTACCTCGGTGAAGCCCTGCTCATCCATATAATTGCGGATAGTATTGATTATGCGGTGGCGCATACGGATGGTGCGCTGCAGCGACGGACGGCGCAGGTCGAGATAGCGATACTTGAGGCGCACAGTCTCGGACTCATTGGCGTTATCGTCGATGTAGATGGGCGGGGTTTCGCTCTTATTGAACAGCGCAGCCTCTTTGACGAATACTTCGATGTCGCCGGTATCCAGCTTGGCGTTTTTCATGCTCTCTTCGCGGGCGCGAACCTCGCCGCGGATGCTTACCACGTATTCGCTGCGCAGGCTTTCGCCCAGTTCGAAGCATTCCTTACCGCAAACGCCCTCATCAAACACTACCTGAACCAGACCGCTGCGGTCGCGCAGCCATACGAATATCAGTCCGCCCAGATTGCGGGTGCGCTGCACCCAGCCGTCCAGAGTAACCGTCTGACCCACGTCAGACGCGCGCAGTTCGCCGCAATAGCGGGTGCGCTTCCAATCCTTTATACTAGGCATAGTATTTCACCTTCCTATTTAATAGCTGAGTATCAGCCGAGCATCTTTTTAATTTCGGCGGCCACATCGGCGCGTGCGATGGTGTGTTCCTCGGACTTGGCCATATCCTTGATCTTGACCACGCCCTGAGCCAGTTCGTCGCCCGCGATTACGGCCACGACGGGCGCGCCCAGCTTATTGGCATACTTGAACTGCGCCTTCATGGAGCGCGCGGCGTGATCGATATCGCACTTTACGCCGTTTGCGCGCAGTTCGCGCGCGAGCTTGATGCCCTCGACGCGCGCATCGTCGCCCATGGTCACAATGAACGCGTCGTACAGGCGCGGGGGTTCAGGCTGAACGCCCTGCTGTTTCATAACCATGATAAGGCGTTCGGTGCCCATGCCGAAACCGATACCGGCGCACTTGGGACCGCCCACCTGCTCAACCAGACCGTCGTAGCGGCCGCCGCCGCACACGGTGAGTTCGCTGTCGGGCTTACCGTTTTCGCCGGGGACCTTGGTGATTATCTCGAACACGGTCTTGGTATAGTAATCCAGACCGCGCACAATGCGGCTATCCACCTCATACGCTATGCCCATTGCGTCGAGGTAGCGCTTCAGGTTTTCAAAGTGCGTTTTACACTCGTCGCACAGGTTATCGAGTATCGAGGGCGCGCCCACGGTCGCGCGCTTACAGCCTTCTTCCTTACAGTCGAGCACGCGCAGCGGGTTACGCTCCAATCGGTTAAGACAGTCCTTACACAGATCGCCCTTACGCTCGTTCAAAAACTCTATCAGCCGCTTTTTATAGGTTTCGCGGCACTCGGGGCAGCCGATAGAATTTATTCTCAGCATCAGATTTTTAACGCCCATGCGGCCGATGACGTCGAGTGCGAGCGCGATCAGTTCCGCGTCGCAGCTTGCGTCGGGCGCGCCGAATATCTCTATGCCGAACTGATGATGCTCGCGCAGCCTACCCGACTGCGGCGCTTCATACCTGAAAACGGGACAATTTATATAGCACATCTTCTGGGGCAGCGGCTGAGCGTACAAGCTGCTTTCGATGAATGCGCGCACAGTACCGGCGGTGCCCTCGGGCTTCAGGGTTATCGAGCGATCGCCGCGGTCCTTAAAGGTATACATCTCCTTTTGCACCACGTCGGTGGTATCGCCGACGGAGCGCTGAAACAGTTCTGTATGTTCGAACACGGGCGTACGCACCTCGCGTATGCCATGCAGCGCGCACACTTCGCGCTGGGTCTTTTCGATCAATTGCCAAAGATAGCTTTCATCCGGCAGCACGTCACGCGTGCCGCGCGGTGCTTGGGTAAGAAGCATCGCAATTCCTCCTATCACGCAAACGCAGTACAAAAAAACGCGCCCTTCCGTCCCTCATGTAGGGGCGAAAGACCGCGGTGCCACCCTGCTTACGCGACCGTTTGGCCGCACTTCTCACATTCAGGGCAAACGCCCCTCCTGCCGACCTTAACGCGATCCCACGTTCCGTCATTTCCTACGGACTACTCCGGGGTGTCATTCAGCCGTTCCCGCGCTCGGATTTCTCAATAACCTATCCGCTCCCTGTGCCGCGCTCCCGACTTACTCTTCCCTTCACTGCATTTACTCTCTGTTTGATATAAATGATAGCACTTTAGGGGAGAAAAGGCAAGTTTTCCTTCAAAACTTAACCGGGAGAAGGGGACGTGTTCTTTCTTTTCAGAAGAAAAGAAAGAACCAAAGAAAAGTCGTTTATGTCTGTCGCCCGATAATCTATCTTAGTTCAGGCGCTTTAGGATGGGCTATATACGGGAAGCCGCCCTGCGTTCTTGCGTTGTTTAGCTCGCCCAGAGCCAGCGGCGTTTGCTTTTATCCACGGTTGTGGCTCACGCAAACTAT
>ENA-ORSL01002699-ORSL01002699.1-human-gut-metagenome-genome-assembly--contig:-NODE-2699-length-12475-cov-4.015700_pt1 | contig 12475 bp, 11 predicted proteins | sample MGYA00242190_ERZ509157 | MGnify/ENA primary metagenome ERZ509157 (study PRJEB26280, sample SAMEA2338664) | human gut metagenome | biome: human gut; feature: human-associated habitat; material: faeces...
CGCCGCCCGGCGCGGGCAGCGGCAGCTTTGTCGCGTCGCCCTCGCGGAACTCGATGTATTTTGAGACGCCCGCCTTCTTCGCATTGGCAATGGCGATTGACAGGCTCGACGGGTCAATGTCCGTGCCGAGAATGTGATATTCGCCGCGGAATTCGAGATCCCTTGCCTCCTGCCGCGCCTGCTCCCAAAGCTCGGGCGGCACGCAAGCCCACTTCTGCGCGGCAAATTCGCGGTTCAGACCCGGGGCACGGTTCAGCGCTGCCAGCGCCGCCTCAATGACGATCGTGCCGGAGCCGCAGAAGGGATCCCAAAAGAACTCCCGCCCGCGATAACGCGCCAAATTGACCATTGCCGCCGCCATCGTCTCGTGCAGCGGCGCCTCGTTGCCCACCGCACGATAACCGCGCTTGTGCAGACTGACGCCCGACGTGTCCAAAAACACCTCGCAGACATCCTTCATGATCGAAAAGCGGAGCTGGTACGTCTCGCCCGTCTCCGGCAGCCACGTCAGCCCGTATTTTGCGCCCAAACGGTCCACCGCCGCCTTCTTCGCAATGGCTTGACAGTCCGGCACGGAGTGCAGCTGCGAGTCCAGACTGTAGCCCTTGACGGGAAACGCGCCGTCGCGGGGGATGAAGCGCTCCAGCGGGATCGCCTTCACGCCCTGATACAGCTCCTCAAAGCTCCGCGCCGTGAATCGCGCCAAGAGGATCATCACGCGCTCGCCCATGCGCAGACGCAGATTCGCCCGCACCATGTCGGAAAAATCGCCGTCAAAAAAGACGCGCCGATCCTCCACGCGTACATTTTCTGTTTTCATGCGGCGCAGCTCGTCGCCCACCGGTCCCTCCAGACCGAACAGGCACGGCACCGCCATCGTAAACCGCTCCATAGGCACCTCGATTGTTCATGCATTATGTCTATTATATCGGACACCGACGGGTATTGCAATGGAAAATCCTGATTTTCGACAGATTTTGTCGGAATGCCGTGAAACGGCACCCGCAAACCGCGAACGGAACAAATCCGTGCAACGGGTGTGTTTCCCTTGACTTTTCGCCGCGATTGTGGTAAACTAAAAACAGAAATCTTTTCGGATCGGAGGTCGATGTGTATGCCGCCCATGGAATGGATCTGGCTGGCTGCGATCGTTGTTTTTGCCGTTGCCGAGGCGTCCACGTCCGCGCTGGTTTCGCTGTGGTTTATCGGCGGATCGGTCGCCGCGCTGATCGCTGCGCTGTGCCATGCCCCGCTGTGGCTGCAATTTGTGCTGTTTGTTGCGGTGTCGGCGCTGCTGCTGTTTGCACTGCGTCCGCTGGTACGAAGCCGCTTGAACCGCAGAATCACGCCGACCAATGCCGAACGCAACGTCGGTCAGATCGCGATTGTCACCGAGGCGATCGACAATGTGCGCTCGCTCGGTGCGGTTCGGCTCTCGGGCGTGGAGTGGTCCGCCCGCAGCGCCGACGGCTCCGAGATCCCCTGCAATGTCCCCGTCCGCGTAGTCCGCGTCGAAAGCGCAAAGCTCATCGTCGAGCGAAGCGAATGAATGAAGGAGGAATTTACCGCATGGAAACTATCATTATCGTCGGCGTTCTTGCCCTGCTCGTGCTTATCATCCTTATCAAAAATATCTGCATCGTACAGCAGTCCCGTGCCTATGTCGTGGAGCGGCTGGGCGCATTCCACAGCGTTTGGGGCGTCGGCATCCACTTCAAGGTGCCGTTTATCGAGCGCATTGCCAAGCGCGTCAGCCTCAAGGAGCAGGTGCTCGACTATCCCCCGCAGCCCGTTATCACGAAGGATAACGTTACAATGCAGATCGACACCGTGGTCTACTTCTCCATCACTGACCCGAAGCTCTATACCTACGGCGTGGAGCAGCCGATGATGGCAATGGAGACGCTGACGGCGACGACCCTGCGTAACATCATCGGCGACCTCGAGCTGGATCAGACGCTGACCAGCCGCGACGTCATCAACACCAAAATGCGCGCCATTCTGGACGACGCCACCGACCCGTGGGGCATTAAGGTCACGCGCGTGGAGCTGAAGAACATCCTCCCGCCGCAGGACATTCAGAATTCGATGGAAAAGCAGATGAAGGCGGAGCGCGACCGTCGTCAGGCAATTTTGCAGGCGGAGGGCACCAAGCATTCGCAGATTCTTGTGGCAGAGGGCGAAAAGGAGTCGGCAATTCTCCGCGCCGATGCGGAAAAGCAGGCTGCCATTCTCCGCGCCGAGGGTCAGGCGCAGGCGATCCTCGCCGTTCAGAAGGCGACGGCGGAGGCAATGCGGCTGCTGAACGAGGCGTGCCCGAACGATCAGGTCATCAAGCTCAAGGCGCTTGAGGCGATGCAGAAGATCGCCGACGGCAAGGCGACGAAGATCATCATTCCCTCCGAAATTCAGGGGCTGGCGGGGCTGGCGAGCGGACTGGTCGAGGCGGTCAAGGAGCCGAAAAGCGACGAATAAAGGAAAAATATCGCCCCCGAGGGAGTTTCCTCTCTCGGGGGCGATCGCATTTTTGGGGGGTCAGCGCAGCGCGAAATACAGTCCGATTGCGGCGGCAATAACGACAGCGGTGACAAGCAGGATCGGAAGCAGATGCTTTTTCTTCTGCGGGGTGCTGAGCGACGTGCCGCAGCCGACGCAATAGGCGCAGGAATCCGCATTTTCCGCGCCGCATTGTTTACAGATCATGCCGTTTCCTCCTTTTTTCGCAAGAATCCGGCATAGATCATCATGCCCGCGACGGCGAAAAACAGCGCCATCATATACGGCTCCTCCCACAGACTCTCAAAGAAGCTGTGGACGAGAATTCCGATCAGACCCGCGAGCATACCCATGCAAAGCGGCTTGTAGGGCGTTTTTGATGCCCGCCCGCAGGCGCGAAGCCCGTTCCAAAGCAGCGCCGCAAGGGTCATAAGGAACGAAGTCAGTCCGGCAATGCCGTTTTCGACAAGAATTTTAACATAGTAGTTATCGACGTACATATAGTCGAGCGCAGGATTGATGGGATTCTGCGCCGCGACTGCTCCGCCGAAGATGCCGTAGCCCAGTCCGCAGCGCCACGCGCCGTAATCGTCGAGATAGCCCAGCGCCGTCTCCCAGCGCTTTGCCCGTCCGCCGCGCGCATTGGACTCGGCGAATTCCGGCGTAAAGAGGTAGGTGATACGGCTGCGCACGAACGGCAGGAAGCACGCCGCGATCCCGCCGATCAGCATCAGCGCCAGCAGGCGGCGGTCAATGACGAGCGCAAACAGCACCGCCGCGATCGCCAGCGCCAGCCATGCGCCGCGCGACATCGTAACGAGGCAGGCGGCGCACATGGCAATGCCGCAGCCCCAAAACAGCACCTTCTGCGCGGGTGTCGGCGCTGCATACGCCGCACCGATTGCCATGGGAGCGAACAGGAGCATATACGCGCCGAAAATATTGGGGTTGCTGAACACGGAAAATGCCCGCGTCCGCACGGCGGTTTCCGCCTGATCCGTCCATGTCGAGGGAATCTCCGCGCCGACGACGAACTGATACAGCCCGTGCAGCGCAAACACCGTTGCGCCTGCGATCATGACGCAGTACATCATTTTGAAGTCGGCATCGTCGCGAATCAGCCGCGTGACAAGATAGAACAGCAGGATATACTGCATACTGGCACGGTAGCCGGTGATGTTGATACCGAGATGGCTGACGGTGTAATACAGCAGCACCAAGCCCGCCAGCAGGTAGAAGCCGAACCAGACGTCCAGCGTGTTTGCGGCGCTGCGGAGCGGCTTTGCGCTTGCGGCACGGCGGTACAGCACCCAAAGGAAGCAGAACGCCATCAGCGCCTCATCCCACACGGACGAGAGCGCCGTAAGCTGCAATACGTCGCGGAGCAGCCAGTCCACGGGGAAATACGCGGCGATGATAAACAGCAGCACCGAGGTCATTCCGCCGGCGAACAGCCACCCGAGGAAAAAGCTCCCGCGCAGATACGACAGCACCGCGCCGTAAATGCGGCAGGCGAGGCTTGACCGTACCGCCGGCATCAGATGCTGCGAGCCGAAGCGGTACAGCGCGGCGTTAAAGCGCGTCAGCAGTCCGGCGTAGCTCGAGCGCTCCGTCACGGAGGGGGCGGTCAGCAGCCGTGCCCAAAAGCGGTACAGCCCGCTCTCCCGCCACAGCCGCCCGACCGCTGCGATACCGCGCGACAGGGCGGTCGTGCGAAACCATGCCGCGATCGCCGCACACAGCCGCCAGATGAGACTGGTTTGCAGCAGCTCGTTCATCCGAGCTTCTCCATCGTCAGGACGGAGCCTTCGATCTCTGCGTTGAGCGTCTTGACATTAAACAGCTTGCCGATGCGGACCTCCTGCGTTCCGACGGAATACGCGCCGCCGGAGATCACCGCCGCCGCCTCAACGGTCAGCCGAAGCTCCGTCGTGCCGTCCTCCGCCGTCGTGATCTCGTGGGCGATCACGCGCGCGTCAACGAGTTTGTTACTGTTGAACAGGCGAGTCATTTCGACGGTATTGCCGCCGATGTCCGTCGGTTCGCCGTCGAGCGCCGTTTCAATCTGCGCCGCAAGCTCGGGGTGGATGTCGGAAATGAGCACCGTAAAGCGAAGATTCGGCGCGGTGACGGCGTTCTCGCTGCCGAGTGTCTCGGTCTTGTCCGAGAACAGCCGCATACAGACGAGCACGATCGCCGCGATCAGAATCAGAATAATCAGAAGATCGATGATATTGAGCTTACCGCCCTTGCCGAATAGCTTCATAAAGAACCTCCGAATCGGGAAAAATGTTTGTTGGGATTGCTTCCGGTAGAAAAATGTATTATAATTATAGCCAAATCGGTCGCAAAATGCAATAGGGCGGGCGTGAAAACTGTCCGCCGCCGAAGCGACCCAAATTTTGAGGTAGCTCATGAACATTATCCATATGATCTCCGGCGGCGATGTCGGCGGCGCAAAGACCCATGTGCTGTCCCTGCTCGCGGGGCTGAACAAAACCGAAAACGTCCACCTCGTCTGCTTTACCGAGGGCGACTTTGCCGCCGAGGCGCGGCAGCTCGGGATCCCGACCACTGTGATTCAGGACAATAACCTCCTGCGTACCCGCAAGCGCCTGCTGGCAATGATTTTGCATGACAACTATCAGGTCATTCACTGCCACGGCGCCCGCGCGAACATGATGGGGATGCTCCTGCGCTCGTACGCCGATATTCCCGTGATCTCCACCATCCACAGCGACTATCGGCTGGATTACATGGGCAGACCTCTTGCCGCCCTGACCTATGGCAATATCAACAAGCTCGCACTGCGGCGGTTTGACGCATGGGTCGGCGTGTCCGGCGGAATGACGAAGCTGCTGATCTCGCGCGGCTTTGACCCGCAGCGCATCTATACGCTCTATAACGGCGTCGATTTTTCCGCGGAGCGCACGCCGCTGCCCCGCGAGACTTACCTGAAAAGCATCGGGCTGAACGCGGCGGAGGATACCGTCGTGTTCGGCATTGCGGCGCGTATCTCACCGGTCAAGGACATGACGACGCTTGTCCGCGCCTTTGCCCGCGCCGTGAAGGTCTGCCCCAATATCCGCCTTGCCATCGCCGGCGAGGGCGAGCAGGAGGCGGAGATCCGCGCCCTTGCCGATCGGCTCTGCCCGCCGCAGACGGTTTGCTTCGCCGGCTGGGTGAACGACATCAACAGCTTTTATAACGCGCTGGACGTGAATCTGCTGACCTCGCTGTCCGAGACGTTCCCCTACGCACTGACCGAGGGCGCGCGGATGCGCTGCGCAACGATCGCCTCCGAGGTGGGCGGCGTGCCGTATCTGATCGACGACGGTATCAACGGGCTGCTCTTCCCGCCGCAGGACGACGCGGCGTTGGCGGAGTGCATGGTGCGCTTGGCACAGGCGCCCGAGCTGCGGCGGCAGATGGGCGACGCGCTGTATGAAAAGACCCGCCGCGACTTCTCGCTGGAGGCAATGCTGCTCAAGCAGAAGGCGATTTATGAGACGATCCTGCGTCGGGCTGCGCGGGCGGCGTATCAGCGCGACGGCGTTCTGATCTGCGGCGCTTACGGCAAGGGAAATTGCGGCGATAACGCTATCTTAAATGCGATCATATCCCAGCTTCGCCGCGTCGATGCCGACCTGCCGATCTGCGCGCTGAGCCGCGATCCGGCGGAAACGCGGCTGTCGGCGGGCATCAACGCGATCTATACCTTCAATATTCTCCGCATCGGGCGGCTGATGCGGCGCACGAGACTTTATATCAGCGGCGGCGGCACGCTGATGCAGGACGCGACGAGTACGCGTTCCCTGTTATATTACCTGTTCAGCATCCGTCAGGCGGCGAAAAACGGCTGCCGCGTGATGCTCTACGGCTGCGGTGTCGGACCGATCTCCCGCCCGCGCAATCAAAAACGCACCGCCGCGGTGCTCGACCGCTATGCCGAGATCATCTCCGTTCGCGACCTGTATTCCGAGCAGACGCTCCGTTCGCTGGGTGTGACCCGCCCCGAGATCCATCTGACGGCGGACCCCGCCCTCCTGATCGACGTGTCGGAGGATATGCAGCGCTATCTGCGCCGCAGCGGGCTGGACGAGGACGCGCAGTATCTGATGCTTGCCGTCCGCCCGTGGGAGGGCTTTGCGGAGAAGGCGGCGGCATTTGCGCGGGCGGCGGACTATGCGCGGCAGGAGTACGGACTGATTCCACTCCTCTACGCGATGGAGCCGGGGCGGGATGAGGCTGCCTGCAAGGCGGTTGCCGACGCCATGCACGGCAAGCATTTGCAGCTCAGCGCGGGCAGCGACGGCGCGGAGGTGCTGGCGCTGGTGCGCAGAATGTCACTTGTTGTGTCGATGCGGCTGCACACGCTGATCTTCGCCGCCGGACAGGGCGTGCCGATGGTCGGCGTGGTGTATGACCCGAAGGTCAGCGGCTTTTTGGACTATTTGGGCGAGGACCTGTACCTGTCGCTGCATGAGGTCACTGCCGCTTCGCTGTGCGACATGATTGACGGCGCAATGTCGGAAAAGCCCTTTGCCTCGGATAATATCGCCCGCCTTTGCCGCCTTGCAGCGGAAAACGAGCAGCTCGCCAAGCGCCTTTTGGAATAATCGTGTGCCGTAGGGGGCGGCATCTGCTGCGCAGCCGTCAGCGACGAAGGAGCGCTACGGATGCGGCGTGCCCCTCGCGGGTGCGACGCCCCGTTGCTGGCACTATCAATAGAATCCGTAGGGGCGGTCCTTGCCCGCCCGTGAACCGAGCCGAAAGATACGGGCTTGCGGCAAAGCAGGAGTTGCCGTCGGCGGGCTTAGGGAAGCCCGCCCTACGCGTCGAAAGAAAGTGCCGTCTGCGGGCGATTGATCATCGCCCCTACGAGATTACATGACAGTGTTTGCTTTTGTGTCGGGGTTATTTCGGCAAAATGACGCGGAAGGTGCTGCCCTTTCCGACGGCGCTGTCCACCTCAATCACGCCGTCGGACAGCTCCACGATCCGCTTGACGAGCGCCAAGCCCAAGCCGTTGCCCTCGGCGCGGCGGGAGGTATCGCCCTGATAGAACTTTTCAAAGCTCCGCCGCACGGTCGTCTCGTCCATGCCGCAGCCGTGGTCGGTCACGGTGACGACGACGCAGTTGGTCTGCTCCAGCAGCCGCAGCTCGATCTCCTGCCGCGGCTCGCTGAATTTTACGGCATTGCTCAAAAGATTCGTCCAGACGTGCGACAGCAGACTTTCGCAGCCGTGGAAGGTCACCTCGTCCAGCCGAACGTCAAAGCGCAGCTCCTTTTTCGCCCACTCCGGCTCCAAGATCACGACCGCCTGCCGCAGCTGCTCGTCGAGACGGAAATCGGCGTACTGCTCGGGCAGCGGGCGGCTCTCCAGCTTGGACAGGATCAGGATATTTTCCACCAGAGTGGAGAGACGGTGGGTGTTGTACAGAATTTTGTCCAAATATTCCTCGCGCTCGGCGTCGGACAGCTCGCCGTCCTGCAGCAGCATGGCGTAGCCCTCGACGGCGGTCAGCGGGGTCTTGAACTCGTGGGAAACATTGGCGATAAAGTCGTTGCTGAGCGTGGTGATGCCGTTCAGCTCCCGCACCATGGCGTTAAAATTGCGGAAGGTGGTCTGCACCTCCTCAAGCTTGCTCGAATCGCTGACGGAAACGGTAAAATTTCCGTGTGCGACCTCCTTGGAGGCGTTGCTGAGCTTGACCATCGGGGTCAAAATCCGCCGCCCGATGAAAACGCTCATCAGCCCGCTTGCCACCAGCGACACCAGCACCAGCGACGCCAGCGTCAGCAGACCCGGCGAATCGACATCGCCCGTCCGCCGCAGGATCAGCAGCACGGAAATGACCGCGCCGAAGGTAAACAGCACGATCACCGATACAATCAAATAGAAGTACAGCCGCATCCGCGGCGAGATCTTATAGTCCATCCCGTTTCACCGCCCGATAGCCGATGCCGCGCACCGTCTGAATTTCAAAATCGGGGTTGGTACGGAAGCGGTCGCGCAGCCGGTTGATATGCACGTCCACCGTCCGCGCCTCCGTTGCCGAGTCCATGCCCCAAATGTCGTCCATGAGCTGCTGGCGCGTAAAAATATGCGCCGGAGAGGACAGCAGCTTGTACAGCAGCAGAAATTCCTTCTGCGGCAGGACCGTCTCCCCCGCCGCCGACGCGACGGTAAAGCGGTCGTAGTCCAGCACCGTCCCGCCGACGGTCAGCCGCCGTTGGGCGACCATCTGCGCCCGCCGCAGCAGCGCATTGACGCGCAGCACCAGCTCGTTGACGTTGATGGGCTTGACCATATAGTCGTCCGCGCCGGAGAGGAAGCCGAATTGCAGGTCCTGAAAGCCGTCGCGGGCGGTAATCATCAGCACGGGAACGGGGTTTCCCGCCGCCCGAAGCCGACGCACCAGCGCATAGCCATCCACCCGCGGCATCATGATGTCCGAGATGACAAGATCAATATATTCGTGCTCCATCAGCTCCAATGCCTCCGCGCCGTCCGCCGCGCCGAACGCGGTAAAGCCGTTGCGCGTCAGCACGCGGCAAAAAAGCTGCCGCAGCTCGCCGTCGTCCTCCGCCACAAGAATTCTGAACATCCGCTCGCCTCCCTTCGCTGACAGTATACCACATCGGAGGGGTCGTTGTAAAACGGCAATTCCGATTTTTAACAAAATTTCATTTCCGGTTGATGTTCAGTTGATGTTCGGTGTGTATACTAAGAACAGAAAAAAGAATCGGGGGAGTGTATATGCAAGAAAAGGAACGTCAAAAGATCGAGCAGGCGCGGCACGTCGATACCGACCGTATCTTTACCCTGCCGAATATGCTCAGCTTCTTTCGGCTGCTGCTGATTCCGGTGATCGTCTACCTGCACGAGAGCGATCACATCATCTGGGCGTTTGCCATGCTGGTCCTCTCCGGCGCGACGGACATCATCGACGGCTGGATCGCCCGCACCTTCCACCTCGTCTCCGACTTCGGCAAGGCGATCGATCCCATCGCCGACAAGCTGACGCAGATCGCGGTCCTGCTCTGCCTGATGCCGATGCGCTTTTGGTGGGTCGTCGGTGTCCTCATCGTGAAGGAGTGCGCCATCGGCTCGCTGTCCCTCGTTGCCATGAAGCGGACGCACAGCGTCTACAGCGCCGGCTGGTACGGCAAGCTCTGCACCGTCATCATCTATCTCTCCATGTTCGTGTTGATTCTTTGGCGCGACCCGACGCCGACGTTCGTGCTGATCGACTCGCTGCTGATCGTTGCGGCGATCTGCCTGTCGTTTGTGAAATATCTGCTCTACTTTACGCGGATTTTGCGGGAGGCGCGGAGGGATACGCCGCGGACTGACGCATGAAGGGGCGCTTCCTGAGATTTTGGCGGCAGCGCTCGGCGCGGCTGGGAAACCGTCTGCGCTACGGACCGCAGAAGCGGATGGTGCGCTGCCCGGCGTGCAGGGCGATACAGGCAGTCCCCGCGGGGCGCGGGCAGACTAAGTTCATCTGCCGCCGCTGCGGCGAGATCTTCCTGCACAGAACATGACCGACATGAACGCCGCATGGGACGGGTTTCTCGTCCCGAATACAGACATAAAACCCCCGATTTCGCCGTGCGGCGGAGTCGGGGGGTTTCTATATCGTGATACCGTATTCGTTATTGCAGCTCGTCGTAGCGCATCAGGATCGCGGCGATCTGCGCACGGGTAGCGCAGTCGGCGGGGCAGAGAAAGCGTGTCCCGTCGATGACCGTGCCGTTGAGCAGCTTTTCTGTCACCGCCCATGCCAGTGCATCCTTCGCCCATTGGCTTGCCGAGCCGCCGTCGGGGAAGTCGGGCAGCGGGTCAAACGAGCCGTCCTTTCCCTGCCACGCGGCGTAGCGGTACAGGACCGTCGCAAGCTGCTCGCGCGTGATAAAGCCGTCGGGTCGAAAGCGATTTTTGCCGACGCCCGCGACGATTCCGTTTTCCGCAGCCCAAAGCACCGCGTCGGTGTACCACGTCCCGCTCGGAACGTCGGAAAAGACCGCTTCGCCGCTCGGTGCGGGCTGTCCTGCCATGCGCCACAGCGCCGTGACCAGCATTGCCCGCGTCATCGTCCCCTCCGGCGCAAACTGCGTGCCGGAAATGCCGTTCATCCAGCCGTTTTGCAGCGCGTAGACGATGCCCGCGTGCGCCCAGTCATTGTAATAGGGCATATCGACAAACTGTCTGCCCGGGCAGGTGTCCGTGTCCGTCATCAGCCGGTCGATCGCGTTATAGATGCGCCGCCGCGGAACGGCATCCGGTGCGGGCATTTCCGCGAGCATACCGATTGAACCCTGCTCCTGCGCCCAGCGTGCGAAGAAGCCGCTGCGTGTCATCAAGGTGCCGACGTAGGGCAGCCCCATCAGCTCGCTGACCCTCCGCGCCGTCGCCGAGGCGCCGTACACCTCGTTGTACCAGCCGTGGAAATCGATCACCACGTCCGGCAGATACGCCCAATACAGGTCCCGCAGCGCGCGGGATTCGGCGGCGGAAAACGGCTCGGGGGTGTAGTTGCGGGCGTTTTGGAAGGGGTAATGCCCCGCGTCGAAATCGCGGTTCAGGTCGATGCCCTTGGCGTTGCAGCGTCCGAAGCCGTTGTTCGTGCTGCCGTCGAGCAAGCCGTCCGGATTGGCGCACGGGACAATCACCAGCCGGCAGCCGTGGAGCGTGGTCTGACGGCTGTAGTGCCCGATCAGGCGCTCGGCGAAGTCCACGAGCACCTGCCCGTCGGCGGCGTAGGCATCCTCGTAGCCGTGGATGGCGAAATTCAGCAGAAGCGTGCGGGAGTATTCCGCGCCGTCGGTCAGGACACAGCAGGTCAGGTCCCTGCCGTTTTCCGACGTGCCGTAAACGACCTCGGTACAGGTCACGCCGCCCTCCTCCGCGCCGACGGCGGGAATCGCCGTCAGCAGCAGAAGCGCCGCCAAAAGTGCCGAAATAATTTTATATGTATGCTTCAACATGGGTCAGCTCTTTCCGATGTGGTTTTCTCTGTATGCCGTTAACGCAGGCAGCCGCCGCCGAGGAGGTCGCCGGTGTAAAGATCGATATAGACCGTGGTGATCGCTGCAAACTCGGCGTCCGGCACCTCGTAGGTCAGCACCCACGCGTAGCGGCTGACCTCGGCGTAGCGGATGTCCGTCGTGTCGTAGTCGGTAAAGCTCCAGTTCGGCAGGACGATCCGAACCTCCGCGTCGGTCAGCTCATAGCCCTCAAGATCAATGTTCTTGCAGGACTGCGCGAGCTGCTCCGCCTGCGCCTGCGTCAGCGGAACGTCGCTGGGCGCGTGGTCGTCGAGCAGCGGAAAATGAAACACATTGCAGCCCGTCAGCCGACCGGAGATCGGGTTGACCGAAACGCGCACCATCTCGTAGGGATTGTAAACCCCCTCTGCGACCTCGCGGGCAAAGCTGTAGCTTCGATATTGTTCGTCATATTCCTCGCAGCCGATTATATCATAGCCCTGCGGAACAGGCAAGATTTCGTAGAATTTTTTTGCCAGCGCCTCGGCGGTCGCGTCGTCCGCCGTCGCGGAGGAATTCTCGGGCGCAGTGTCAATGCTGAAAAACGACACGAGCGCCCCGTTCTTTGCCTGAAACCGCATCTCCGTATTCCAGCGGTCGTTGTTGAAGCGGACCTCGACCTCCTCGCGGTCGTAGAGCAGCGCGGTCATGTGCGAGACGGTCATCTGCTCGACGTTTACGTCCGTCTGTCCCACGCTCTCCAGCAGCTCCTTTGCCATGCGCAGAAAATCCGCGTCGGTCAATTCGCCGTCCGTCTCCGTGGGCTGCTCGGCGTCCAAATCCTCGCTGCCGTAGACCTGCGTCTCGTGGATGTCGCGGATGCCCTGATTGCCCTGCTCATAAGGCTGCGGCGCGGGCAGGCGCCATTTTTCGTATGCCGCGAAGCCCGTTGCCGTCAGCGCTGCCAGCAGTGCAACGCAGGC
>ENA-ORSL01002704-ORSL01002704.1-human-gut-metagenome-genome-assembly--contig:-NODE-2704-length-12437-cov-12.346713_pt1 | contig 12437 bp, 8 predicted proteins | sample MGYA00242190_ERZ509157 | MGnify/ENA primary metagenome ERZ509157 (study PRJEB26280, sample SAMEA2338664) | human gut metagenome | biome: human gut; feature: human-associated habitat; material: faeces...
TCAAGGGCAAGCAGGGCCGCTTCCGCCAGAACCTGCTCGGCAAGCGTGTCGACTATTCCGGCCGTTCCGTCATCGTCGTCGGCCCGGAGCTGAAGCTCTACCAGTGCGGCGTGCCGAAGGAAATGGCCATCGAGCTGTTCCGCCCGTTCGTCATGAAGAAGCTCGTCGAAGACGGTCTTGCCAACAACATCAAGTCCGCCAAGAAGATGATCGACAAGGGCAAGGACGAGGTCTGGGACGCGCTCGAAGACATCATCAAGGACCGCCCGGTCATGCTCAACCGTGCGCCGACGCTGCACCGCCTCGGCATCCAGGCGTTTGAGCCCGTCCTCGTCGAGGGCCGCGCGCTCAAGCTCCATCCGCTCTGCTGCACCGCGTTCAACGCCGACTTCGACGGCGACCAGATGGCCATCCACGTGCCGCTGTCCGCCGAAGCGCAGGCAGAGGCCCGCATCCTGATGCTCTCGGCCAACAACCTGCTCCGTCCGCAGGACGGCAAGCCGGTCACCGTGCCGACGCAGGATATGATCCTCGGCACCTACTACCTGACCTACCAGCGCTACGATGTCGACGCCTACGACACCATCCACGAGATCTTCCCGCTGCTCGAGTGCGGCAAGCTGCCGTATGAGAAGCCCATCTGGGTCAAGAATATCTGGGATGACGCCGAAGCGGAGGACTACCAGTACTATCTGCGCACCCGCGGCGCGCTGCTCGAAAACGAGACCGACCGCCCGGAGACCATCCCCGGCTCCTACCAGACGCTGGGCCAGGCTGTGGCCGCGCTGGACGCCGGCGAGATCCAGCCCGACGAGGTCATCTACGTCTGGAACATCTGGGATTCCGACGCCGATATCAAGGAAGAGAACCACATCTACGTCCGCACCGTCGGCGAATACGCCCGTCAGGCCCACGCGGCCGGCGATGTCCGTCCGAAGGAGTATTTCAAGTTCTACCACGACGAAGACGAGGCCATGATGGCTTATGCCGACGGCATGATCGCCATGCATGACCCCATCAAGGTCTGGAAAGAGCTCGAGATCGACGGCAAGAAGGAGCACCGCATCATCGACGCGACCGTCGGCCGTCTGATCATCAACGACGCCATCCCGCAGAACCTCGGCTTCAAGAAGCGCGAGACCGTCGACGACCAGTTCCCGCTGGAGATCGACTTCGTCGTCGGCAAGAAGCAGCTCGGCAAGATCATCGACAAGTGTATCCGCATCAACGGCTTCACGCAGTCGACCGAGATGCTCGATAAGGTCAAGGCCCTCGGCTACAAGTACTCCACCAGAGCCTCCATCACCGTCTCCATCGCCGATATGGAGATCCCGGAGAAGAAATACGAGCTCATCCACGAGGCGGAGAAGGAAGTCGTCAAGATCGACCGCCAGTTCAAGCGCGGCTTCATCACCAACGACGAACGCTACCGCCTGACCGTCCAGCAGTGGGAGAAGTCCATCAAGGACGTCACCGACGCGCTGCAGTCGAACCTCAAGCGCTTCAACCCGATCTTCATGATGGCCGATTCCGGCGCCCGAGGCAGCATGAACCAGATCCGTCAGCTGGCCGGTATGCGCGGCCTGATGGCAGATACGAACGGCCGCACGATCGAAATTCCTATCAAAGCGAACTTCCGTGAAGGCCTGTCCGCCCTCGAATACTTCATCTCCTCCCGAGGCGCTCGAAAGGGCATGACCGATACCGCCCTTCGTACCGCGGACTCCGGCTACCTGACCCGCCGCATGGTCGACGTCTGCCAGGACGTCATCATCCGCGAAAACGACTGCGGCTCTACCAACGGCAGCTGGAAGGGCGACTACTACGAAAAGGGCCAGCTCATCGACTCCTTCGGCAACCGCATCCGCGGCCGCTACCCGGTCTACGACATCACCGACCCGCAGACGGGCGAGCTGCTGCACTCCAAGGACGTCATGCTCCGCGAGGAAGACGCGGCCAAGTTCATCGCGCACGGCATCGATAAGGTCTACGTCCGCTCCGTCCTCGGCTGCAAGGCACGCTCCGGCGTCTGCGCCCGCTGCTACGGCATGAACCTGGCGACGAGCGAGCTCGTCAACCTCGGCGAGGCCGTCGGCATCATCGCCGCGCAGTCCATCGGCGAGCCGGGCACGCAGCTGACCATGCGTACCTTCCACACCGGCGGCGTCGCCGGCGACGATATCACGCAGGGTCTTCCGCGAGTCGAAGAACTCTTCGAGGCCAGAAAGCCCAAGAAGATGGCGCAGATCTCCGAGATCGACGGCGTTGTCGATGTCGACGATTCCCACCGCACCGCGCTTCGCAACATCACCATCACCGCCGACGACGGCGAGGTCAAGCAGTATCAGGTCCCGTACTCCGTGGGTCTGAAGGTCGAGCACGGCAAGCGCGTGCGCAAGGGTGAGCCCATCACCGACGGCGCGCTGAACCCGCACGACGTGCTGCGCATCTCCGGCGTCGAGGCCGTGCAGGATTACCTGACGCAGGGCGTTCTCGCCGTGTACCGCCAGCAGGGCGTCGACATCAACGAGAAGCACATCGAGGTCATCATCCGTCAGATGATGCGCAAGGTCCGCGTCGAGGATCCCGGCGATACCACGCTGCTCAGCGGCACCGTGGTCGATGTCTTCGAGTTTGAAGACGCCAATGCGGCCGTCCAGGCCCGCATCGACGCGGGCGAGACCGAGCTGCGGCTCGCGACCGACAGCCTTATCCTCATGGGCATCACGAAGGCGTCTCTGGCAACGGAGTCCTGGCTGTCCGCCGCTTCCTTCCAGGAGACCACCAAGGTCCTGACCGACGCCGCCATCAAGGGTAAGGTCGACCACCTCGTGGGCCTCAAGGAGAACGTCATCATCGGCAAGCTCATCCCCGCCGGCTCCGGCCTCAAGGCCTACCGCGATTTCGACACCCTCAACACCCCGGAATCCATCGTGACCGAGGAAATGATCGACGACGAAAAGCTGTGACCCCCAAACAAAACCCCCTTCCCCGCACTGCGGGGAAGGGGGTTTTCTCCATGTAGGGGCGGGGATCTGCTCCGCCCGCGGGTGCCGATCTCATCGGAACAACGGGCGGAGCAGAGCCCAGCCCCTACAGAACGCACCATCCAAGGCTCCCCTTTCAGGGGAGCTGGCAGCCGAAGGCTGACTGAGAGGTTGTCGCAAATTTGCAGCGACCTCTCCGTCTCGGCTGCGCCGAGCCACCTCCCCTGGAAGGGGAGGCTTTAGAACTGCGCACCCCAAGGCTTCCCCTATGAGGGGAAGGCAGGGGGCTTACTGCTCCAGTGCTTGCTGCACGTTGTCCCAGACGTCGGGGAAGACGCAGGACTCGATCAGGGTCAGGGCGGGGGAGGGGTCTTCGTTTGCGGCCAGCGCGGCTTCGAAGGCGGAGGGGTCTTCCAGCCGGTAGATCGCGCCCGCGCCCGTCTCGTCATACAGGGCGGCGACGCCGCCGGATTCAAATACCAGCCAGACGATGGGCTCGCCCTGCGTGTCGCCCGGCTCCGGGTCCATGATGTTGAACGCGGTCACGAGCAGCTTCGCCCGCTTTTCCGTCAGGACCTGCTGCGTCCAGCCGTCTTCCGTGCGGGTATAGGCCGTGACCGTCCCGCCGGAGAGCGTGTCGTAGGGAGTGAAGGTGTAGGGGTCGGCGGGGGCCGGTTTCTCCTCATCCGGGAGGTGATATTCGTTCAGACCGCCCAGATCGATACTCGAGACCTCGCCGTCTGTTACGAGGATGCGCAGATACAGGTCTCCCGCGGTATAGCTGTAGATCCAGGTGTTTTCCGCGCTGCCGGGGGCAAATGCTGCGTCCGGGTATGCGGCATCGACGGCCTCCTGCGGACTGCCGATGCCGATGCCGGTATCGAGCGTCCAGGTGCTGGGCGACGTGACCCAGATCGAACAGAGTACGGCGTCAGGGCCATCGCGCACATCGTCTCCCACAAGCGTCAGTGACGCGTCGTACAGGACGTCTGCACTGCCGGACGTGTTGTAGAACCAGCAGATCTCCTGCAGTCCGTCGCCGCGTTCCACGGCGCCGCTGTTGCTGAAGGAATCAGGCCCGTCATGCAGGGACGCGACTTCTGCCTCCGTCATCCCCAGCCGCAGACCGCCGATCTCTGTCGCCAGAATGCGCGCCGCCGCGTCACCGTCGTCCCAGCCGTCGCTGGCCTCCGGTTCGCGCGGACTCTCGGTCGCCCCGACGGCGCTGTCTGTTTCCGCAGGCGCTTCCGCAGGCGCTTCCGCGGCGGGCGTTTCCGCCGCACTGGTGTCCGCGGTGGAGGCCGATTTGGTGCTGTTCGCGCTGCGCACGGCCAGCGGGATGGAGATGGCCAGCACCGCACACGCGGCCAGCGCCGCGATGGGCAGCCAGCGCGGCTTCCGCTTGATGCCCGCGGCCTCTTCGATCATGCCGTCGCTCAGGTTTCCGATGCAGCGGAACAGGTCTTTCGTCGTCATACCGCGATCCCCTCCTTCAAAAGCGCGTCGCGCAGTCCCGCGCGCAGGCGGAACAGCCGGGACTTGACCGTGTTTTCCGACAGGCCGAACAGGCCGGATAAGCGCCGGACAGAGTCACCGTAGTAATACCGGCGGACGAACAGCTGCCGGTTCTCGCGCGTCTGCGTGCGCAGATATGCCTCGATCGTCAGCGTGACGGCCTGTGCGTCCAGCCGCGCGTCGACGCGCTCGCCGCCCGGCAGGCAGTCGGCAAGCTCCGAGAGCAGGATCTCCGTCTGCCCGCCGCCGCGCTTCTGCGCGCGGGCTGCCTCCCAGCGCGTAAAGGACAGATTGCGCGTGATGCGTCCGACAAACGCGCGCAGACAGCCGGGCCGCGCGGGCGGGATGGCGTTCCAGGTGTGCAGCCACGTGTCGCTGACGCATTCCTCCGTATCCTCGTGGCTGCGCAGGATGTTGAAGGCGATGGAGCGGCAGTAGCCGCCGTATTTTTTGCCGGTCTCGGCAATGGCCCGCTCTTCGCGGGCAAAGTACAGATCAAGGATCGTTTCGTCTTCCATATCGGACCTCCTCTGGTTCTCCTGCTCATACAGACCGGAAAATTTCGCGCTGGTTGCAGGATTTTGGGTTGATTTTTTTCGCCTGCCGTGCTATGCTCACCATGCAAAATGCATGAATTCGTTCATAAAGAACGGGAGGAAAGAGAAAAATGCAAGAGCAGTTGCAAAAACTTGCAGTTTCGAAGCAGGAGGTGCTCCACTGCCTCGGCATCATCGGAGCAGGATTTTTGTATTCGCTGGGGATCAACCTGTTTGTGGTGCCCGCAGGGCTCTATACGGGCGGAATTATGGGCTTTGCGCAGCTGCTGCGTACCTTATTTCTGCACGTGACCGGGCTGGAGCTGAAGATCGATATTGCGGGCATCATCAACTATGCAATCAACCTTCCGATTTTATGCATCGCGTGGCGGCGGATCGATCACCGCGTGGTGTTCAAGACCCTGCTGTCCGTCACGTCGACGACGGTGTTTCTCTCTCTTGTCCCGCGGACGGGCATTCTGGGCGGCGATAAGCTGGCCGAGTGTCTGATTGGCGGCATGCTCTGCGGCTGCGGTATCGGCATCACGCTCTGGATGGGCGGCACGTCGGGCGGCATGGACGTCATCGGCATGATGCTCCTCAAGCGCGGCTCGCATACCTCCATCGGCCATGTGAATCTGATCTGGAATCTGGCGCTCTACGCCATCTGCGCAGCCGCGTTCAACCTGTCGACGGCGATCTATTCGATCCTCTTCTCGTTCATCTCCACCACGGCGATGGATAAGCTGCACATGCAGAACATCAACGTCGAGGTCACGGTCGTCACGAAGGTCCTCAGCCCCGAGATGGAGCACGAGATCCTCGTTGACCTGCACCGCGGCATCACGCGCTACGAGGGCGTGGGCGAATACACCGGCCAGCCGGTGCACATCTTCTATATCCTCGTCACCAAATATGAGATCAGCCGCCTGCGCGCCATCGTCTGCAAACACGACCCCCACGCGTTCATCGTCGCCAAAGACGGCGCGGTGGTCTATGGAAATTATAAGCGAAAGATCTGAAATAAGCAACCGAACGCCCCTCGGCTCCCCTTGCAGGGGCCGATTCCCCCTATCAGGGGGAAATGTCCCGAAGGGACAAAAGGGGCGCTTGGTTGCGTTTGGTGCTTCCTGCCTCTGATTTCAGGCGAGTGCCAATGTTTCAGGCGTCGTTCCACACGATAGTCACCTCACGGGCGTCTTGGTACGCGCCGCCTGATATGTAGGAATCAGTTTTATTATGAGTCATTGCCTTTGAATATTTGCAGCAAATAGAAGGTGCAGTCTGAGTTTGTCAGACTGCACCTTTTTGCGGGGAGGTTTTATGAATTTGCAGGCTCCAAGGCTCCCCTTGCAGGGGAGCTGGCAGCCGAAGGCTGACTGAGAGGTTGTCACAAATTCGAAACGACCTCTCCGTCTCGGCTGCGCCGAGCCACCTCCCCTGAAAGGGGAGGCTTGAGGTTGCGCCCCCCAAAGGCTTCCCCTATGAGGGGAAGCTGTCAGCCGTTAGGCTGACTGATGAGGTGGGCCGCGCCGCGTAGACGCAACTGCCTCCACCTCATCCGTCACGGCTCCGTCGTGCCACCTTCCCCTCATAGGGGAAGGCCTTTTACGACGCCTGCTCGAACTGGCTGTTGTAGAGGGCTGCGTAGAAGCCGCCGTGCTGCATGAGGGTGTCGTGGGTGCCGCTTTCGATGACGTCGCCGTCTTTCATGACGAGGATGAGGTCGGCGTTTTTGATCGTCGAGAGGCGGTGGGCGATGACGAAGCTCGTGCGGTTTTCCGTCAGCTGATCCATCGCGCGCTGGATGAGAAGCTCGGTGCGCGTGTCGACGGAGCTCGTCGCCTCGTCGAGGATGAGCATGGGCGCGTTCTGCAGCATGGCGCGGGCGATGGTCAGCAGCTGCTTCTGCCCGGCGGAGATGCTCGTGCTCTCAGACAGGACGGTGTCGAAGCCCTCGGGCAGAGAATGGACGAATTTATCCAGCCCGCAGGCGCGGCAGACCGTCTCAAGCTGCGCGTCGGTCACGCCGGGGAGGTTGTAGGCGAGGTTTTCACGGACCGTGCCCTCAAACAGCCACGTGTCCTGCAGCACCATGCCGAACAGGCGCTGCACATCCTCGCGCTGGATGTCCGTCGTCGGGACGCCGTCGATTTTGATGCAGCCGTCCGTCAGCTCGTAGAAGCGCATCAGCAGATTGACCATCGTCGTCTTGCCCGCGCCGGTGGGGCCGACGATGGCGACCTTTTGGCCGGGGGCGACGTGGGCGGAGAAGTCCTTGATGATGATCTTATCCGGGGAATCCGGGTAGCTGAAGCGGACATGCTCGAAATCGACCGCGCCGCGGATCGGGCGGGGCAGCTGCGGCTTTGCCTGCTCGTCCGGCAGCTCCTCGCTCGCGAGGAAGTCGAAGATGCGGTGCGCGGAGGCAGAGGCCGTCTGCAGGTTCGTCATACCCTGCGCGATCTGGGTCAGGGGTGAGGTGAACAGGCGCACGTACAGGATGAACGAGACGATGACGCCGATGTCGATGATGCCCTGCAGGGCCAGAATCGACCCCAGCACGCACACGGCGACATACGACAGGTTGCCGATGACGTTCATGAGCGGCTGCATGATGCCGGAGAGGAACTGCGAGCGCCAGTTGGCGTCGTAGACCGCGTCGTTGAGCGTGTCGAACTTCTCCCCGACGGGCGCTTCGGCGCGGGAGATGCGCACGACCTCGTGGCCGGAATACATCTCCTCCACATAGCCGTTCAGCGCGCCGAGGCTCTCCTGCCGGGCGGTAAAGTACTTCTGCGAGCGGGACATGATGAGCACCGTCAGCAGGAGCCCCACCAGCGTGATGCCCAGCGCGGCCAGCGCCAGACGCCACTCGGTCACGAACATCATGATGAGGCAGCCGATAAACTGCGTCGCGGCCGAGATGATCGTCGGCAGGCTGTTGGTCAGACCCTGCTGGAGCGTGGAGACGTCGTTGGTGATGCGGCTGAGGATGTCGCCCTGCGCGTGGAAGTTGAAATATTTCTGCGGCACGCGGTTGATCTTTTCCGACAGCTCGCCGCGCATCCGGTAGGACATTTTGAGCGTGACGCTCGCCATGATATAGTGCTGGATGAAGCCGAAGAGCGCGCTCAGCCCGTAGATGACGGCCAGCAGCACGCCGACGCGCGCCACCGCGGCAAGGTCGATGCCGCCGACCAGGCCCTCGGACATGAGCGTCGCGATCTTACCGACCTGATCCGGCCCGATGATGGTCAGCACGGCGCTGAGCGCCGCCAGCACCAGCGCGAGAAGGATCACGCCGAGGCTCTTCTGCAGATAGACCGTCAGACTGCGCAGCGCGCCCTTGAGGTCCGTTTTTTCCATTGGACGCATGTTGGGTCTCATTTGGATGCGCCTCCTTTTTTGAGTTCTTCCTCGCTCAGCTGCGACATGGCGATCTCCCGGTAGACGGGGCAGGACGCCATCAGCGCGTCATGCGTGCCAAGCCCGGCGATCTCGCCGCGGTCGAGGACGAGGATCTGATCCGCGTGGCGGATGGTGCTGATGCGCTGGGCGACGATGATCTTCGTCGTGCCGGGCAGCTGCTTTGCAAGCCCTTCGCGCAGGGTCGCGTCGGTCTTATAGTCCAGCGCGGAGAACGAATCGTCGAAGATCAGGATCTCCGGCCGTCTTGCCAGCGCCCGCGCGATCGACAGCCGCTGCTTCTGCCCGCCGGAGACGTTCCGGCCCAGCTGCGCGATGGGGTGCGCGGCCTTTTCCGGGTAGCGGTCCACGAACTCTGCCGCCTGCGACAGCTGCAGCGCCTGCTGCAGTGTCTCGTCGGTATCCGCGGCTTCGCTCTGGCCGAAGAAAATATTGTCCTGCACGGTGCCGGAGAAGAGCACGGCCTTCTGCGTCACGTAGCCGAGCCTGTCGTACAGGGCGTCAAAGGTATAATCCCGCACGTCGACGCCGTCGACCAGGACGGTGCCCTGCGTCGCGTCATAGAACCGCGGGATGAGGCCGGCGAGTGTCGTCTTGCCGCTGCCGGTCGCGCCGATGATGGCGAGCGTCTGGCCGCGCTCGACGCGGAAGCTGATGTGCTCGAGCTCGTCGGCGGCTGCATGGGGATAGCGGAAGGAGACGTCGCGGAATTCGACCGTGCCGGTCTCGCGCCCTTCGGTCTTCGAGCCTTCGACGACGTGGGGCTTCGTGTTCAGCACCTCGTTGATGCGCTCCGCCGAGACCTGCGCCTGCGGCAGCAGCATGAAGATCATCTCGAGCATCATGAACGACATGACCACGTACGTCGCATACGTGCTGAACACGAGCACATTCGTGAACATCGTCAGCCGCCCGGCCATATCCGTCCGCGCGATCGACTCGACCAGCGCCGCGCCGACCCAGTAGATGGCGAGCGCGAGACCGTTCATGCCGAGGCCCATCGCGGGCTGCAGCAGAGCGAAAAGACGCTGGTTTTTCAGCTGCAGGTCCATCATATCGCGGCTCGGGCCGTCGAATTTCTTGTTCTGATAGTCCTCTGCGCCGAAGGCGTGTACGACGTTGATGCCGGTCAGATTCTCCCGGGCGACGCGGTTGATCTCGTCCGTCTTCTTCTGTACCCTGCGGAACCGGGGCAGGCAGCTCGACATGATGAGCAGCACCAGCGTGACCAGCGCCACGACGAAGCCCGCTGTCACGGCCGAGAGCGTCCAGCTCTTGCCGAGGATCTTGATCACGGCCCACACGGCCATGATCGGGGCCTTCATGAGCATCTGCAGGCCCATCGCGACGATCATCTGGATCTGGGTGATGTCGTTGGTCGTGCGCGTGATGAGGCTGGGGACGGAGACGGTCTGCATCTCCTCGCTGCCCGCGTCCATCACGTGGTGGAACAGGTCACGGCGCACGGAAAAGCTGAAGCCCGCAGCCGTCCGCGCGGACAGATACCCGCAGCCGACGGCGAGCACGGCGCTGCACAGCGTGCACAGCAGCATTTCTCCGCCGACGGACAGGATATCGCCCGTGTTGCTGCCGGGCGTTTTGATGAGCTTGGTGAGCTCGGTCATATAGTCCGGCAGCCGCAGGTCAAAATAGACCTGCCCGACGACCAGGACCGCGCAGAGCAGCGCCATCAGCGCTTCGCGTCTGCGCATACGTTTGAGTAGCTGGATCATGGGTTCTGGATCTCCGTTCTTTTGGATTTTTCGGCGCGGATCTGCTCGATATTGCGGTCAAAGATGGCGACGCAGCGGCGGAAGTGCGCCAGATCTTCCGCGCTCAGCCCCTCGGCCAGCCGGTCGGCGAAGGCCCGCTGCAGCTCGCGCCCCTCGGCGACGATGGGCTGCGCCTGCGCGGTCAGCACGAGCGCCGTCTTGCGCCGGTCGCCGGGGACGGGCTGGCGGAGCAGATAGCCCTCGCCCACGAGCCGGTCGATGTGGAACGACACGAGCGCGGGCTTCATCCCCCGCATCCGGCAGATCTCGCCCGCTGTCTCGCAGCCGGGGTTGTTGGCCAGAAACAGCAGGATGTCGGCCGCCGCCGGCGGCAGCCCCGTCGACGCGCACAGCGGCGCGATGGCGGTATGATAGGCGTCGGCGAATCTCGCCGCGTTGGCAAACATGGCCGAAGCGGTCAGCATCGGTTTCGGCATACAAAAGACCTCCAATATTAAACTGTTTAATATTGAACTAAATTATAAGCAAAAAAAAAGAAAAGTCAAGGAACGTTTTGTGAACATTCCTTGACTTTTTTGATAGGAAGCTCAGCTCTCGCGCTCGTCGCGCACGAACATCAGCGCGAAGCTCACCAGCAGCAGCCCGCAGCAGCGCCGCGCTCAGAAGCACGATGTTGCCCGTCTGCGCGTTGGCAAAGACCTGCCCGCGGCAGATATAGGTATAGGCGTCCTGAAAGCCGCCCGAGAGCGTGACGAACACGGCCGCATGGAACGTGTCGGACATCTGCCCGTGAAATCTGGTTTTGAGGTGCAAGTCGCCCGCCTCCTCTGCGTTTTTCTGCGTGCCGGCACGCAAACGCACTCATTATATAGGAAACCGCCCGAAAAGTAAACCCTGAAATCGAATTTCTGCGGGTTTTGGATTTTTTTGCGTGCAGGACTTGACTTTGCAACGATTGCAGGGTTTATCATACGGGGCAAAAGGGAGGGATCCGAATGGAAAAGAATCTGACGACCGGCAGCGTGGGCAGGCAGCTGATCGGGTTTTCGCTGCCGTATCTGCTGTCTTACCTGCTGCAGACGCTCTATGGGATGGCGGACCTGTTCATTATTGGCCAGTATGAGGGCGTCGCGGGGACAACGGCCGTCGCCGTCGGCTCGCAGGTCATGTATATGCTGACGGTCATGATCGTGGGGCTGGCGATGGGCACGACAGTCTCGATCGCGCGGGCCATCGGCGCGGACGACCGGCCGCAGGCCGCCGCGGCCACGGGCAATACGGTGACGCTGTTTCTGTCGCTCTCGCTCGTGCTGACGGTCGGGCTGCTGCTGCTCCGCCGCCCGATCACGGCCGTCGGGATCGTGGAGAAGATCATCGGCTTTCTGTTCCTCGTCCCGTCGTCGATGCTGTCGGCGGTCTCCGCGCTGGGCGCGCAGAATCTCGGCGCTGGAAAGCCGGAGCGGGCGAAGCAGACCCTGTTCTGGGCCATCGGCCTGGCCTGCGGGTTTGGAGCGGTCACGGTCGTTGCGGTGCAGCTTCTTGCCGAGGCGCTGGTGGGCCTGTTCACGCCGGACCAGGCGGCGGTGCTGGCCGGGGGACAGTATCTGCGCGGGTACATCTGGGACAGCTTCTTTGCCGGGGTGCAGTTCAGCTTCAGCGGTTATTTCTGCGCCTGTGGGCGGTCCGGGCTGTCGTTTCTGCATAATTTTCTGTCGATCGTCTGCGTCCGCATCCCCGGCGCGTACCTGACGTCCCGGCTGTTTCCGCAGACGCTGCTGCCGATGGGGCTGGCGAACGCCGCAGGCTCGCTGTTTTCCATCTGCGCGCGCTGGATCTGCCCCTGCCGCCTGTTCTGGCTGGGGCAGACGCTGCGCATCACCGACTGCAGCCAGCTCGAGCTGCCGACGATCCAGCTGGCGCGGGAGCAGACCGAGGCGCTGATCTTCCTCGGCAAGATCGGCGTCAGCGTCTCGGAGGAGCATCTGCGGGCGGGGGACTTTTCACAGTACGACGGCATGTTCCTCGCGCCGGACGGCTTCTCCCGCGAGATCACCCTGATCGACTACGGCCTGACGAACGACACCGAAAAATTCGTCACCGAGATCACCATCCCCGTCCGGGAAGCATGAGATCCCAAGGCTCCCCTTCCAGGGGAGCTGTCAGCGAAGCTGACTGAGAGGTTGTCGCAAATTTGCATAGAAAAACCCAAACCGCAAATTCAGTTTGCGGTTTGGAAA
>ENA-ORSL01002706-ORSL01002706.1-human-gut-metagenome-genome-assembly--contig:-NODE-2706-length-12436-cov-3.208465_pt1 | contig 12436 bp, 10 predicted proteins | sample MGYA00242190_ERZ509157 | MGnify/ENA primary metagenome ERZ509157 (study PRJEB26280, sample SAMEA2338664) | human gut metagenome | biome: human gut; feature: human-associated habitat; material: faeces...
CCCCGCCTCGCGCGGGGCTTTTCTTTACTTTCTGCGTATGAAAAAAGCCACCACGACAGTGATGGCTAAATTCAAATTCACCGCTAATTTTGTACGCTCTCTGCCAAACGGTTTTTTATGTTTTACAGTGAAAGATCGATATACAGCGGATAGTGATCCGAGATCTTGTCGAACCATTCTGGGGTGAGACGTCGGAAATAGTTGACCGTCGTACCCTCACCGTTCTTTATCATGATGTGATCGATTGCCTGACGGAACAGCCCGGCATCGCCGCGCCCGAAGCCTGCGGGGCTGCAGGGGTGATGTCCGCGGGTTTCATCCCGATCACCTACGGACAGATCATACACCTCGGTCCAGCCTTCTGCGCGTGCACGGTCGAGGCAGAGACTGTTGATTGATGCGTTGAAATCGCCCATAAGTACGCAGGGGCAGTTGTACTTTGCTATGACCTCATCCATTTTTGCCGATGCAAGCCCGATCTGATAAGCCCTTGCTTCGTTGGAGTGCGCCTGATAATTTTTAGCTTCGGGATTGGAAGATTTCCACCACAGATGTGTTGACATTAGCGCAAAACGTTTTTTGGTTGTACGGTCCTCGAATACGCCGAAGCAGTATGACTTTGACTCGTGGTTGTTGAAGCTGCCTTCAAAGCCGTCAATCTGCTCCGAATAGAGAAAAAATCCCGATTCGAGCAGCTTCAGCTTGTCGTAGCGGTAGACTATAGGAGTATCTCCGCCGGACACGTAGGCATATTTTGCAGTCTGTCCTTCGCCCAGGTCGACACAGGACAGCTGTGCCATCATAAGGTCTGCCATGTGCATAGAAACCTCCTGCAGGCCGAGCACGTCGGGCATGATCTGCCTGTATGCTCTGACAAGTCCCTGCACGCGCACCTCGGCCGAGCAGTCCTCGCCTATCTTGAGCCAGGCATCACAGTTCTTATCGCATTTCCACTGGTTGTTAGACATTAAAATCATTGTCGGAAGCCTCCTGAATTATTGTTGACATAATTATAGCACAGTCTGACTGCACATTCAAGCGGTTTTGCGGTATTTACCCCGGTGTGCAGGTATAAGTCGCCGCTCGTCCGCGTCTGCCTTCCGGACGGACAAGTCCTGTGGCGACAAATACCTTGAGTGCTGAATAAACATCGATGCCGTGCAGACCGATTGCCCGACCGAACTCGGCAGCAGTAAACTCATTTGTAAGCCCGGACGGCAGATATGTCAGATAATCGGCAGGGGTATTGAGATCTATGATATCAATCAGTCCGGTAGGGATTTTTTCGTATCGGACAGCACCGTTACGCCCGCGCTTGTTCTGTATGCGGAACTCCTCGACCTCCAGCATAAGTGCCCGGAAACGCAGTCGGCAGTCGCCGAGGTAGGGCAGCAGGGAATAAAGCTGAACGATCATATCACGCGGCTGCTCGTGCTTGGGCGAATTTACGCGCCGCACGACGTGGCAATCTACTGGTGACAGGTATGTCACCCGCTTTTTTGCTACCAGCGGGTGTATGACGGTGACATTGTAGCCGGTATGCTCAAGATAAAACCCGATTTTGTCGCGCAGTGGATACAGCGCGCCGGTCTGGATCTCAAATATGTCATTGCCGCACAGCACGTCGGCGACAAAGCTGCGCGGCTTGCTGTCCTGCTTTGATTGCTGTTGAAGCTGCTGTGACTGTGGGGGCGGTAGCTTGACCTCGTGACACGATTTGTCATCACATACAAAGAATTTAAGCATTGTATGCAGCTTTTTTTCGTTAAGTGTGCCTATCCCGTCGCGGTCGCGGTCGGCCAGCAGTATATCACGGCATACGCGTTCAAAATGCAGCTGTTCCGCGGCTGATATCATGTTGCTATCCCCGCAAACTGATTGCTGTACAGCTTACTGTATTCGCCGCCGAGCGCCAGCAGAGTTTCATGGTCACCCGCCTCGGCAACAACGCCGTCCTTTATGACAACAATTTTATCTGCATCGCGTATGGTGGACAGACGGTGTGCGATAATAAGTGAAGTGCGGTTCTTCATAAGCGCGACCATGGCCTGCTGAATGTGCATTTCAGTCCGCGTGTCGACTGACGATGTCGCTTCATCAAGAATGAGTATTTTGGGGTCGGCAAGCACCGCGCGTGAGATTGAAAGCAGCTGACGCTGTCCCTGCGACAGATTGCTGCCGGATTCGGCCAGCTGGGTGTCGTAATTATCAGGCAGACGGTCGATAAAGGTGTCGGCACGCGCTGTGGCCGCTGCCTGCTTCATCTGCTCGTCGGTCGCGTCCTGGCGGCCATACTTGATGTTCTGACGTATACTGTCGCAGAACAGCACAGTGTCCTGAAGCACTATGGCAATGGCATGCCGCAGCGTGCTTTTGGGAATATCGCGTATATCGGTGCCGTCTATGGTTATTTTGCCGCTGTCTATCTCATAAAATCTTGTTAGCAGGTTGACTATTGTAGTCTTGCCGGAGCCGGTTGCGCCGACGATGGCCACCTTTTGCCCTGCTTTGACATCAAGATTCAGTCCCTTGAGCACCGGCTCGCCGGCAACGTATGAGAAGTGTATATCCGAAAAATCGATATCGCCGCGGATGGAGGCGATGTCAAGCTGATGGCGGCCTTCATCGATTTCTTCGGGGTTGTCCATGATCTCAAATATTCGCTCGGCGCCTGCAAGGGCGGTGAGAATGGTGGCGTACTGGTTGGCGATTTCATTGACAGGGCGCGAGAATTTCTTGGAATATTGCAGCATGGCCTGAATGTTACCGACGGTTATAGGCCGCATAGCCCGTATAGGATTTAACAGCAGATAGCCCCCGAATGCCGCGATAAGCAGGTATTGCAGGTTGCCGAGTATGTTCATCAGCGGTCCCATAATTCCGCCCCACACCCGTGCCTTTACGCTGACCTTGCTGAACTCGGCGCTTGTGACACCGAAGCTGTTGACAGCCTGCCGCTCTTTCCCATAGGCAACGACGGTTTTATAGCCTGTTACCATTTCCTCAACCTGACCGTTAAGCTGCCCGAGCAGTTGCTGACGCCGGACATAATGTCGCCGCATGAATTTTGCCAGTGTGGAAGAAATAAGAATCGTCAGCGGTATGGTGATACAGGCTACAATAGTCAGAAGCCAGCTGTAGTAGAGCATCATGACGAGCGCGCCGATAAGTGTCAGTGCGCTTGAGAAAAGCGATGAGATAGACTGCGAGATGGCGTTTGAAACATTTTCGACATCGTTTGTCATGCGCGACATTATGTCGCCATGACGATGGGTATCGGTATAGCTGATAGGTAGCTTACTGATTTTTCGGAACAGGTCGCGCCGCATGGAATATACCGTCATCTGAGACAGTTTGGCGGCGATAATTCCCTGGAAGAAGGTCAGCACGGCCGAAATCACAAATACTATTGCCATTGTAACGAGGAAGAAAGCCAGGCCGTGGCGTTGTTCTGTGCCGGTGACGACGCCGTTCTCGTCCTTTACTTCAACGGTGTAGTCGGAAAAATGAACTACGATGCCCGTTTCGTCCGAATACTCAAATGTGTCGATCGCATTGCTTTGAAGCATAGGGCCTAAAAGCTCGAATGCGGTAATTATCAGCATTATGATCAGCAGTGATATGAGTGCTACCTTGCTTTTCCCGATGTAGCGCAACAGGCGCGATATCGTACGCTTGGCGTTTTTCGGCTTTTCAACGGCCATTCGTCCGCTCATGGGGCCGCCTGGACCGTGTCCGGGACCCGGGCGTCCTCCCGGCCCCATGGTCATGCGAGGCTCATTTGCTGGTTCTTTGGCAGTCTGGTTATTCATTTGTGACCACCTCCTTTATGTCCGGATCGTTGCTTTGCATCTGGGAATCATAAATATCACGGTATGTTGCGCTTATTTTCATCAGCTCGTCGTGCGGCGCGCAGTCCTTGATAGTTCCGTTTTCGATGACGGCAATGCGGTCTGCGTTGCGCACGCTGGCAATGCGCTGTGCTATCATTATGACGGTCGTGCCGTGCAACCTGGCGCGCATTGCCGCCTGCAGCTTTGCTTCGGTAGACAGGTCAAGCGCTGAGGTAGAGTCGTCAAGGATCAGGATCTCCGGTTTGCGCACCAGCGCGCGCGCAATGGACATGCGCTGTTTCTGCCCGCCTGACAGCGATGCACCCTTCTCGGCAATGAATGTGTCATAGCCCTGTGCAAATCCGCTGATAAAATCGTCTGCCTGTGCAACCTCGGCGGCGGCCTTCACCTCGTCGTCGGTAGCGTCGGGCTTACCCCAGCGTATATTGCCGGATATGGTGTCGGAGAACAGCTCGCTTTTTTGCATAACAAAGCCCATGCGTTGACGTAGCTTTTGAACGTCCCACTGGCGCACGTCGACGCCGTCCACGATGACACTGCCCTCGGTCGCGTCGTAAAAGCGGGGGATCAGATTGACAAGTGATGTTTTACCGGCGCCGGTAGCACCTATGACTGCCAGCTGCTCTCCGCGTCTGACGTCAAGATTTATGTCGTGTAGCACGGGCCGGCCCGTCGTATTGGGATAGCGGAAGCCCACACCGCGAAACGATATGCACACGTCGGAGGGCTGTCCCTCTTTGTCTCCTGACCGTATAACCGGGTCGGAGTCCAGCACCTCGACCACACGGCGGGAGGAAGCGCCTGCGCGTGAAACTGACTGAAACATCATAGTGACCATCATAACCGAACTGAGCACCTGTGTTATGTATGTTATAGCGGCCATTATCGAGCCGACCGATACTGCCGATGCCGACGCCCGGATGCGCAGCCCGGCGATGAGGATAACGGCGATCACCGCGACGTTCATTATAATATTAAGCACGGGTGACATGATGGCAAATATCCTCAGTACGCGGTAGTTTGTATCTTTTAGGGCACTGTTGGCATTGTCAAAGCGCTCGTTTTCATAGTCCTCACGGACGTATGCTTTGACTACCCGCGCGCCGCTGACATTTTCCTGCACGACCGAGTTGACCTTATCCAGCCGTGTCTGCACCTGCGAGAACAGCGGTGTCGCGCGCGACAGCACCAGTACCAGCATGACGATCAGTACCGGCAGCGCGCACAGCAATATTGCGCCGAAGCTGAGGTCAAGCGTCAGCAGCATTATTGTGCCGCCGATGAAAAAGATGGGCGCGCGTACGAACATGCGTATCAGCATTTCGACAAATTCGGTGATAGTGGATATGTCGTTGGTCATACGCGTGACCAGCGAACCGGTTGTGAATTTATCCGTCTGTTCGATTGACAGCGACATAACCCGGTTGTATGCATCACAGCGCAGGTCGTTTCCGAAGCTCTGAGCAGCCCTGGCCGCAGTGTAGGCGCAGAAGGTTCCGAAAAAGCCGCCGATGATCACCAGCACAAGCATTGTAATGCCTATACACAGGATTATCTGCATTGAGGTGTACGGCCCGTCACCGCAGAACAGGTGCATTATGGCGCTTGCCGAGGCATAGTCGGATATGTCGGCAGAACCGACTATACCGCAGTCAACTATGACGGACATCAGCTTGGGTTGAAACAGGTCGGCAACCACCTCTCCTATCATCATGAGCGGTGAGATGAGCGCCAGATACCAGTACGGGCGCAGATATTTTGCAAGTTTTTTCATATTCGGGTTTAATCTCCTTCAAGCTCCAGATGACGTTCAATGTTTGTCCGCATGCGATTGAGCAGAGACAGCAGTGTTTCGCTTTCCTCTGCGGTAAAGCCTTGCATAAGAATATTGTCAGCCTCTATTGAAGCGCGGCGTGACGATTCGACCAGCTCACGTCCGCGGTCGGTAAGAAAAACGCGCAAGGCCCGCATGTCATTTGAATCTGCCACACGTGTAATGTAGCCCAGCTTTTCCAGCCGCTTTGCCGTCACGCTTATTGTCGGAGTGGACAGGTGCGTGCGCTTTGACAGCTCAAGCTGTGTCAGACCATCCTCAAATGACAGGTTTTTTATGAATTGCCGGACGCTGAACTGCTGCATTTCGGACTCATTCTGTCTCATTTTAGCGGCGTAAAGCCGTGATATGTCGTGGATCACCATGGGTGGAGATTCCTTGATACCGCACGGAGGCTTTGGACGTGAAAACATCTTTTTGTCCATTTTTTGTACTCCTTTGAATTATAATTAGTTTACTAACTAATTATATCACTCTCCATTTTATCTGTCAATAGCTTCTCCATGCTTTTGCCGCTTATTGCGGCAAAAAATTTGGTTGCGCGAAAATAAATTGTTACACATCAAACGCCCGCCGCCGGCGCAAATTATTATCGAGCGCCTCTGCGGCGTCAATCCCCAACAAGAAGGAAGCAATTCCCATGAAAAACAAGATAAAACGCATTGCCGCCATGATGGCGGTTATCATTATAATATTTGTTATCAGTCCCGCCGCGGAGGGCGCTGACTGTGCTCCGGTATGGCTTGACATCGGTGCGTCCGTTAATATTAAGGAGCTTAAGCTGAGTCCGGGAGGTATGGCATTTGGTGTCAAGTTTCACACCGATGGCGTAATGGTGGTAGGTTTTTGCGACATAGAAACGGAAACCGGTAAGGTCAATCCCGCTTATGCGGCCGGGGTACGGCTGAAGGACGTAATCACGGCGGTCAACGGCATATCACTTAGCGGAAGCTCACAGCTGACGCAGCTGATCGAGGAGTCGGCGGGGCAACCTGTTACGCTGACCTGCCGCCGGGACGGCCGCGAATTGAACTTTACGCTGTCACCTGTATTCAGCCGCTCGGAAAATCGCTATAAAACCGGCGTGTGGGTGCGAGACAGCGGTGCCGGGATAGGGACGGTGACGTTTATTGTTCCCGAAACCGGGGCGTTCGCCGGACTTGGACACGGTATATGCGACAGCGAAACGGGAGAGCTTATCCCCATGCAGCGTGGATATGTTACAGGTGTGACTGTCAGCGGTCTGACGCGCGGCATCGCCGGAAATCCCGGCGAGATCAAGGGATATTTCAGCTCAGGCAAGTGCGGTACGCTTATCGGCAACACCGACAACGGAGTATACGGCATTTTTACGCAGCTTCCCGCTGAGCCGCCCGAGTCGGCGCTGCCGGTTGCTGCTCGCAGTGAGGTCAGGGCGGGGAGTGCATATATATGGTGCACGCTCGATACCAATCAGCCCTGCCGCTACAGCGTAGAACTGTCGTGCATAGACACAAACAGCACAAGCAACAAATGTTTTACGGTTACTGTCACTGATCCGGCATTGCTTGAAAAAACCGGCGGAATCATTCAGGGCATGAGCGGTAGCCCTATTATACAGGACGGCAAGATTGTCGGTGCGGTGACGCATGTGCTGATAAACGATCCTTCCCGGGGTTATGGCATATTTGTTGAGAATATGCTGGATTCAATGCCGGATCTGCTGAGATGAAAATTGTTCCTCCGTTAAATATCCGCTAAATCTTAACAGGCGGTCAGCGCCGCTCTGGTATGACAAAGCAAAAATCAAGCGCACCGCTCGGCGGTACGCTTGATTTCAATTATTATTATGTAGCTTACAACAAAAAGCTGAGCAGAGCAGGGGTGTCACGGTAATTGTCTACCTTTACAAATGCAATATCCGACACATATACCGCCTCATCGTTACCGCCGCTGCCGTAATCGTCACCGACGTAAACAATGCTGTCGTGCGGCAGACCATGCTCGGTGGCATAGGCTGACAGCGCAAAATACTTGTCATACGGAGCCGGCACCATGTCAAACGATGAAGAACCGCCGACAAATACCGTGTATTCCGGGAATGCGGCGCAGACATCGGGGTAAATGGCGCGACGCTTGGAGCGGTCGGGGTCGTAGGCCAGCTTTTGTTAGATCGGTGCGGTGGTGCCGAGTACCGGGATCGTCACAGCACCGGACGCGTGAAATTCAACGCTATCGCCAAAATATGGCTTCCAACTGTACTTACGGCGTAATCTATCAACACGTTCAGACACGCTTTTCCGGTCGCAGGGGAGCACCTTTTCGGTCCGTATAACAATGTCCTTCAACGCCTTGTCGTATTCGGCATATTGCAGACCGTAGTTGCCGATTATATCAATAGGAAAATGATCGAGCTGATCAAAAATGCGGCGGCAGTTGCCGGCACCTATCATGAGCAGCTTGTACTTTTCGGAAAGTTTCTCCAGCATCTGACGTGTGGCCGGTTCAAGGTGTGTTTTATGCTGCGTCAGTGTGCCGTCAAGGTCAAAGGCGACCAGCTTGATTTTTGAGGAGTCTGTATATTTTATTTCCATAAGATTGCTCCTTAGTTTTGGATTTGCATATATGATAACACAAAACGAAGTTTATGTCTACCCTGATTATTGACAAAAAAGTCCCGAAAAACGCACGATTATTTAAGCTGTGCGACTGTTTTGTCGATATCGCTGTCGCTGCCGATGACCGACACACGGTCGCCCTTGGTGAACGCCTTGTCTGGCGACGGCGAAACATCGACGCTTCCGTCTGCACGGCTGACTGCGATCACGTTTACATGATAGCGACGGCGCAGATCCAGCTCAAGCAGACTCTTGCCTATCCAGCTTTCGGGCACCGACAGCTCAACAATTTTGTAATCCGCAAACTCGACAAAGTCGGTTATATTGTTTTTGGTAAGCATGTATCCCAATTTTTCGCCCATATCCTGCTCGGGGAATACTATCATGTCTGCGCCTATACGCTCCAGCACCTTGCGGTGTCCTTCATTCATGGCGCGAGCCACTACCTTTTTGACTCCAAGCTCCTTGAGCATTATCGTAAGAAGGATGTTGGCATTGATGTTGGTGGTAAGGCACACTATGGCGCAGTCGTAGTCGGTGATGCCTGCAGAGCGAAGTACGTTTTCGTTGGTAGGATCTCCGATGACGGCGTTTGTGACCACGTCGGCAAGTGCCGTTATTTTGTCGGCATCAGTATCGATTATCATGACCTGGCTGCCGGCAGCTGCCAGCGTTTCGGCCAGTGACTGACCGAATTTTCCAAGTCCTATAACACAAAAGCTCTTCATAATATTGTTACAATCCTTTCAATAAATCTCAACCGATGAGCATGTTGGCATCGGGGTAGCTTATAGCGGACCGGCTGTCACGCAGGTTTACCATTACGGCGTAGGTAACCGTGAGCGTTCCCACCCTTCCGAGATACATGAGCAGCATGAGAAGCAGTTTGGATACGATATCGAGAGAAGGTGTTATGCCAAGAGATATACCTACTGTGTCGGTTGCTGAGAACACCTCATATGCGGCGCTCATTATACCGCAATCCGAAAGTGCTGAAACGGACAGCGTTCCGACCAGCACAATTGTCAGCTGGACCATGATAACGGATATGGCACGTACAAAGCTGTCACCCGAAATGGTTCGCCGGAACAGCACTGCTTGTTTTTTACCCAGTGCAACGCACCAAACGGTGTATACCAACACGCCGACGGTACCGACCTTGACTCCGCCTGCAGTAGAGCCGGAGCAGCCGCCGATGAACATAAGCAGCATTGAAAACAGCTGAGCGCTCTGCGACATGCCCGCCTGATCTATTGTGCAGAAGCCGGCGGTACGCAGTGTTACTGCCTGAAATGTGGCGGCGAGAATTTTTTCTCCTGTCGGCATGGGGCCGAGAGTTTGGGGATTGTTCCACTCCATGACGGCAAATACGGCTGTGCCTCCCACCACAAGTATCGCGCTGATTATAAGTACAAAGCGGGAATATACCGACAGCCGCTTTTTACGGGTTATCAGGTTGACTATATCGTTCCATACGATAAATCCGATGCCTCCCAGCAGTATAAGCAGCATTATGGTTATGTTGACCACCGGGTCGGAGATAAAGGCTGAAAGCGATGAAAATTCACCGCTGTAGCGCCCCATGAGGTCGAAGCCTGCATTACAGAAGGCCGAAATTGATATAAAAATACTTTTGTATATGCCGCTCGCCGGGCCGAACAGAGGAATAAAGCGCGTTGACAGTATGATAGCCCCCGCCAGTTCTATGCACAGCGTGCCGATGCCTATGCGCTTCAGCAGTACGCTGGTGTTGCCGTAGCTGTCCAGATTGTAGGACATTGCAACCAGCATACGCTCCTTTGGAGTCACTGCGCGCTTGATTATGAGAGACAGTATGACGGCTATGCTCATAAAGCCCAGTCCGCCTATCTGAATCATAACCAGAATGACTATCTGCCCGAACATGCTCCAGTGTGTTGCCGTGTCCACTGTTGTCAGTCCGGTGACGCAGGTGGCACTGACGGCAGTGAAGGCGGCATCAAGTGGTGAAGTAAAGCTGCGGTCGGCAGATGAAATCGGCAGCATGAGCAACAGCGTTCCGATCAGTATAATAAGCAGAAAGCCTATGGCGATTACGCCTGTTGTTCTTCGCTTGGAGCTGCCCAGCTTGAATTTATGCTTTAGATGCGTTATTCTCATGACACCTTTCTTTCAAAGATGAATTGAAATGTAGAGATCCGTTTGCGCATAGTATAGCACTGTTTTGCTATTTTGTCAACATTTGCTCATATGAGCTGATCACAGCTTCAGAAACAAAGTGGCTATGCGGAAATAAATCATAAGCGAGAGGGCATCGACAATGGTGGTGATAAACGGACTGGCCATAACTGCAGGATCGAGCTTGAGTTTTTTGGCAAGCAGGGGAAGCAGGGAACCGACAGCCTTGGCCGTTATGACTGACAGGAACAGCGTCAGTGATACGACGGCGGCTACTGTCGGACCAGCGCGGTCGATCAGCATGACCTTGGCGACCGCGACGATTGCCAGTGTCACTCCGCACAGCAGGGATACTCGGAATTCCTTCCACAGTATGCGCAGGGCGTCGCGCGGGGCTATCTCACCCAGTGACATTCCGCGTATGACAGTGACAGATGCCTGCCCGCCGGCATTTCCGCCCGTGTCCATAAGCATGGGAATGAATGATGTGAGGACTACATAAGCCCCCAGGGCAGCCTCATAATGACTGATTATGGCGCCGGTGAAAGTGGCCGAGATCATGAGTAGCAGCAACCACGGTATGCGGTTTTTGAAGATCTCAAGTACGCCGGCTTTGATATACGGTCTGTCGGTCGGCGTGATAGCCGCCATTTTTTCGATGTCCTCGGTGGCCTCCTCCCGCATAACGTCGACGGCATCGTCAACCGTGACTATACCCACAAGCCGTCCCTCGCTGTCGACCACCGGCACCGAAAGCAGATCATATTTGGCTATCACGTCGGCAACGTATTCTCGGTCATCGGTCGTCAGCACGGAGGCCGCGTCGGTGTCTGTGACGTCTGATATTTTTGATTGCGGTTCACCAAAGAGCAGGTCACTCAGCTCAAGCGTGCCTACGAGATGGCGCTGACCGTCAGTCACAAATAACGTGTAAACCGTCTCTTTATCGTATCCTGTTTTGCGTATGTGATGTATTGCGTCGGAGATCGTCATGTCAGAGTGCAGAGTGGCATATTCGCTGGTCATTATACTTCCGGCACTTCCGTCGGGATAGGCGAGAAAGCGGTTTATGACCGAGCGATCATCAGGCGACACGTTTTTCATGATCCGGCTTACGACCCCTGCCGGCAATTCCTCAAGCATGTCGACGACATCGTCGGTGTACAGGTCGCCGCAAAGCTGTCCCAGTTCACGGTCGGTCAGCGCCGAGATCAGTCGCTTCTGCGACTCCGAGTCAAGCTCGGCGAATATTTCCGAGGCCGTGTCTTTTTTCAGCAGGCGAAATACAACCGGCAGCTCCTCAGGCGGGAGCGAATCTAAAAAGTCCGCTGCGTCGGACGGGTACAGCCGATCCAGCTCATGTATAAAATCGGGGTATTTTTTTTCTGCGAGAAGTGTGCTGAGTGTGTCAAAGTTTTTCATGATCGGTTACCTTGCCTTTCGTATTGTTTGAACACAGATGATATTATAAAGCCGAAGCAGGCGCCCTTCAACGATCTCCGTTACCCGGATCGGAGGTTTTATGATACGCGCAGCGCGACGCAGGGCGCGCCATGTTAATGATGCCTTTGAAATTCTGTCCGAAACCTGCCGGCTGTAAAAGCAAGGATGATGATAATTCAAGTTCTGCCGTTGACAGCTATAAGGGTATAAATAAAAATCGCTTAAATAAGAGCGCATTTTCACTGCGTCGGTCAAAGTGGATTACGCTGGCGCCGGTATAGTGTACGGAAATTATCCGGTCTTTCATTGTGCCGAACGCCGGATTGCTCATACCTTTACCGCAGTCGTTTTCATGTCCGTCCGACTGCGGCAAGCTGACTTAAATAAAAGTCTTCAAGCTCGCGCGTCATACGGACGGCGGTGAATCTTTCGTTGAAGGATCTGATTGCCTCACGGTTCATACTGTCAAGCAGTCCTTTATCGACTTCGAGACGCCGCAGCACCTCTGCCAATGCATCCGGATCGGCGGCCGGTATGACAAATCCGTCGGT
>ENA-ORSL01002707-ORSL01002707.1-human-gut-metagenome-genome-assembly--contig:-NODE-2707-length-12434-cov-3.106794_pt1 | contig 12434 bp, 12 predicted proteins | sample MGYA00242190_ERZ509157 | MGnify/ENA primary metagenome ERZ509157 (study PRJEB26280, sample SAMEA2338664) | human gut metagenome | biome: human gut; feature: human-associated habitat; material: faeces...
GGGGAAAAAGTGATATGGCAGACGTGACTTTCCATTTCGACGTTGACGGCGAGGATTTCACCTCGGCGGGTAAGGCATCGGTACAGGTGAAAAAGCTGTTGCGGCAGCTGGATTTTGATGCGGAAACAATACGCCGCGTTTCTGTAGCGATGTATGAGGGCGAGATCAATATGGTGATACACGCCGACGGCGGCGAGGCAGATGTCCTGGTGTGGGACGATCAGATAAAGGTCATACTGGCGGACAAAGGCCCCGGTATTCCTGACATTGAGCTTGCAATGCAGGAGGGATATTCCACTGCCAAGGACAACATCCGTGCTCTGGGCTTCGGAGCAGGAATGGGATTGCCGAACATGAAAAGATATTCGGATGAAATGCAAATCGATACCGTCCTGGGACAGGGAACAACGGTGACTATGAGTTTTCAGGTTGCCGGGAAATAAACTCTGAGCCCGGGCTAAGCCCTAAGAAAGGAATATTCACGACATGAACGGAGTACAACACTCGGTGACGCTTCATACCGATCTGTGCAAAGGCTGCACGCATTGTATCAAGCGTTGCCCGACCGAGGCTATCCGTGTGCGGAACGGCAAGGCGGTCATAAAAAGCGAGAGATGTATCGACTGCGGTGAATGTATAAGAGTGTGTCCTTATCAAGCCAAGCGGGCGATATACGACAAGCTGGATAAATTCAAGGATTACAAATATAAAATCGCGCTGCCGGCACCTGCACTGTACGGACAGTTCGATAAACTGGACGATATTGATTTTATTGTCAGCGGGCTTTACCGATGTGGCTTTGACGAGGTCGCGGAGGTGGCGTGTGCGGCTGAGCTGGTGTCTGAGCTGACGCGCGAGTATATGCACCGTACAGACATCAAGCGCCCGGTCATAAGCTCGGCCTGCCCGGCGATAGTGCGGCTTATCAGCGTACGCTTTCCGAGCCTGATCGATAACGTACTGCCTCTGTTGCCTCCGGTTGAGCTGGCGGCGCGCATGGCACGCCGTGAGGCGCTTCGTAAGCACCCGGATCTTTCCGATGATGACATTTGCGTGCTGTTCATATCGCCGTGCCCGGCCAAGGTCTCGTATGCCAAAAATCCTATCGGCACAGATAAAAGCGCAATAGACGGTGTGCTGGCGATAAACGAGATTTACTTTGTTCTCATGGGAGAGATGAACAAGATCGTCAATCCGACAACAGCATCACAATCCGGCATTATCGGCATCAGCTGGGCGGCCAGTGGCGGTGAGTCATCGGCGCTTATGAACGACCGGTATCTTGCGGCTGACGGCATCGAAAATGTTATCCACGTTCTGGACGAAATAGAAAAGGAAAATATCCGCGGGCTGGATTTTGTCGAGCTTAATTGCTGCCCGGGAGGCTGTGTCGGCGGTGCGTTGACCGTGGAAAACGCATATATTGCCAAAGCCCGGCTGCAAAGTCTGCGCCGCTATCTGCCGGTATCGCTCAATCACGTTCCGGCTATGGCAAAGGGAGAGCTGCCGACCGAGGTTATGTGGGATGCGGGGGTAAGCTATTCTCCCGTTATGAGGTTGGATGCCGACCGCGGAGCGGCAATGAAAAAAATGGCCATGATACAGCAGATCCATCAGACACTGTGCGATCTTGACTGCGGTTCCTGCGGCGCTCCGACATGTCAGGCACTGGCAGAGGATATAGTAAACGGCGACGCAACGCCGGATGACTGCATAATCAATCTGCGCCAGAAGCTGAATGAAATATTGGGCGACAGCCATAATGTCACGCTTGGTGAGCGCGATGATACTCCCGACGATGATATGCCCGATGTTTCGGATAACACATCGGAAAGGAAAAGCTGACACATGAAAATATCACAATTGGTCACGTGCCTTGACCTTGAAGTGCTGACCATGCCCGAGCCGGACGTGCAGATTACCGGCGGCTATGTGGGCGACCTGCTGAGCTGGGTCATGGGCCGAGCCGAGGCTGGGCATGTCTGGATTACCATAATGACCAACATAAATATACTTGCCGTGGCATCGCTTGTTGGGGTCAGTGCCATAGTTGTGGCGGAAGGAGCGGAGATTTCCGCGGATGTAATAGCCAAGGCAGAGGAGCAGAAAATTAATCTGCTGCGCACGTCTGAACCGGCATTTGATACTGTCGTGGCAGTAGGTCGGGAGATAGGTCTGTAATGGGCGGGCCACTGTACGACCTGCATATACATTCCTGCCTGTCCCCGTGCGGAGACGCAGATATGACGCCGGGCAATATTGCCGGCATGGCCAAGCTGAATGGACTGCGTATCGCAGCACTTACCGATCACAACACCTGCCTTAATTGTCCTGCATTTTTTGAGGCCTGCCGTGTTTACGGTGTGGTGCCAATTGCCGGAATGGAACTGACGACTATGGAGGAAATTCATGTGGTCTGTCTTTTTGCAACGCTTGAGAAGGCTATGGAATTTGACCGGTTTGTTGCCGGGCACCGCATGAAGATCAAAAACCGGCCCGATATTTTCGGTGAGCAGATAATAATGGATGTCCGGGATGATCCCGCCGGGTGTGTTGATGAGCTGCTCATACTCGCAACCGATCTTGACCTTATGCAGGCGGTGCGCGAGGTGAGACGCTTCGGTGGAGCGGCGTTTCCTGCGCATATCGACAAGCAGGCAAATGGCATTATAGGTATTCTGGGCGACTTTCCGGCTGAGCCGGGATTTGTTGCGGCAGAGTTCCACGATGTCGGAAATATTTCCGGATATAAAGCAAAATATCCTATATTGGAAGGCCTGACATTACTGACAAATTCGGATGCGCACATGCTTGAGTCAATGCCGATTGAGCCGGCGGTCTTTTCGGGACTTGAAGATGACGACAACGAACAGACATTGCGCCGAAAAATTGTGGCAATACTGGGCAAATAATACGTCGCAGGTATGAAAAAATTGCAGAAATACCGTGAAATTATCAAAAAAACTATAGACAAAAATTATATAATGTTATATAATTAATTGATATGCTGCCTTTTGTTGAAAGCGTGTCTGCTGTCCCGCCGTTGCGGCTCTGATGACAGTTGAAATAATTTTTTTAATATAACTCAGGAGGAATTTCCAAACATGAAAAAGAAGCTGACTACCGTCGAGTTTCGCGGCACTAAGGAACAGGAACAAAAGCTGGTTTCCATTATTGCCGACTACAAGGATGTGAAAGGCTCCATGATGCCTATTCTCCAGGAAGCTCAGGAAATTTACGGCTATCTCCCGCTTGAAGTGCAGAAGATAATAGCGAGAGAGACCGGCAGATCTGTGGAGGAGATTTACGGCATCGCCACCTTCTACTCGCAGTTCAAGCTCAATCCCAATGGTCAGTACGCTATCGCGGTCTGCCTCGGCACCGCATGCTATGTCAAAGGCTCCGGCCTTATTCTTGATGAAATATCCAAGGAGCTGGGACTTGCGGTCGGCAGTACGTCAAAGGACGGAAAGTATTCGCTCGAGGCTACACGTTGTATCGGCGCTTGCGGCCTTGCACCGGTAATGACTATCAACGGCGATGTTTACGGTCGTCTTACCCCCGCGGAGATTCCCGCAATACTTGCAAAATACAAGGATTAAGCTATGAAGGAGCTGTCGCTGAATATTCTTGATATAACGCAGAATTCCATTTCAGCCGGCGCTAAACATATATCCATACTGCTTACGGAGGACGAAGCACATGTGCTGAAGCTGTCAATTTCCGATGACGGCTGCGGTATGAGTGCGGAAACGGTCGGGCGTGTTACCAACCCGTTCTATACCACGCGCACTACGCGAAAGGTCGGGCTGGGGATACCATTGCTTAAACTGGCCGCCGAGCAGGCGGGGGGGGAGTTGTCTATCACCTCGGTGACTGAAGATCAGGATCCGGAATGTCACGGCACCACTGTGTGCGCGACGTTTCATACCGATAAAATAGACTTCACGCCGTTGGGCGATATTGTTTCCACCGTTTGTGTGATAATTCAGGGACATCCCGAAATAGATTATATTTTCCGGCATACAGCGCCGGGTGTCCGGGTCGAACTGGACACAGCCCAGCTCCGCGCAGTGCTCGGCGGGGAGGTTTCCCTTGAGGAACCCGAGGTCATCTCCTGGATCGCGGATTATCTGCGGGAACAATATTCAAACGAATAATAATACGGAGGTTATACATCTATGAAATCAATAGCGGAACTCGCAGCAATCAGAGAAAAAATGAAGAATAAGGTATCCATTCGTGAAGGCTCGGGTCAGATACGTGTCGTAGTAGGCATGGCGACATGCGGTATTGCAGCAGGTGCACGTCCCGTTCTTTCCGCCTTTGTGGAAAAGGTAAGCGAGGCCGGACTCACCGATAAGGTTACGGTTTCTCAGACGGGCTGCATAGGCATTTGCCAGTATGAGCCGGTCGTTGAGGTATTTGAGGACGGCAAGGATAAGGTTACATATGTCAAGATGACGGCCGATAAGGCTGCTGAGGTTGTTGAAAAGCATCTTAAGGGCGGTCAGATCGTTGAGCAGTACACCATTGGCAACAACAAATAAGTTCAGACAGGAAATTTCAAGGAGGATATATATTAAATGATACGCTCACATGTTCTGATCTGCGGAGGTACCGGTTGTACTTCTTCCGGAAGCGCCTCACTTAGAGAAGCGCTTGAGAAGGAACTGACTGCTCAGGGCCTTAACGACGAGATCAAGATCGTTACTACCGGTTGCTTCGGACTTTGTGCTCTTGGCCCGGTCATGATAGTATACCCGGACGGCACATTCTACAGCATGGTTAAGCCTGAGGATATTCCTGAGATCGTTGAGGAGCACCTGCTGAAGGGGCGTCCCGTGGCTCGCCTTGAGTATCACGAAAAGAGCGGTGACCACCACATGGTCACATCGCTGTCCGAAACACAGTTCTATAAGAAACAGCACCGCGTTGCCCTGCGCAACTGCGGCGTTATCAATCCTGAGGATATAAACGAGTACATAGCGGTAGACGGTTATGCCGCACTGGCTAAGGTGCTTACCGAAATGACTCCTGACGAGGTCATTCAGACCATTCTCGACTCCGGACTCCGCGGACGCGGCGGTGCCGGATTCCCCACCGGTCTTAAGTGGAAGTTCGCTTCCGGAAATCGCGGAAATGTCAAGAAGTATGTCTGCTGTAACGCCGACGAGGGTGACCCCGGAGCCTTTATGGATCGTTCCGTGCTCGAGGGTGACCCCCACGCAGTTCTTGAGGCAATGGCAATTGCAGGCTATGCTATCGGTGCTGACGAGGGTTTCATCTATGTGCGTGCTGAATATCCTATTGCTATTCACCGCCTGAATATTGCTATCAAGCAGGCAAGAGAATACGGCCTGCTCGGCAAGAATATATTCGGAACCGACTTCAGCTTTGATATTAACCTCCGTTTCGGTGCCGGCGCATTTGTCTGCGGCGAGGAAACCGCTCTTATGGTTTCTATCGAGGGTAATCGCGGTGAGCCGCGTCCGCGTCCTCCGTTCCCGGCAGTTAAGGGTCTGTTCGGTCAGCCTACGATCCTTAATAACGTCGAAACATACGCCAACGTTGCTCAAATCATACTTAAGGGGCCGCAGTGGTTCGCTTCTATGGGTACCGAAAAATCCAAGGGCACCAAGGTATTTGCTCTCGGCGGCAAGATCACCAATACCGGTCTTGTTGAGGTTCCTATGGGAACAACACTCCGTGAGATCATTGAAGAGATCGGCGGCGGTATTCCCAACGGCAAGAAGTTCAAGGCCGCTCAGACCGGCGGCCCTTCCGGCGGTTGTATCCCTGCGTCGCTGATCGACACTCCTATCGATTACGATAACCTGATTGCAATCGGCTCAATGATGGGGTCCGGCGGACTCATTGTTATGGACGAGGACACTTGTATGGTGGATATCGCCCGCTTCTTCCTTGAATTTACGGTTGACGAGTCCTGCGGTAAGTGTACGCCCTGCCGCGTCGGAACAAGACGTCTGCTTGAAATACTCAATAAGATTATTTCCGGTAACGGTGAACTTGAGGATATCGACAGACTTGAGGAGCTGTGCAACTACATAAAGAGCGCTTCTCTTTGCGGACTTGGTCAGACGGCTCCCAACCCCGTTATTTCCACCCTTCGTTACTTCAAGGATGAATACATCGCTCACATTGTGGACAAGAGATGTCCTGCCGGCGTCTGCAAAAAACTGCTGCGCTATTCCATCGACCAGGATAAGTGCATAGGCTGCGGCAAGTGCGCCAAGAACTGCCCTGCAGAGGCAATTTCCAAGACTAACTATGTGGCACCCGGACACAAGCTGCCTTCCATGACTATCGCTGCAGAAAAGTGCATCAAGTGTGGTGCTTGTATGGATAGCTGCAAGTTCGGTGCAATTTCCAGAAAGTAAGAAAGGGGAACAAACAATGGAAACCAAAATGCTAAATATCAAGATTAACGGCAACGATTATTCGGTCCCCTACGGAACTACCGTTCTCGAAGCCGCCAGAATGGCAAATATAGAAATACCCACTCTTTGCTATCTCAAGGATATCAATGAGATCGGCGCTTGCCGTCTCTGCCTTGTTGAGATCAAGGGAGCCCGTGGCCCTGTGACCGCCTGCGTATATCCTATTGAGCGTGACGGTACGGAAATATTCACAAATACCCCCAAGATCCGTCAGATGAGAAAGATGAATCTTGAGTTGCTGCTCTCTAATCATAATAAGCACTGCCTGTCCTGTATCCGCAGCACCAGCTGTGAGCTGCAGAAGCTGTGCCTCGACTACGGTGTTGAGGACAGTCGCTATACCGGCGAGATGACCGCTTCCACTCCGGATGAGTCATCGCTGTCAATTGTACGCGATAATAGCAAGTGCGTGCTGTGCCGCCGTTGCTCGGCTACCTGCGCCAAGGTGCAGGGAATCGGTGTTATCGGTGCCAACAACCGTGGCTTTGACACCGCTATTGGCTGTGCCTTCGACGCGCCTCTCGACAGCACATCATGCGTCAACTGCGGTCAGTGCATTGAGGCCTGCCCGACAGGAGCTCTTCACGAAGTGGACGAAACCGAAAAGGTGTTCGCCGCGCTTGCCGATGAGACTAAGCACGTTGTTGTGCAGACCGCTCCTTCCGTCAGAGCCGGTATAGCCGAGGAATTCGGTGCTCCCATCGGAACCGACGGTGAAGGTAAAATGGTTGCCGCACTTCGCAGACTGGGCTTTGCCAACGTATTTGACACCGACTTTGGTGCCGACCTTACTATTATGGAAGAAGCCAACGAATTCCTTTCGCGCTTCAAAAACGGCGGTAAGCTTCCCATGATTACTTCATGCTCACCCGGCTGGGTCAAGTTCTGTGAGCATTATTACCCTGAGTTTACCGAAAATCTGTCGACTTGTAAGTCACCTCAGCAGATGCAGGGCGCTATCCTTAAGACCTACTATGCTCAGAAAATGGGCTGGGATCCCAAGGATATTGTCAGCGTGTCCATTATGCCTTGTACCGCAAAGAAATTTGAGGTCAAGAGAGATGATCAGGACGCTGCGGGCGTAGCAGATGTTGATATTGCGCTCACCACTCGTGAGCTTGCTCGCATGATCCGTCGTGCAGGTATCGACTTTAACAGCCTTCCCGAAGAAAAGTTCGATGCACCGCTTGGAATTTCGACCGGTGCCGGCGTTATCTTCGGTGCTACAGGCGGTGTTATGGAGGCTGCACTTCGTACAGCAGTGTTTGCTCTTACAGGCAAGAATCCCGAGAAGGTTGATTTTGTTGATGTCCGCGGTACTGACGGTTGGAAGGAAGCGTCATACACCGTTGCAGGTGTTACACTCAACATTGCGGTAGCTTCAGGACTTAAGAATGCCGCTAACCTGCTTGACGCTGTCAAGAGCGGAGAAAAGAACTATCAGTTCATTGAGATTATGTGTTGCCCCGGCGGATGCGTTAACGGCGGCGGACAGCCGATTGTTGACAGCGCTACCCGCATGAAGGTAGACGTTCAGGCTAAGCGCGCAGCGGTACTGTATAATCTCGATAAGAACATGCCGCTCCGCATGTCGCACGAGAATCCAGTCATCAGAGAACTGTATGACGAATTTCTCGGAGAGCCCAACGGCCATAAGGCTCATGAACTGCTCCATACAACATATGTGAAGCGCGGGCTGTAATTTGAAATAATCAAAAAGCAGTAGGGACGCGAAAGTGCTCCTTACTGCTTTTTCGGTTTGAAGGGTAAGCCGGTACGTAATAATTATGAAAGGATCTCATTATTATGTATATCACCTCAAGTGACTTTGAACACAATACTTATTCTGCTGACCGGCTTTTTCCGGTAGCGGGACGGGCTTTATTTGGCGGAGTGTTTGAGTGGGCGGTTGATTTCATATGCCACGAACAACTAATGAATGTAGAATTGTGGCGTGAATTTGTACATCAGTTCAATTTTTGTCCTGACGATGAAAACCGCGGTTGGCGTTGTGAATACTGGGGCAAAATGATGCGCGGTGCGGCGTTCGTTTACGGATATACACGAGACAAAGAGCTTTACGACGTGCTGGAGCAGAGTATTATAGATATGCTCACCACGCAGGACAGCGCCGGACGTATCTCCACATACAGTACGCAGGCAGAGTTTTCCGGTTGGGATATGTGGGGAAGAAAATATGTTATGCTCGGAATGCAGTATTTTTACGAGGTGTGTAATGACGGAGCGCTGAAAGAACGTTTAATAGATTCAATGTGCCGTCAGGCTGATTACATCATTGAGCGTGTTGGTGAAGGTAAGCTCCCGATCGACAAAACCAGTGACTTTTGGCTTGGGTTGAATTCAATGTCTATATTGGAGCCGATAGTCAGACTATATAACATCACGCACAACGAAAAATATCTCGAATTTGCAGGATATATAGTTAAAACGGGCATGAATGGAGATGCCTGCGTGTTTCAACTGGCCGCACAGGATAAGCTGCTGCCGTTTGAATACCCGGTTACCAAGGCGTATGAAATGATGTCATGCTTTGAAGGCTTGGCCGAGTATTACCGTGTGAATGAGTCACCTGTGTATCGGAAGGCGTTGCTAAATTTCGGTCGGAGATTGCTTGAGAGCGAAGTATCGGTGATAGGTTGCTGCGGCTGCACGCATGAGTTGTTTGATCATACCGCATTTTCACAGACAGACGACAGCTATACCGGGATTATGCAAGAGACATGTGTAAGTGTTACACTGATGAAGCTGTGCGGACAGCTTTTGCGGCTGTCAGGAGATCCGTGTTATGCCGATTGCATAGAGCGTACGTTTTTCAATGCCTATCTCGGTTCTATGAACACACACCGTTGTATATCACATTTGGATGCCAAGGGACGCTGGCCGGAAACGCAGGGTGTTTTGCCGTTCGATAGTTATTCGCCCTTGCGCCCGGGAGTCCGAGGGGCAAAAGTCGGCGGACTTATGCGTATGGAAAACGGTGCATTTTACGGTTGCTGTGCATGCATTGCTTCGGCCGGAATTGGAGCGATGTCTCGTATAAATGTTTTGCGCGACGCAGAGAATTTATATATTAACTTTTATATGCCGGGACACGTGTCGGTTGATTTGCCAAGCGGAGCGCTGGAGTTTACCGTTATCGGAAACTATCCGTATGACGGCGAGGTTTCGCTTCGCTTTGATGCAGTACCCGAAAGTGAGTTCGGCTTGTGTCTCCGAATTCCCGAATGGAGCAAAAAAACGTCAGTGACCGTATGCGGTCAGCATGTGATCGCAGAGTGCGGACGGTATTTGCGGCTGGGATGTCCGGCGGTCGGAGACGTTATTGAGCTGAATTTTGATATGTCTGTGCACATAATACAACCTGTGGCAGGCGCTCCGGGGGAAGATAAATATTTTGCTTTTCGCCGTGGCGCAGTTGTGCTCGCTGCCGATGCAAGACTCGGTGTTTCGCCGGACGTCCCACTGAAAATCAGTGACACGCAGCTCGCTGATAGTGACAGCTTGGTTGGTGCCGTAGTTTGCCGTCCGGACGAGGTTACCGAGATCCCGGATTGCCGCATTTGCGTTAAAATACCATGTGCTGACGGAACATTCCGGCGTTTGATCGATTATTCCTCCGCCGGGAAAACGTATGACGAACGCTCTGCAATGGCTGCTTGGCTTACGAAATAATATTAAAAACACCCCGCTGACGTTATGCATCTCACATAAAGGAAGAAACGTAATATGTAGGCGGGGTGTTTTTTTATATGTGATGGAGCATTATGCCTGATCTTCACTTGGCCATCAGCTTGAGAGTTTCACTAAACACCTGTCCCAAACTCTCATTGAAAACGAGTGTGGCCAGGTGGTCGTACTCGGTGGGCTGCTTGTTGATTATTACAATGTTGTGCCCACGGTAATACCTCAGGAACGATGCTGCCGGCTGAACCGCAAGCGAGGTACCTCCGATAATCAGCAGATCAGCCGCAGAAATAGCACTTATGGCACCGCGTACTACGTCGTTGTCAAGTGCCTCCTCATAAAGGGTGACGTGAGGCTTGATTATTGCACCGCAATCCTCACAGTGCGGTACGATATCTGTCGTTTTTTCAAGAAAATCGTTGCTGTATCGCCGTCCGCACGACGTACATTCAAGCCGGGACGCGGTTCCGTGCAATTCAAACACCTTACGACTGCCGGCCGCTTGGTGTAGCCCGTCGATGTTTTGCGTTACAATCGATATATCCTTTCCGTACTGCTCAAGCTGTGCAAGCGCATAATGCGTTGTGTTTGGACTGACGTGCTGCATGAATAAATCGCGATAAAAACGGTAAAACAGCTCGGGATTTTGCACAAAGCAGCTGTGACTCAATATCTGTTCAGGAGGCATTCCGTAAGTTGTGGCAGTTTTGTATATTCCGTCAGGACTGCGATAATCCTTTAGACCGCTCTCGGTTGATACGCCTGCGCCGCCGAAAAATACAATTCGTCGACTGTCACAAAGCATACCGGCAAATTCTTGGTACTTCATAGCGTGCATTTCTGTCAGTGATCGTTAATATTGAAATAGTTTACTTTCATGTTGGTAAGTGCTGAAAGCCGCTTGCGTTCAAACCGCAATCGTCCGCCTTCAATGAACTGTAAATCCACAGCTTCCCATATAAAGACCCATGCGAAAATATCAATACATTCGATCCAAAGTTGCTTTACTCCGAAGCTCTCAGCGAAAAACATGCTGCCAAGTGCCGCCACTCCTACTAAGAACATTATCACGGCAAGGAATCTGTTGCGCCGGATTTCCCGTTGGTTGGCGACTGACTTCAGCACAAAATACTGACGCAGAGCATCACGGTATATGTTCTGTTCATCCGGACTGATGCAATTGCTGTGTATATGTAATGTAAGCTGATATTTCGGATGTATAGCATTGGCACAGTGTTCAATGAATTCAGCTACATCGGAATCTATGACCTCTTCATTGTTGACCGAATACGGCGACAGAAAATTGCTGTCATCGCGAACGGTCATAGTGATAATGGCACGTCCATCACTGTCGTGCTGTATTTCATGGGTTGATTTTTGCATTTCTTTGAGACTAAGAAATGACTTGATAGCTGTTAACATATGTATAAGCAAGGCCTTTCAAACAATATAAATTATTATGTGATGCTCAAAGCAGCTTTTCGGCGATATAAAAGTCAGTGTCATACCTTTTGCACTTCCCGAGCAGTGTAAATCCAAGAGCTGTATATGTACGGATCGCGGCAGGATTACACTGCGCTACAAGTAGATGTATAGCACGCACACCGGTATGTTCAAGTTGACAGAATAACTGCTGTAACATAAGCTTTCCGTACCCGTGTCCCTGATGTTCGGGAGCTACTGCCAGCCGTGCTATTTCACGGCAAGGACTGCAATCATGCCAAAGCACGATGTCATCAAGCTCGTTCTCGGGTACAACCGATACCGCACCGATTATGCTATCGTTACCGCGCAGTACATACAGACAGTTTGCCGAAAAATCATTCTGAGCGTCTTGTACAGTAGGATAATTATTATTCCATGTGCAACCGGGCAAACCCGTGACTGACTTGTACAGCTCTGCCACTGCCGCAACATCATTGGCCCGTGCCGGCCCGAATGTCATCAACCGGTCAAACTGCATGTTTACGATAAGGAGCTATGTGTCCGTCGTCCATCACCAAGATGCGGTCAGCACGGTTGGCAATGACCATATCGTGTGTTACGACTACCATAGTTTGATTAAGGTCATTTTTCAGGCGTATCATGAGTTCGAGCACCTCGTCTGCATTGTGACGGTCCAAGTTCCCGGTAGGCTCATCGGCAAAAAGTATGCGCGGGTAGTGAATCAACGCACGTGCTATGGCTACGCGTTGCTGTTGGCCGCCGGATAACCCTCCCGGAAGGTGGGGGAGCCGGGCGCCTAGTCCGGGACTGGCTATCAAAAGC
>ENA-ORSL01002709-ORSL01002709.1-human-gut-metagenome-genome-assembly--contig:-NODE-2709-length-12432-cov-2.494223_pt1 | contig 12432 bp, 10 predicted proteins | sample MGYA00242190_ERZ509157 | MGnify/ENA primary metagenome ERZ509157 (study PRJEB26280, sample SAMEA2338664) | human gut metagenome | biome: human gut; feature: human-associated habitat; material: faeces...
CAACACTTCTCCCGACTGGATGAAACCGGTCCGCAGACTGTCTTCGACCACAACCTCCACGCCATTGCACACAAGCCCTTCCTTGGGTTTGTTCAGCACCGTGACTGCTGCGATAAAATAGCAAAACAGTCCCACCAAAAACAATATAATGGCCAACTTCTTAATCATCTCTCTTCCAATACCTCCGTAATCTGCGGAGCATAGGATTCCAAATCTCCGGCTCCCAACAATATAAACACATCCGCATCCGACTGCCGCACTATTTCCGGCACGTCTTCCTTCCGGCACAGGCATTTCTTCACCGTAGGAGCCAAACGGTCGTATATCAGCCGGCTCGTCACGCCCGGGATAGGCGCTTCACGGGCAGGATAAATATCCGTAAGAATCACCTCGTCCAACAGCGAGAGGCTCCCGGCAAACTCCTTATAAAAATCACGTGTACGCGTATAAAGATGAGGTTGGAATATCGCTGCAATCTTCTTTCCCCGGTACAGTTCGCGGACAGATATCACGCTTTGACGTATCTCGGCCGGATGATGGGCATAGTCCGTCAGGAAAACGGCCTTATCGCTCTTCAAGCGGAAATCGAAACGCCGGTCCACTCCTCTGAACGAAGCCATGCCTTGCTTTATCTCTTCCGGTGTCACGCCGCTGATTTGCGCCAAGGCCATGGCCGCTATCCCGTTCTCGATATTGATGCTTACGGGAACGCCCAACTGCACATCCTTGATATGCCCTAACGGAGAGATAAAATCAAAATATATTTCACCGTCACCGACACGGATGTTCTCCGCATGGAAATCCCCGTGCCCGCGACTATAAGAATAGGTCATCACCCCCTCTTGTACATCCGGCTGCATCTCCAGTCCCTCGTGCAGGACCAAAAAACCTCCCGGACGAATCAAGGAAGTATATTTTCTGAAGCTTTCCAAATAGGCCTCTTTCGTCCCGTAGATATCCAAGTGGTCGGGATCGGTGGCTGTAATCACAGACGCGTATGGCGTCAGCCAATGAAAAGAACGGTCGAACTCGTCGGCTTCAATGACCACGTAGTCGCTCTTCGGAGAAAGAATGTAATTCGTACCGTAATTCTTGGTGATGCCACCCAAAAAGGCATTGCAGTCCACGTGGCTCTGGTGCAGGATATGGGCCGCCATGGACGATGTGGTGGTTTTCCCGTGCGTCCCGGCCACACAAAGTCCTTTATGGGCACGCGTCAACGCGCCCAACACCTGCGCACGTTTCTCTATCTCGAATCCGTTCGCCTTGAAATAGGCCAACTCGGCATGCTCGCAGGGGATGGCCGGTGTATAAACCACCAGGCAAGCGTCCTTGTCCCGACAAGCGGAAGGAATCTGTTCCACATCCTCTTCATAGTGAATCCGGGCACCCTCTTCCTGCAACTTCCGCGTGAGTTCGGAAGGCGTGCGGTCGTAACCTCCCACACAAAGCCCTTTCTGCAGGAAATAACGGGCTATGGCACTCATGCCGATTCCCCCTATTCCTACGAAATACACAGCTTTTATCGCGTTCATTTCCATCTTCTACTTCTTCCTTTAAATAAACCGCTCCCGCTCGGCAGAGGCAAGCAAGCTTGCCTCCGCGCTCGCTTAATCGCGGTTTTCCCTATATGCCACGGCGAGTTTGCAAACCTCTTCCGCAATGCGGTCGGCAGAGTCCGTAAAGGCCATGGCTTTGATATTCCGGCCCAATGCAGACAATTTGTCCGCATCCCGGATGACATTCAGGGCCAATCCGATTAATTTGTCCACGGCCTCGTCATCTTTGACGTAAAGCGCGGCTTGTTTGTCGACCAAAGCCAACGCGTTTTTAGTCTGGTGGTCCTCGGCCACGTTCGGCGAAGGCACCAATATGGCCGGCTTGCCCAACAGGCACAATTCCGAGATGCTACTGGCCCCGGCCCTTGAAATGACCAAATCGGCAGCCGCGTATGCGTCCTCCATCTTGGCGATGAAATCCGTCACGAACAGATTGTCGGGCTGCCCTTTCAGTTTCAACTGTTCCTGTATATGGGCAAAATAATAACCTCCCGTCTGCCAGATAAACTGCACACCGGAAGCCGAAATAGCCGTAAGATTAGCGAGCACGCTCTCGTTCAAAGTACGCGCCCCCAAGCTGCCGCCTATCAGGAGCACCGTTTTCAGCCCCGGCAGCAAGCCGAAATCCGCCAAAGCCTCTTCACGGCTTTTGGTATTTTCCAACAAACCTTGACGGACAGGATTTCCCGTCAGGATGATTTTCTCTTTCGGGAAAAAACGCTCCATTCCGTCGTAAGCCACACAAATCTTGTCGGCCCGCTTGGCCAGCAACTTATTGGTCACTCCGGCATACGAATTCTGCTCCTGTATCAATGTGGGGATTCCCATCGCCTCGGCCACATTCAACGTGGGACCGCTGGCATATCCTCCCACTCCCACGGCCGCCATCGGCCTGAAATCACTGATAATCTTCCTCGCCATTCTCCGGCTTTTCCAAATCTTGAAAAGCACGGCAATATTCTTCAGCAAATGCTTGCGGTCGAAACCGCAAATCGGCAATGCCTTGATAGGATAACCGGCAGCCGGAACACGCTGCATCTCCATCCGCCCCTCGGCTCCGACGAACAATATCTCGGCTTCCGGATGCTGCGATTTGATGGCATTCGCAATGGACACGGCAGGGAATATATGTCCGCCCGTTCCTCCTCCGCTCACGATAATCCTTAACTCTTCTCTCATGAAACTGAATTTTATCAGCAAAAATAATAATAAATCCGGTATTTCTATCCTTTTTTCTTCCTTATTTTATTCCGGATAAGAATTATTCCTTACAAAATCATTTGATTCCGCCCATTGTCCCACCCACTTGCGGCAAACGTTTTTTCAATCTGCGCCAAATGATTTTTCATTCTCAGTCGAACGATTTTTCAATCTCCTGAGACCGGTTTTCCAATCTACGGCAAGAAATCCAAAGAATACAACCTCTTGAAAACAAGCCTTCTATACACGAAACCACCCACAAGCTTTCCACAAAGGGCAAGCAGCGGATGGAGAATCATAAATCATGACATAAAGGAAAGTCCGTTCCCTTCCCGGGAACATTACCGTCCCTCATGTGAATCTTTCTTCAATCTTCAGTTTCTTCCGTTACCTGGGGCTTTTTCTTGGCCGAACGGCTTACGCTCAGGATGACTCCCATATACACGCAATTAATCAAAGTGGAGGTACCCCCTTTACTGATTAGCGGCAAGGGTTGCCCCGTCACCGGAAAGACCCCGCCGGCCACTGCCATATTAATCATGGCTTGCGTGACGAGCATCAACGATAGCCCCATCACAAGGAAAGCCGGGAAGTTCCGCTCGCACCGGCTGGCTATCCTGGCCGACCGGAAGAGCAACACGATATACAGGAACATGACGAAAGCTCCGCCGCCCAATCCGAGTTCCTCTATGACGATGGCATAAATAAAGTCGGAAAACGACTGTGGCAGGAAATCGCGTTCCACGGAATTTCCCGGCCCCCGGCCTATCACATTACATGTGGCAATGGCTATCTTGGCATGCGTCACCTGCGGATTCTTGGTCAGGTCGTAATCCGCCGCATCCTCCGGTATATTCCCATGCCCGCGTACACGACTGGCCCACGTAGGCAAACGGTGCAAGCCGGGCCATTCGCTCATGGATTCTGTCGTAGAGTCCGGTGCAAAACGCAAAAATGAGAACAAACCGGCTCCGGCAATAACGATAATGCCCAATAAGGTGCCCAACTGTTTCCAAGGTATCCCGCCTATGAACATCATCACCAAAATGACCAGGAAAGTCATGGCGGCCGTAGAGAAGTTTTCGGGGACAATCAGCGCACAGATTACCATCGAAACGCCCATAATCCACTTGAACGCACGACGTTGCGCACCGGCCTCGTCACGCATGCTCGAAAGAATCATGGCTGTCGTGGCTATCAATACGCCTTTGGCTATCTCGGAAGGCTGAAAACCGATACCGCCCACCTCAAGCCATCGGCTCGCGTTGTTCACCTTCGTGGTGAACATGGCTATCCCAAGCAAGAATACGGACAACGGTATGCCGGCCAAAGGTATCAACTTAAAATAACGGCACGGTATCTTATGCACCAAAATCGTGGCCAACACGCCTACGACGAAATATGAGGCATGCTGCAGAATCGGCTTCCAATAATACCCTGTCTTGTAACTCATATTACTGGAGGCACTATACACTTCTATGATGGATATCATGCCGAGGAAGAACAAAATCATCCAAATGACCTTGTCACCTTCGAACAGGCTCCACTTCTTTAAAACTTTTACAGGTGTGACCATCCTTTCGCTCCCTTACTTTACAACGCCCTTACCAATGATTTGAACTGTTCGCCACGGTCTTCCATGTTCTTGAACAAATCGAAGCTGGCACAACAAGGGCTCAACAATACGGTATCGCCGGGACGGGCCATTCTGTAACATGCCTCCACGCAGTCTTTCATGCTATGGGTGTCGGCAATGGGAATACCGAATGAATCGAAAAAGGCATGCAGTTTCCCGTTGTCTGCCCCAAGGAACACCAGTCCCACACATTTTTTCCGCACCAGTTCGGCTATGGCCTCATAATCATTCCCTTTGTCTTTTCCTCCCAAAATCAATACCGTGGGCGTTTTCATGCTCTCCAATGCGTACCAACAGGCATCCACGTTGGTGGCCTTGGAATCGTTGATATAATCCACGCCACGCACACGCACCACTTTCTCCAAGCGGTGTTCCACGCCTTCAAAATCACTCAGGCTCTGACGAATCACCTCGTTCTTCACCCCGGCAATGTCGGCCGTGATGCCTGCCGCCAAAGAGTTATACATATTGTGCTTCCCGGTCAAAGCCAATGACTCCTGTTCCATGTTGAACGGCGTGGGGTATTCTATCACATATTGCCCGTCGGCCAGATAACCTATCATCCCTTCTTTCTTCAAGATGGAGAACGGACACTTCTTGGCCTTGATTTGGTATTTCTCCAATTCTTTCCGGATAATCGGGTCGTCATTCCAATAAACGAAGGCATCCGTCTCTTCCTGGTTCTGCAAGATGCGCATTTTGGCATCCACATAATTCTGCATGCAATGGTCGTAACGGTCCAGATGGTCGGGCGTGATGTTGAGCAATACGGCAATGTTGGCCCGGAAACGGTACATGTTGTCCAACTGGAAACTGCTCAGTTCTATCACATAGTAGTCATAATCTTTCTCGGCTACCTGCAGGGCCAGGCTTTGGCCGATATTCCCGGCCAACCCGACATTGTAACCCGCTTTCTTGAAGATATGGTAAATCAAGGATGTCGTGGTAGTCTTGCCGTTGCTGCCCGTAATGCAAATCATCTTGGCATGCGTATAACGTCCCGCAAACTCGATTTCCGAAATGATAGGGATACCGGCCTCTTTCACTTTCAACACCATCGGGGCATCTTCCGGTATGCCCGGGCTTTTTATCACCTCGTCCGCATTCAGGACTAATCCTTCCGTATGGCCGCCGTCTTCCCACGCAATCCCGTAACGGTCCAACATGTCTACATAATGAGGTTTGATTTTTCCCATATCGGAAACAAAGACATCAAAGCCTTTTTTCTGAGCCAGCACTGCAGCACCCACGCCGCTTTCGGCCGCTCCCAATATTACCATTCTTTTCCCCATAGCTTCTTCCTTATCTAATTTTTAACGTTATAATCGTCATGGCCGCCAAGATGATCGTGATAATCCAAAAACGGACCGTAACTTTCGACTCTAACCAACATCCTTTAGGCCAGTTGCACAGCACTTTCACGTCCGGAGCCAACTGCCCCGGGCGCACCCGGAAAGTATCATGGATCGGGGCTCGCTTGAACACTCTTAACTTCAGTCCTTTCCGGTTCCCCCATTTCGCATAGTTCACTTGCAGAATCACGCTCAGGCTCTCCATCAGGAACACGAAACACATCAAGGGGATAAGCAATTCTTTATGTATGATGATGGCCGTCACGGCAATGATGCCTCCAATGGACAAACTGCCCGTATCCCCCATGAATATCTGGGCAGGATAGGCGTTATACCACAAGAAACCGACCAATGCCCCGACAAAAGCACAGATGAAGATGACCAGTTCCTCCGAACCGGGTATATACATGATATTCAGATAACTGGCAAAGGCTATATGACTGGACACGTAGGCCAATACGCCCAACGCCACACCGATAATAGCCGAATTGCCCGCCGCCATGCCGTCCATGCCGTCGTTCAGGTTCGACCCGTTGGACACGGCTACCACGACCAAGGTCGTCATGATCACAAACAAGAACCACCCGGCAGCCGTCTTGTATTTTCCGCAAAAGCTCATCATCTCGGCATAATCCAAATTGTTGTCCTTCACGAACGGAATCGTGGTAATAGTCGATTTCACTTTCTCGCTTTTGTGCACAACGACTTCTGTATTGCCCAAGCGCTGTGTCGAAACATTCTCCCGGATCACTGCGTCGGGACTAAGCCACAATGTCAGGCCGACAAAAAGTCCCAAAAGGGTCTGTCCCGCCAACTTGTAAATGGGGCGCAAACCATCCTTGCTTACTTTCATCTTGATATAGTCGTCCGCAAACCCCAAAACGCCCAACCACACAGTCGTAATCAGCATCAGTATCATATAGATGTTACGCAAACGCCCGAAAAGCAAACAGGGGATGATGATGGACACAATGATAATGACACCGCCCATCGTGGGCACACCCTTCTTCTCCACACCATAGGGATCTATGGAAGCATCGCGTTGCGCCTCACTCACGTTGTGGCGTTTCATCCATTTGATGAAGTATTCCCCGAACCAGACGGAAATGACCAACGACAGAATCAAGGTCAGCAAAGCCCGGAAAGAGATGTAGGTCCACATGTGCGAACCGGGAATCCCGTACTCTCCTAAAAATCGAAACAAATAATACAACATGCGCGCAACGGTTAAATGCCAAATACTCCTTTTATTACCTCATGGTCGTCAAAATGATGCTTCACGCCTTTCACCTCCTGGTAATCTTCATGCCCCTTCCCGGCCACCAACACCACATCGCCGGGACGTGCCATCATGCAGGCCGTACGGATGGCCTCCTTACGGTCGACAATGGAGATTACCTTGCGCATTTGCTCCTTGTCCAGTCCGGCCAACATATCGTTGATAATTTCCTGCGGCTCTTCGAAACGCGGATTGTCACTGGTAATGATTACCCTGTCGCTGTTTTTCACCGCTTCCTGCGCCATAATCGGACGCTTACCCTTGTCACGGTTGCCTCCGGCACCGCAGACCGTAATGACTTCGCCGCGCCGTTTCAGTATTTCGTTCACGGTCGACAACACATTGACCAACGCATCTGGCGTATGGGCGTAATCGACAATGGCTGTCACTCCCTCCCGAGAACGAATCGTCTCGAAACGTCCGTTCACCGGGCGCAATGTACTAAGGGCTACCAAAACGTCCTCAGCCCCGCGCCCCATACAAACGGCTGCAGCGTACACAGCTAACAAGTTGGACACATTGAAACGGCCTATGAAAGGGACGCTCACCTCTTTGCCATTGACATCCAAGCACATTCCTTCAAACGACTCTTCCAACACTTTTGCCTTGAAATCGGCAGCCGCACGCAAAGAATAAGTCTTCACGACGGCCTTTGTGTTCTGCACCATGATCATTCCGTTACGGTCATCGACATTCGTCACGGCAAAAGCCCCCTTGGGCAAACCGTCGAAAAATGCCTTCTTGGCATCGCGGTAGTTCTCGAATGTCTTATGGTAATCCAGATGGTCGCGCGTAAGGTTCGTAAAAATACCTCCTGCGAACTTCAGACCTGCGATACGGTGCTGGGCCACGGCATGCGGACTGACTTCCATGAAAGCATATTTGCATCCTTCGTCTGCCATACGCCCCAACAAACGGTTCAACGTAATCGGGTCTGGCGTGGTATGCTCTGTCGGGACAGCCTCGTCATCTATATAGTTGCAAACCGTGGAACAAAGTCCGCACTTATAACCGAACACCCGGAACATATTATATAATAAGGTGGCAATCGTAGTTTTCCCGTTCGTACCGGTCACTCCGACAAGTTGCAATTTGGAGGTCGGGTCACCGTAAAACACCGTAGCCAACCGCCCCACCGCACTTTCGGAATCCTTCACTTGTACGTACGTCACCCCTTCAGCCTGCACCTCCGGCCATGCTTCGCACACTACGGCCACGGCTCCTTTCTCTATCGCCTTGCCGATATAAGCGTGACCGTCGGCCTGCGTCCCTTTGACGGCGACAAACAAATCGCCCGGCTGCACAAGCCGGGAATCCATATTGATTCCCGTAATGTTCCGTGCGGTATCGCCTTCGACCCGTACGACACTCACGCTTTTCAGCAAAATATCCAACTCCATCATCATGCTTCCCTCTTATCTTTTTAATTTAATCTGTATGGTTTGCCCTTTCTTATATTTGACGTACGGCGGGATGCTCTGCGAAACCACACGCCCCACGCCTTCCAATTTCACTTTCAATCCCCGGCTCTCCAACATATACACGGCGTCTTTCGCCCCCATGCCTTTCACGTCCGGTACGATTTCCATCGGCGTATTGTCACCGCGCAACGTCACGGCATTCCCGCTGTTCACCGCTTTCCCCCAAACGCTCTTTCCACCTTTGTCCGTGCTCCAGTCTTGTTTAAAAGGAATATCCAGTTCTTTCAGTACTGCCCGCGTGGCATTCAAGTCACCGTCCAACACATCCGGGACGAAGACGGAAGCCGAATCTGATGCTTCCGACACATCGCGATATACCCCTTTCGCCATGACGCTTTGGGCAATCTCGCTGAACACCGGACCGCAATGCCCCCCTCCCGAAGCAGGCAGGCCAGACTTTTGTATCGCGACGATGCAACTGTATTTCGGCCGGTCTGAAGGATAATAGCCGCAGAAACTGATAAGATATTTCATCCGGCCTCCATGATAGCCGCCCTTGCCTTGGGCCACTTGTGCCGTACCGGTTTTCCCCGACACCTTGAAATCCTTGCATCCGGCTTTCTTGCCCAGTCCCTTACTTACTACCATTTCCAGTATTTCCTGAATGTCGTTCAGGGTCTTCGGAGAGCATATCCGCTCTTTGATGACTTCCACCGGGAATTCGCGCACGATTTCGCCATTCTTCCGGACGGCTTTTACAAAACGCGGACGTACCATCTTTCCTCCGTTGGCTATGGCATTATAGAAAGTCAATGTGGCTATCGGCGGTCTCATACCCGATGCTCATCCACGGCAAGGCCGTCTTCGACCAATTGCTGCCGTCCTTCTTCGGGCGGCGCACCCGCGGCTCTCCGCTTCCCATCAAAGGTATATTCAGGGGAATGCCCACTCCTTCACGATACAGCCCGTCCACGAATTTTTCCGGATGGTCTTTATAGTTGTCGTCTATCAAGCGGCTGACCCCGATATTGGAAGAATACATCAGCACTTCAGGCACACTGATTCTTCCGTAACCGCCACGCCGCCAGTTGTGATCCTTCATCACCCGCCCGTGCATCTCCCACTGTCCGTTACCGGTGTCTACGAAATCATTCTTCGAAATCTTTCCGTCCTCCAGTGCCACCATGATGGACGCGGTCTTAAAAGTAGAACCGGGCTCCATTAAGTCAGACACGGCGTTGTTCTTTACCTCGCGATACTCGCCATCCGCACATTTCGTCATGTTCACAATGGCCTTCACATCTCCCGTGGCCACCTCCATCAGCACCACCACGCCCACGTCGCCATTGATGTTTTTCAACTGTTTCAACAACGCCTTTTCCGCCGCATCCTGCATGGACACATCGATGGTCGTTTCAATATCATTACCATCCACCGGAGGGGCATCCACCAGACTCAACCACTTGTTACGCACCTTGGCACGATGGGACACGCCTTCCTTGCCCCTCAAAATGGAGTCGTAGGAAAGCTCCAGGCCGTAACGCGCCGAATCCTTACTGGCATACAAAGCCCCCAACGTACGCGTGGCCAATGAGCCGTAAGGCTTCTTTCGTTGATTGAATTCCTCTGCATAGAACCCGCCCTTGAAAGGAGACTCACGGAACAACGGCAGTTTCTTGCACTCCTTATACTGGATATAAGAGATTCGCCGACCGTATATCTGCCAGTTCCTCCGTCTCAACTTTTTTCCCTTTTTCAGCCGTTTCTTGAAATATCCGGCGGTTTTATCGGGAAAGATTTTACTCAACCCCCGGGAAATGGAATCCAAGTCGGCCATCAACACGCTGTCCCTCCAAGCCTGCAGTTCCTTGGCCGTCTCCGGATTCTTGTCCGATGCGACATAATCCATATAGATCTTATATTCCGGCAAGGAGCTGGCCATAATCTGCCCGTCTGCCGAAAGGATGTTTCCACGCTTGGCAGGAATGGGCACATTCTCTTTTACCAGTTTACGGCTCACCTGCGTCCAATACTCGCTCTCCACGAACATCAGGTAGGCCGCATTGCCCAATATATACAAACCGCCCAAGCTCATCAGTACGATGACCACGAAGAAACGGGGCATTATCTTTTTATTGTCGAAGTTCATTCTTCTTCCTCGTTTTGGGATTTAATCAAAAAAGGAGGTTCTTTCGGACTTTGCAGCACGCTGTCCGGAGTCTGTCTCAAACTTTTTTCTATCTGGCTTTGCCGTGTCTTTACGGTCAACTCGCTAGAACGGGTCAGCGCACGGTATCTCACCTCCGTCAATTCCGTCTTCAACTTTTCAATCTCAATCATCTCCTGCTCTGCGGAATAACGGTTCGTGATATAAATGATGGCAAAAAACGTACAGAGTAAAATCAATCCCATCTGGCGACGCAACCACCCGGCCGTAAGGATATCCCCACCCAATATCTCGCGTAAAGACACGTTAGGACGTTGGTCCACGCCCTCACTCTCCGTGAAAGCCTTGATAGGAGACAGTTCACCCGGCCCTGCCTTTTCCTCGTCGCCCGGCACCACGCCATCCCCCTCGGACAGCCCCCCGCCCGGCTCGGCCTCCTCTGCTCCGGGACTTCCGGCAGCTTCCTCCGTGGGCACACCGACGAGTTCCACGTCCGTTTTTTCTTCCAAATCCAGTTCTTCCTTCATCCTTTATTTCTTTTCCGCGATTCTCAACTTGGCACTGCGGCTACGGGGATTCGCACGCTGCTCCTCTTCTCCCGGCACTATCACTTTATTATGGACAGCCCTGAGCGGACAATCCACATTGCCATAGAAATCCTGTATCCGCTTGCCCTCCACATTTCCGGTTTTGACTAAATTCTTCACCATCCGGTCCTCCAAAGAATGATAGGTCAACACCACCAAGCGGCCTCCCGGCGGACCAATCCGACCGCAGCCGTCAACATCTCCTTCAAGGCGTCCATCTCCTGGTTCACTTCTATACGCAAAGCCTGGAACACCTTAGCCAATTCTTTCTTCTCCCGGTCACGCTCAAACAAAGGCTTTACGACCTCCATGAACTCTTCCGTCGTCTCCATCCTCCTGTGCATACGGGCTTTCACCACCCATGAGGCTAATTTACGGGCATTCTTCAATTCGCCGTACAGGTAGAAAATGTCGGCCAACCGCTCTTCCGCGTAATCATTCAACACATCCGCCGCTGTCAACTGCGCCCGCTGGTTCATCCGCATGTCCAACCTCCCGTCGAAACGAAACGAGAAGCCCCGTCCCGCATCATCGAAATGGTGGCTCGACACGCCCAAATCAGCCAGCAGGCCGTCCAACTCTCCCACGCCGTAATAGCGCATCCAGTTCTTCAGGTACCGGAAATTGCTCCGGACAAACGTAAAACGTCCGTCAGCAACGATATTCGCCTCGGCATCTTCGTCTTGGTCAAAACTATACAAATGCCCGGCCGTATCCAGTCGGGACACAATCGCCCGGCTGTGCCCTCCTCCTCCGAAAGTGACATCGGCATATACCCCGGCAGGATTGACCACCAGACCGTCTACACATTCTTTCAACAAGACAGGGACGTGATAAACTGCTTCTTCCATCAATATTTTACATTACGCGAGGTCAAAGGTACGAATTTTCATAGACACATACACCTTATTATAATAAAATATTTATCGACATGCTGTTAATAACTCCATGAAGAAAGAACGCGAGGCATCTGCAAGAAAAAGAGCGATTTATTTCCCGGCAGAAATAGTTTTTACTATCTTTGCCCACAGTTAGACTGAAACCTTATGAAAAAACTCTTGTTATTGGTATTCCTAATAGGAACAACCGCATTTCACACCCAAGGGAAAATCCGCGAAAAACGTTCGATTGTACGATTGGAAACCGCAATGGGCAACATTCGTATCGCGCTGAACGACGAAACACCGGTCCACCGGGATAATTTCCTCAAATTAGTTTCGGAAGGATTCTA
>ENA-ORSL01002719-ORSL01002719.1-human-gut-metagenome-genome-assembly--contig:-NODE-2719-length-12386-cov-3.264699_pt1 | contig 12386 bp, 14 predicted proteins | sample MGYA00242190_ERZ509157 | MGnify/ENA primary metagenome ERZ509157 (study PRJEB26280, sample SAMEA2338664) | human gut metagenome | biome: human gut; feature: human-associated habitat; material: faeces...
AGGAGGGCTCACCAGACAGCCCGCCGCTACACGGTGGAATTCCTGAACGGAAAGATTGACTCCATTCAGGCCCGCAGTGCCAATGGCGGTCGTGTTGAATACTTCAAGACCTCCACGATCATCAATGAGCTCCTTGAGATGCTCGCAGAGTTCAACGAGGTTGTTCAGGGTGTTGCGGATCGCCACGAGCCTTCTAAGGTCAACGGGATGCCTCTCGACACCCTTGCCAAGGAAGTCGGAGCCCATATGGTGCTGTATCCTGAATCTGGAATGAAGGTCATCGAGAAGGCCCTCGCTCCTATCGAAAGCCCTGAGGTCATCCGTTGGGACTTACTCAGTACCTGCCTCAATGAGGGCGATGCTCTTGACATGGCCGTGGTCATCGCGACCTCGCCGTGGTGCCTCAAGCTCCTCGGGAAACTCGATGAGGTCAAGGATGATGCAGATAAAGGCTTCTGCCTCGCCGTGCTCAATGGTCTTGACATTGATGACAAGTTCAGGGAGTATTTCGATTTTGAAGGGTACTGGCACAAGAATGGCTGTGACACGATCACAACGAGTTACGGGGTGTACATGGTAGACACGAAAGGGCTTGCATACTGGCTCAAAGAGCTTGCCGCCTACTAAACCATAAGGGGCTAGGGGGTGCCCATGGTAGCCCTCTAGCCTTCACAAGGAGACTTGAAGATGAATGCACAGGTTAAAAAGGTACTGGACACCCTACCGTCATACATGGTCGCAGAGTGGGCTTTGCCTGCTCTCATCAATGGTGACTACACGGGTATCATTCCCATAGACGCCCCTGAGAGCACCGGAGAGGCCGCCATGGTCGCCCAGTTTGATGAGGATGTAGTGCAAGGTCGATCCATCATCGTCGACGAAGAGGAAGACGGGACGATCAGCCCTGTCTTCTGCAAAGACGAGATTACCGGAACCTTCACGGAATGCGTGAGGATCTGGCTTGCATGATGAGCACTTGCATAAAAGTTCAAAGTGCCCTATAATAACCCCATGTTCAAACCAAAGGATCAAAGGAGTCCTACCATGATCAATATGATTCTTCTTCCCGAGTCCCAGAACACCAAAACAGGAAATATCCTACAGTCCTACTCGTCTCCGTCCTCCTGTCCTGTCTCCTGCCCCTTCAAGGAAAGCGGGTGCTATGCGAAGAATACCCATACCGCTAAGGTGTGGGAGAGGGCAGACGATGAGTCCGACAAGCGATTCATTGGCTGTCAGGATGATTTGGCGGACGCTCTCACGGGTGCCCTGTGGTTGGACAAAGGGGACAGAGATGAAGTCCTGTTCCGTCACAACATCGCGGGTGACATGGCTATAGCTGGTACGGATAAGTTTGACCTTGCAACGTACCTTAGCATGGTGTCTGCCATTATGACCGCCAATTACCGCCTTAAGGTCGCAGGCTCCTCTAAGCACATCAAGGCCTTCACGTATACCCATTGTGACTATGACTTCTATGACAGGGGTTCCATGAGACTGATGCAGGACTACATGCTTGTCAACATTTCATGTGAGACTGTCGACGAAGCCATCACCGAAAAGGAATACGGTCTCAATGTAGTCCTTACGAGCATCAATCCTGAGGCGGACATTGCGGCCCTCAAGGCTAAAGGCATCCCCGCAGTTCAGTGCCCCGCACAGACTAAAGGAATCACCTGCAAGGAGTGTCGTCTTTGCTCCAGAGACAGGGAATCCGTGGTACTCTTTGAAGTCCACGGCCAGAGCAAAGGAAAGGCCCGTAGGGTAATCCAGATCAAGTGAGCCTAACACTAACCATCAGCAATGCCCCTAGGAGCCAAATTAAGGCACCTAGGAGCGTCCATAGGAGACATCATGTATACTCGCACCACCACCGTCATCGAACGCTCTGACATAGCCTCTATTCTCTTTTATCGTTGGAAGGAGGGTGCATACTTCGTCACCTTTACGGACTGCAAGTCTACCTACACTTTCACCGGTAAATATTCAGGCGGTGAAAATGTAGAAGGCAAGCTCTACAAGTTCAAGAAAGGGGCTATGGATCTCATCGGTGTGGCATCTATGAACGGCAGTGTTATGAATGCAATCCTGTCAATGTGGAATAACCATATTAAGGAGCTTGAAAAGAATGCTTAATCTTAAAGAATACCTGATTGTATTCGTTGGAATTGCAATCATTCTTGGAATCTTTCCCCTGTTTGTCCTTATTTGCAAACTCATGGGAATCTATTACTAAAGGAGATATAAATGGAAGAATTTAACAGTGGAAAGCCTGAAACCAGTACCCATTACATGGGAGCTGTCCAGCCTATTGAATTGATGCTCAATGTATTATCTCATGAGGAATTCATTGGATTCCTTAAGGGCAATATGATTAAATATGCGTTCAGAGCAGGACGCAAAGAGGGTGAATCTGCAGAGAAAGACAGAAACAAATACCTGACGTATTCTGACTGGCTGTTTACTTTCGAGGAATTCGGTACCATCGAGGTCAACGGTGAGTACATCGAAAAAGGTAAAATCAATGGTTAGAGGAGACACGAGGATTTAATAAAATCCATACTCCTAGGGAGAGGGTGAAAGAGGCTATAGACTCCTAAGGGAATCCAAAGGAAACCACAGGGGTCTATAGTTTAACTATGGGTAATATCCTACATCATCACCTATATAACCCTATATAAGAGAGTATAAAAGATCTATAGATATAACTAAAGGTAACCCCTATGTCTTATGATAAATTGAATAGTTTTAGAATTGATGGTGAAAATGAATATGATGAGCTTTGTCTTAAATACGGCAAAGCCCGTGTAGACAGGGAAATAGAATTAGAACTTGAAAGCAAGGAAAATGCCTTCAATGCTTTCATGTCTAAGCGTAATAAGGCCATTGAAAGCGGTGCTCTTGGCAATATGGGTGCCTCTAGAGTCCTTATCAGTGAAGCCATCCCTGTCATGACTAAGGCCCTTGATAAATGGTTCAAGGATGTTGATACTGGCAAGCCCGGTAAGCGTCATGTAATGGCATCCCTTATTCGGTCTCTGTCGTCCGAAGAAATTGCGTTCATTTCCATTAGAACCATCATTGAAAATTCCCTTGGAATCATGTCTTTAACCAAATTGTCCTCTGCAATTGGTGAAGCTATTGAGGATGAACTTCGATTCAAGATGGTAGTTGCAACCATGGATAAGAAAGAGCTCAGTCGCTTTAATGCAGGGCTTGATAAGCGTATTTCCATGCAGTTCAAAAAGCGCTATGTCGAAAACAAAGAAAAAATCCTTGCAGACGAAAAGAGACTCAAGAGATGGAACAAGTGGGGTAATGCTAATAGAGTTCAGGTAGGTCTTAAGTTGGTAGATATCTTCATCGTGTCTACTGGCTTAGGTGCCCTTGAGAAAACTATGAGTGACAACAAAAACGTACATTACATTTTCTGTCTTGACCCTGACGTGTTGACGTATTTGGAACACGAGGACAAGGAAACGGCTAGTCTAATGTTCCAAAATCGGCCCATGGTGATCCCACCTAAGCCGTGGACTACTCCTTTTGATGGAGGCTATCTGATTAACCTTAAGAAGCCCATACAGCTTGTTAGAATGCCCTCTAAGGAGTGTGCACAGCTCTACGATGAGGTTGACATGCCTAACGTCTATAAGGCTGTTAATGCCATCCAGTCCACGGCTTGGAGGATTAACCGTAGAGTGCTCGACGTGGCCAATGAGGTGTGCTCATGGGCCCACATTCCTGAGGGCCTTGAGATGCCCTCTGCTACCCCTGCGGAGCCTCCTATGAGGCCTGCAGAGGCAGACACTAGCGAGGAGGTTCAGCGTGATTGGCGAAGTGCTATGATGCACTACTATCAAGACGACAATAAGCGTAAGAGCAAGCGTTACCTAGTCAATGGTGTCCTCGCACTGGCAAACACCTACAAGGACGACATGGAAATTTATTTTCCCCATAATCTGGATTTCCGTGGTCGTGTCTATCCCTTGACCCAGTTGAGCCCTCAAGGCAATGACTTTACTAAAGCTCTCATTGAGTTTGCCGAGGGGGTGCCTCTGGGCGAGAATGGACATACTTGGCTGGCCTTTCAAGGTGCTAACTGCTACGGCCTTGACAAGAAACCCTTTGAAGAGCGTATTGCTTGGGTCTATGAAAACACTGACATGATTCTGTCTATTGCCAAGGATCCCTTGCAGGATCTCCGATGGACTGAGATGGATTCACCGTGGGAATTCCTTGCGTTCTGCTTTGAGTGGGCGGACTATCTGGATAAGGGCGACTCGTATGTGTCTCACCTCCCGATTGCCTTTGACGGCTCCTGCTCTGGCTTACAGCATTTCTCTGCGATGCTAAGGGATGAAGTCGGTGGGGAAGCTGTCAACCTCATGCCTGACGATCATGTTCATGACATCTATGGCATTGTCGCTATCAAGGTCACCGAACTCCTTAAAAAGGACTATGACAATGGTACCGATGACGCCATGGCTAAAACTGAAGACGGTGACGATTACCTGAAGAAGGGCACCCGTAGTATGGCCACGGAATGGCTCAAGCACGGAGTTACCCGCAAGGTGACTAAGCGTAGCACCATGACGCTTTGCTATGGCTCTAGTAAATTTGGCTTTGCCGAACAGGTTTTGGAAGACACTATTTACCCCGCTCTTTCAAAGAATCCCACGGCCTTCAGTCGCCCTAGCCAGTCCGCTAGGTATATGGCTGGATTGATCTGGGAAGCCCTGCAAGGGGTCGTAGTGAAAGCTGTGGAGGCTATGGGTTGGCTTCAGGTTGCAAGTGGCTTGCTCGCTCAGGACAAGGACATTAACGGCCAAAGTATGCCTACCTATTGGATTACCCCTGCAGGATTCCCTGTAAAACAGAAGTACAACAAGGTTGTTCTCAAGCAACTCAGGACTTTCACTACTGGAACCATTCGAGTCAAGGAGCCGTTCAAGGAAGACAGTCAGATTGAGGAAGGTGCCTCTATCAACCCCGTGGTGTACGAAAGTACCCCCGAGATTGACACCCGAAAGCAGAAGCAGGGTATTGCACCCAACTACGTCCATAGCATGGATGCCTCTCACCTTATGCTTACGGTGTGCTCTTGTGTCGACAAGGGGGTTAAGTCCTTTGCGATGATTCATGACTCCTATGGAGCACCTGCAGGGCATGGTGACATCATGTTTACGACCGTTAGGGAAGTGTTTGTAGATACCTACAGCAAGAATGATGTACTGCAGGATCTTCACGACCACATTGAAAACCTTTTGTCTCCTAAGATGGTCGACAAGCTCCCTGAGATTCCCTCTAAGGGAAACCTTGATCTTGAGCGAGTCAAGGAGTCCATGTACGCCTTTAGCTAGCAAGCTAGCCTTTAGCTAACCCCAACTAATAAAATCCATACTCCTAGGGAGAGTGTTCAAGCCTCCCTAGGTTAAACTAATAAAATCCATACTCCTAGGGAGAGTGTTCAAGCCTCCCTAGGTTAAGCAAACAAGGAAGTAATTAATGTCTAGCAACAACAATCGTTTCACGACCCCCAAGGGTCTCGCACAGTATCCCTCTATTAAGACTCCTGACACGAAGTTCAATCCCGAGGGTGACTACAAGGTTAATCTTGTCATGGAAGATGACGAGAAGACTAACGCTCTCGTGTCTAAGCTCGCGGCAATCCTTGAGGACTTCTATGAGAATGACGACGATGTCTTGTATGCGATCTCGAAGGGCCGCAAGGTGGTGACTCAGGACATCTATGAAAAGGATGAAGAAGGCCGCATTGTGATGAAGTTCAAGCAGAAGGCGGTCATTACGAAGAAGGATGGTTCCAAGATTCCCGTCAAGATCCGACAGTTTGACTCTAAGGGGAAGCCCATTGATGTCAACATCGGTCGAGACAGTGTCATCAAGGTGTCCTTCACTGCCAACCCGTACTACATGCCTTCTACGCGTACCTGTGGGCTTTCCCTGCGACTCCTTGCAGTTCAGGTCATCTCTCTGAATGAGTTCGGTGATTCCTCTGCGTCCTCTTATGGCTTTGAAGAAGAAGAAGAAGGCTATAACGGTGAGGAGCCTGAGGATTCCTATAAGAGCTTTGAAGATATTGACAACGATGTCCCCGGAGATTTCTAAATGATTAAGTTTACTTTCGGTCATAAACTGCGTGAAGGGCTCGGCCTCCTCCTTACTGAGGAAGGTCTTGAAAAGGCTCTTGAGTCCGCAATTGAGACTTACAACTGGCACATTGAAAAGTATGGTAAGGCACCAATTGACTTTTATTGCTCCTTTGCTGGGAACGATAAGAAGGACTTCAAGAACACCACCGCTTTCTATGACGCTAAATTCATCTACGGTGTGATGCCCTACTCGTTCACGTTCTATGTCAAGGATAAGGATCTTATCTTTGAAGACGAAGAAGGTGTCGAGTACGATAAGCCTTACAGCATTGATGAATTCCTTAGCAAGGATCTTAGTGGTGTTGAGGGTGCCTGTGTCCTTGTCATGTTTGATCCTGTTGACGAATCTGCAGAGTGCTTCTGCCGTCCCGACCTTATGATTGGACAAATCCTGCCCGATTGGAGCGATAGGGACAATAAATACTTCATTCGAGTTTTCGGCTCTTATGAGTATGACATTTATGAAGATGAGGTTCATGAAGGCTGTAGGATTATGCTCCCTTCTCGTAGCAACCTGCTTAAGGAGCATGAAGAGGAATAAAAGAATAAATGACTACCCGTAGTGCGGCCTATAGTAAAAAGAGGATGCACAACAAGGGAACTTACCGAAGTGGCCTTGAGGAGAAAGTCTCGGACTCCCTCAGGGCCTTCGGTATTGAGCCTCATTATGAGGAGAAGTATTTGGAGTATATTGTGCCCGAAAGTAAGCACAAATATACTCCTGACTTCGTTTTGCCTAATGGGATTCTCATAGAAACTAAAGGTGTATGGGATTCTGAAGATAGGAAGAAACATATTTTAATTAAGGCTCAACACCCCGAGTTGGACATTCGCTTTGTCTTTAGTAGATCCAAAACCCCTATTTACAAAGGAAGCAAAACAACTTATGCGTCCTTTTGTGAAAAGAATGGGATCAAGTATTCAGACAAAACAATCCCCCTTGAATGGATTAAAGAGGATCCCAAGGTAATCCCTGAAGGGATTCTTCTTAATAAAGGTTAATTAAAATATGGTTTCTTTCAAGGCTCCAAAGATTGAGGAGCATAAATCTTTTGTCTCTTATAAGAATAGAGAGACTACTAAATATCTTGTCGTTCACTGCTCTGCCACTCAGAATGTGTCATCTTTTACGTGGAAAACCATTGACCAGATGCACAGACAGCAGGGGTGGTTGGGTATTGGTTACCACTTTGTAATTCTTACTGACGGTACCATCCAGAGAGGTAGGCCCCTAGAGGCCATTGGTTCCCACGTAAAGGGATACAACAACTGCTCTGTCGGTATCTGCCTCATTGGTGGTGTGGATGCTAAGGGCAAGTCTGTAGACAACTTTACAGAGGAGCAGAAGGAGTCTCTTAAGTGTCTGCTGGACTATCTCAGAGGTTACTATAAAGATGAAGTCACTGTACTTGGCCACAGAGATTTTGCAGGCGTCCACAAAGACTGTCCTTGTTTTGATGTTAAGGGATGGTATAAGGGCGCTAAGTTTGCTCGGTATGAAGATACTGAGGCGTTCTGGAGTAAGGTAGTCTTCTCCAAGGGTGTCTTTAAGGACTTTAACGGAGACCCTGAAGAAGGGGATGTTGTCCGCATTGAATAAAATCAATACTCCTAGGGAGAGAGTATGCAGTATGTGAAATCCCTTATGGTTATCCTTGCGTTCATTCTGGGACTGGCTCTAGGTGAATCTATTGAGGAAAAAAGAAATCAAGAGATTCTCATAGAGGAGCAACGGACTCACTTAACGGAACTAAAGACTCTACAGGAAAGAAAGGATGCGACGATTAACTTACTTCTTAAAGACATGGCTACCGCTGATGCTGTGCAATCTGCTATTGATAAGCGGGTTAACCGCCTGCAGTACAACATCAACGCAGGAAACAAAGCCATCATGCAACATACCGATAGAGCTTATGCAGAGTCAGTCATCCAGTGTAGAAACCTACTGTCAGAAGGTGCAGAACTACACGGGGAAGGTGTTAAGATACTCAGAGACACCAATAGACGACTTGAAGCAATAATCAATATTCACAAAGAACAAAACTCTCCTTAGCTCAGTTGGATAGAGCATATGCCTTCTAAGCATATGGTCACTGGTTCGAATCCAGTAGGAGAGGCCAAAAAAAATACCCTAGTGGCGAAATGGTATACGCAACTGAATTAGAATCAGTGGAGAAGCAAGGCTCGTGAGGGTTCGATTCCCTCCTAGGGTACCATTTATTTTCTTTAAAAAGAGAGGCAATTATGCAGACTCAGAAGGAACTTGATCGAATGGAATCTGATTGGGAAGCTCGTTGGGAAGACGAGTATCAGGAATATCTTGAGTCCCTTGATGAAGAAGACGAGGATGAAGAAGACGAGGATGAAGACGACGACTATGATGAGGAAGATAATGGCTACTAAAGTTGGATCTAGTGAAGCCCTTTGCATCTGCCATCAGGATAATCTCTATACGTTCGTCCTTAGGTATCCTAGGATGATCCATAGTGAATTCATGACTCACAGGGTCTTCAGTCGCAATGCCAGTAGCTCCCGTGCTATTCCTGTAGCTAAGGTCATTGAACAGGTGCACAATGACCCATTTATCCCTTCTAACGTCTACATGAATCAATCTGGCATGGTTGGTACTGTTGAGGCTTCTGAGGATACCTATGAGTCTTTTAAGGATCTTTGGCTTAAAGCTGTAGACAACGCAGTAGCTGTCGCAGAATCCATGGTTGCTCTTGATGTCCATAAGCAACACATCAACCGAATCCTTGAACCATTCCAGTACATTAACGTGATTGTTACTGCTACTGAATGGGAGAATTTCCTGCATCTTAGGCTTGCCAGTGATGCACAGCCTGAGATGCAGGATCTTGCAAGGGCCATTAAGGGTGAGATGGACAAGGTAGGTAATACTATCATTAGTGTCTACCATATTTGTGGGAAGTATGTTAGTCTTCCCTTTATCACTCAAGAGGAAGTTGATGAGCACTGCATGAACTCGTTTAGTTCTTCTGAAGTCCTCATTAATGATCTCATGCTTATTTCCTCTGCACGTTGTGCAAGAGTGTCTTACAACAACCATGACGGCTCTTGTCCTGACGAATGCAAGGACAAGAAGCTGGCACGAAGGCTCTTTGACGCAGGTCATTTGTCACCCATGGAGCACCCCTGTATTTGGGCAGGAGACATGCGGTACCATAGAAACCTGTACGGTTGGGAGAGCCTTCGTTGTAAATTTGGTTATTAAAAGATGAATCAAGAGAGTACATTCCTTTATCATGAGCATTGCCCTGAATGTGGTTCCTCTGACGCCTGTGGTGTCTTTAGTGATGGCCATAGGTATTGTTATTCTTGTAATACTTATTTTAGACCTGATGGGTCTGTAAAGACTGATTGGTCTGTAAAGAAGGAGGTGACTAGAGTGTCTAAGGAGTGTATTCCTTTTGAAGACCTTGAAGCTGTTTCCCTTACTAAGCGTTGTATTAGTAAAGATACTTGTTCTAAATTCAAGTATTTTTCTACTGTTTACAAAGGGAAGCCTTGCCAAGTAGCGTGCTACTACGACGATTCGGGGAACCTTGTGGGGCAGAAGCTCAGGTTCCCCGATAAGTCCTTTGCTGTCCTTGGGAGTATCTCTAATAGGCTTTATGGTTCCCAATTGTGGGCTAGTGGTAAGAAGATCGTCATCACTGAAGGTGAGATTGATTGTCTTACTGTGAGTCAACTTCAGGGTAACAAGTGGCCTGTCGTGAGTATTCCTAATGGTGCACAAGGGGCAAGGAAGGCTATTGAGGCCAACCTTGAGTATCTTGACAAGTTTGAAGAAGTGGTTCTCATGTTTGACATGGATGAACCTGGTCGTAAGGCTTGTGAAGAGTGTGCAAAGATCCTGCCTGCAGGTAAGGCATATATTGCTAATCTTCCTTGTAAGGATCCTAATGAGTGCCTTAGTGAAGGCAGGGGGTCTGAAGTTCTTCAAGCTGTATGGAATGCCAAGCCGTATAGGCCTGATGGGATTGTTGCGGGTACGGACTTGTATGAGAAGTGCGTAACTGATATTGATGACCTGAAGGACTCTGTTGAGTACCCTTGGGTTGCTCTTCAGAACAAAACTAAAGGAGCTAGACATGGTGAACTGTATGTCTTCACAAGTGGAAGTGGTATGGGAAAGTCCACAATACTCAGAGAACTCGAATACTACTTTGGTGTTCACAGGGGAGAACTATGCGGAATTGTTGCTCTTGAAGAATCTACTCGCAAAACTGGGATGGAACTCATGTCGATTCATCTTAACAAGCGGCTCATACTCGACCCTGAGGGTACAGATGAAGATGAACGAAGCCGAGCTTTTGCGGAGACTATTGGAAACGGGAAATTCTTCCTGTACGACCACTTTGGGTCTCTTGATTCAAGCAATCTGCTTGGTAAGCTCAGGTATATGATTGTGTCTCTCGGCTGTAAGCGTATCTTCCTTGACCATATCTCCATTGTGGTCTCTGGGATGGACACTGATGAGGATGGCGGTGAACGTAAAGCCATTGACAAACTCATGACCAACCTTCGTTCACTCGTGGAAGAGACAGGTGCTACAATGTTCGTAGTGTCTCACCTTAAGCGACCTGAGAAGAAGGGACACGAAGAGGGGGCACAGGTGTCCTTGAGTCAACTTAGAGGGTCTGGAGCTATTGCCCAGCTATCTGACATGGTGATTGGTCTTGAGAGGAACCAACAGGGTGACAATCCTAATGTGTTGACTCTCAGAGTCCTTAAGAATCGCTTTAGTGGTCTTACGGGTGTCAGTGGTTATCTCTACTATGACCAGAACACTGGCAGGCTCTCTGACTATGAGGCAGACACTGAGTGTCCCTTTGAGGATGAATCTGAGTTTTAGCAAAGTTATTTAAGAAATAAGCAAGGCTATTTAAGGAATAGAAAATGCTGACAATTAAAGACAAATATATTGTATTCGATATTGAAACTGATGGGTTGCTTGATACGACCAAGAGGTTTTGGTGTGGTTGGCTGTACGACTCCTATACTGATTTGTACACTGGTTACACTGATCTTGATGAGTTCTTTGATGCCCTGAATAAGTATGGTACTAGTGGGTACAACATCGTTGGCCACAATATCTGCAAATTCGACATCCCTGCTCTTAAGAAGCTCAAGGGGGAGAGGTTTGCATTTGATGTTCGAGATGTCTGTATTGACACTCTTGTACTTGCTCGTTTGATCTACTCGAACATCAAGGACACTGACGTTGGCCTTATGCGTTCTGGAAGGCTCCCTAAGGCTCTCTATGGTTCCCATAGCTTGAAGGCTTATGGTTACCGCATGGGTGAGCTTAAGGGAACCTACGGTGAACAAGAGGACGCATGGGACAAGTTTACTCATGAGATGTATGAGTACAACAAGCAGGACGTTGTGGTTACCCTTAAGCTCTTCAATAAGCTGATGTCTAAGGGTTACCCTTTGAAGGCTATTCAGCTTGAGCATGACATTGCTTGGGTTATGGCTAAGCAGGAACGCAATGGGTTTGTCTTTGATAAAGATCAAGCAACCAAACTCTATTCCGAATTGGCAGGTAAGCGACAGGTTCTTTATGAGAACCTTGTTTCCAAAGGTGGGTCTTGGACTGTCTATAAGGGAGACAAGATCTATAAGCGAGATAACGCTAAGCGTGGCATTAAGGCGGGTGTCCCTTATCCTCAGTATGAAGAGGTTACCTTTAACCCCAATAGTCGCCAACACATTGCCAAGGTTCTCATGGATCGAGGCTGGGAGCCTACTGAAATGACTCCTACAGGTGCCCCTAAGGTTGATGAAGAGACTCTGAAGACTGCTAAGGGTATTGATCTTACTGAGGACATCTTGGAGTATTTGCTTATTAACAAGCGCATTGCACAGCTTGCTGAGGGTGACAATGCGTGGCTAAAGTTGATGAAGGAGGATCCTGATGGTTACACTCGCATTCACGGTTCTGTTAATCCTAATGGGGCTGTCACTGGTCGTGCAACTCATGCTTATCCTAATGTTGCACAGGTACCTGCAGGGAGATCTCCCTATGGGGAGGAATGTAGATCTCTTTTTAGAGTACCTACTGGATGGTATGAAGCGGGCATCGACGCTTCAGGTCTTGAGCTTAGGTGCTTTGCTCATTTTCTCTATCCTTATGACCATGGGGAATACGTGAATGAGATCTTGAATGGTGACATTCATACTCATAAC
>ENA-ORSL01002737-ORSL01002737.1-human-gut-metagenome-genome-assembly--contig:-NODE-2737-length-12321-cov-3.238219_pt1 | contig 12321 bp, 11 predicted proteins | sample MGYA00242190_ERZ509157 | MGnify/ENA primary metagenome ERZ509157 (study PRJEB26280, sample SAMEA2338664) | human gut metagenome | biome: human gut; feature: human-associated habitat; material: faeces...
AGATCTTCGTGCTCGATATGGGCGAGCCGGTCAAGATCGACTCCATGGCACGCGACCTGATCCGCCTGTCCGGCTATGAACCGGATGTGGATATCCCGATCGTCTACACCGGTCTGCGTCCCGGCGAGAAGCTGTACGAAGAGCTTCTGATGGAAGAAGAGGGACTGCAGGATACGGAAAATAAGCTGATCCATATCGGCAAGCCGATCGAGATGGACGATGAAAAGTTCAAGGAACAGCTCAAGCGGCTGGAAGCGGCCTATAAGACCGAAGCGGACAACATGAAAGACCTCGTCGCGGAGATTGTGCCGACGTATAAGCCGTCAGGCAAATAAAAGGGTAAAAGGGAGTAATTGCTGTGAAGATACCATTTTCGCCACCGGATATTACGGAACTGGAGATTGAACAGGTTGTTGAAGCACTGAAGTCCGGGTGGATTACTACCGGACCGAAGACAAAGGCGCTGGAGCAAAAAATCGCCGATTTCTGCGGAACCGATAAAGCGGTTTGCTTGAATTCCCAAACTGCTTGTGCCGAAATGGCACTCCGGGTTTTAGGAATTGGTCCTGGGGATGAAGTTATTGTTCCAGCCTATACGTATACGGCCACAGCCTCCGTGGTGTGTCATGTCGGGGCTAAGCTTGTCATGGTGGATATTCAGCCGGATTCTCTCGAAATGGATTATAATCAGCTGGAGACTGCGATCACAGAGAATACGAAGGTTATTATTCCGGTGGATTTGGCGGGAATTCCCTGCGATTATGACAGGATCTTTTCAATCGTAGAGAAGAAAAGAGAATTGTTTACACCTTCCAACGATATACAGCGTGCAATGGGCCGTATTTCCGTCAACGCAGATGCAGCGCATGCCTTTGGCGCAAGCGTGGAAAGCGCGTCGGCAGTATAGCAGACTTTACTGCATTCAGTTTCCATGCGGTTAAGAATCTGACGACAGCTGAAGGTGGGGCGCTCACTTGGAGAGATATTCCGGGGATTGACAATGAAGCGATCTACAAGCAGATCCAGCTTTTGTCCCTGCACGGTCAGTCGAAAGATGCGCTTGCTAAAACGCAGCTTGGCGCATGGGAATACGACATTGTAGGACCTTGGTACAAATGCAATATGACCGATGTAGCTGCGGCCATGGGACTTGCCCAAATGCAGAGATATGATGCGCTGCTGAGCAGAAGAAAAGACATCATTCAGCGGTACGATGCAGCGTTTAAGCCGCTTGGTGTTCAGGTGCTGAAGCACTATACAGAAGACTATCAATCTTCCGGTCATCTTTATATTACAAGAATACCAGGAATCACATCGGAACAGAGAAATGAAATTATCATTCGGATGGCAGAGCAAGGCATTGCGTGTAATGTGCACTATAAGCCGCTGCCCATGATGACGGCTTATAAAAACTTGGGTTTTGATATTGCGGATTATCCGAATGCTTACAGATATTTTGAGAATGAGATCACACTGCCGCTGCATACCTGCCTGACCGATGAGATGGTTTCGTATGTGATCGAGCATTACACGCGGATTGTGAAGGCGTATCTGTAAAAGAAGATTAACACGGGTTTCGGAGGGGTTTCATGGTTTTACGCAAGTGGGAAGACTTGCCGAAAGGCATGCAGTGTGATGCGGTCAGACCGTATTATGCGGTGTTGGAAAAGAAAAAGGCAAGTCTGCTTCTCAAGCGTTGCTTTGACATTGTGGGGGCAGCGATTCTTTTGGTTTTGCTGTCGGTTCCCATGCTGATTTTGGCCTTGTGCATCAAGCTGGATTCCAAGGGGCCGGTTTTCTACAGACAGGAGCGTATTACCACGTATGGCAAGAAGTTTAGAATTCACAAATTTAGAACGATGATAGATAAGGCGGATCAGTTCGGTACTGCTGTTACAGTCGGAGCAGACCGCCGCATAACAGCCATTGGTGCCAAGCTGCGTAAATACCGGCTGGATGAAATTCCGCAGGTTCTGGACGTTTTGGCCGGCAATATGAGTTTTGTCGGAACGAGACCGGAAGCGACGGAATATGTGGAACAGTATACTGATGAGATGAAGGCTACGCTGCTGCTGCCTGCTGGAATTACAAGTGAAGCCAGCATTGCCTATAAGGATGAGGCGGAGTTACTTGCCGCCGCTACGGATGTAAACCGCGTTTACGTGGAAGAAATCCTGCCGCAGAAAATGCAGTACAATCTCAAAAGCATCTGGGAGTTCAGCCTGCGCAACGAGATCAAGACCATGTTGAAAACCGTTCTGGCTGTGCTGCGGTGATAGAAGGAGTTGCCTACTATGCAAAAGTTTTCGGTGCTAATGTCCTTATATTATAAAGAAAAACCGCAGTATTTTCGGGAATGCATGGAATCTGTATGGAATCAGACCGTAAAGCCTGACCAGATTGTTATCGTGAAAGACGGACCGCTGACGGAGGAATTGGATCTCGAGTTGGACCGTTGGATTCAAAAGCAGCCGGAAGTATACACTGTCGTCCCGCTTGCGCAAAACCGTGGATTAGGGCTAGCTTTGGCGGAAGGTATATTGCATTGTCGATACAATTTGGTTGCCCGTATGGATACGGATGATATCGCAATAGCAACACGTTTTGAAAAGCAACTGGCGGCTTTTGCTTCTGATCCGGATCTGGATATTTGTGGAAGCAATATTTTAGAATTTGAAGGCAGTGTGGATCATATCGTTTCCGAACGCAGAGTTCCTTTGACGGATGATGAAATCAAGGAGTATCAGAAGCGCAGAGACAGTTTCAATCATATGACTGTGATGTACAAACAGGATATGGTTCTCAAAGCTGGGAATTATCAGCCTTGCTTACTGATGGAAGACACACTGTTATGGGTTCATATGATCCAGGCCGGTGCAAAATGCATGAATATTGAAGAGCCCTTGGTTTATGCTCGTGTCGGTAAAGATATGTATGCGAGACGCGGAGGATGGAGTTATTTCCTGAAATACAAAGCCGGGCGAAAAAAGGTTTTGCAGACGGGCTATATTGGATATAAAGACTATCTTTTTACATTAGCTGTACAATTTGTAGTTGCGATTATTCCAAATCGGTTTCGTGATTTTGTATATAAGAAGCTGCTGAGAAAAGACATCAAAGAATTACAGAAATAAAGCAATTTAAAGGCGTTTAGGAACCTTATAGCGATTGTGTAGTTCGGATTTTGGAGGAATAAGATTGTGAATCTGTTTGTTTGCAGTACGGCATATCAGCTTTTGAATGCCATTTCCATTGCGATACAAGACGAGGAGCCGTCTGATTTGATCATCATCCGGGAAAGTGTGATGCGCACCTGTGACATAGATTATCTGAAATCGATGCGCTGCTTTTCCAATGTTTACGCGTGGACGGCACTCTTGGAGCGTGTCACGGATGAACAGGTTCACGATAAAAAGGATGCGCTGATTCGAGGCGCACATATTCTGGAAACCATTATCCAAAAGAAAAAAATCTGGAAAACGCTGCCCAACCTGAACAAGCGCTACTCGACTGTGTACGTCGGATATATGGATTTGCCTACGCGCAGTATTTACGATTATTTCAAGCACAAAGGCAGTCGACTCGGCTTGTATGATGAGGGAACGTATACGTATAGCTGTCTGGAAATTCCCGACTCGGCGGTGAAAAAAGCGGTTTATGGGTGCCTGTACGGCGGCGTTTCAGTACATGAAGCGAAAGAAATTTATATCCGCAATCCGGAAAGACTGCGTGTCGGCGCACATACGGACATCAAAATCCGAAAAATTGAGACGCCGATCGGAGATCAATACGGCGCGGATATTTTGCGTGTTTATAAAGTACGGCAGGACCGGATGCACTTGCTGGATTCTCCGGTGATTGTGTTTGATCAGAATCTGGAAGCCAACGAGATGCGCAAAATACAGCGTCGTATTGCAGAAACCTGCTGCTCCATTTTTGAAACCGAAAATGTTCTGGTCAAGCTGCATCCGGCGTCAAGAAATGCGGATTATCCGCAAGACTGTCGCATCTATGCGGATCGTGTGCCGTTTGAAGCGGTGATGCAGGCGTACAGCATGGAAAATAAAGTCCTGCTTTCTGTTTTTTCGACGACCTGTTTTGCACCGAAGCAGACGATGAATCAGGAGCCGTATGTCTTGTTTACCTACAAGCTTATGGAATCCTATTTTCACATCGATCCTAAGTATCTGCAGCAGATCGACGAACTGCGAAACGATTATACCGATAAAAGCAAGGTGCTTGTTCCGCGTTCCTTTGAGGAACTGGAGGAAATGCTGCGCGCCATCCAGGCCAAACGCGGCCGGTAACGGAGGATTTTATGAAAGTTTTGTTTTTTGCCCCATATATATATGATCCCCGGTATCCGGCGTTTTCCAGAACGTCTTCCGGATTTGGCTATATGGTCAACGACATTTTGCGCGAGGTTTCTCAAAAACAGGAAACCTATTTGCTGACCCACCAATTTGTCGAGGCATACATGGATACCTATACGGCCTGCAAACACACGAGGTTCGATTTTCTCAAAGGCATTCGATTCGGAAATCTGGTTTCCGGATTAAAACTGTTTTTTACGCCGAAGGTTTCCTTTGGAAACCGCCTGCGCTATCTGTTTTACTGTTTGGATGCAGGCAGTCTGGAACGGTGCATCCGAAAGGTCAATCCCGATATCATCCACATTCACGGGCTGACGTACCAGACCAAGCCGGTATTGGAGCTGTGTGAGCGCAAAGGCTACCGCTATCTCGTTACCTTGCATGGGTTGAATGGACTGGAAGCCAGCGTAAATCTGCCGCAGGCGGAGAAAGTATATGAGCGTCAGGCACTGCGCATGCTGGAAGAGAAAAATCGACCCGTTACGGTCGTGAGCTCCGGCGTGAAAAAGGGGGTTGTGTCCGGCTATCAACTGACCGGCAAGAATGTCCGTGTCATTCTTAATGGAACGTATCTCCATGACGGACAAGTGACGGAGAAGACCGGAGAAGGGTATACACTGCTTTGCGTGGGTACGGTCGGGCAACGCAAAAATCAGATCCAGCTGATTCGCGCCTGTGCGCTATTGCCCAAAGCTGTGCGGCGCAGTCTCAAGGTGCATATTGTCGGTGGAATGTCTGAGCAGATCGACATACAGGGTGAGATTGATCGGCGCGGCCTGCATGACGTGGTGACTTACCACGGCTTTGTGCCGCGTCAGGAGATGGAATCTTTTTGGCTTTCTGCAGATCTGAACGTGGTGATGAGCAAGTCGGAGGGATTTGGCCTGTCCATGATCGAGGGATTTTCTTATGGCGTCCCGACCGTCGCCTTTTCCGATATCGATGCCATGCTGGATCTGTATGATCCCAAAGCGATACAGACGATAGAAGTGCGTGAGGATCAGGCTGTAGCGGATGCGCTCGTACAGGCTTTAGAAAAAGACTGGGACCACGAGTATATTCGAAAAATGGCGCAAAAGTATTCGATGCAATTGATTGCCGATCAGTACAATGCGGAATACATGCGGATTTGGAAGGGGGACCAGAATGTTCACCAAAATGCTTGATGCGGGAAAGGAGAAAATTCCAGCCCTGATTGGTGGCGTGGCTCTGGCTTCTTTTTCCATTTTAGCGCAGTATGATTTGCCTATCTTCTCGTACGGTGTAGTATTTCTCCTGCTGTACTGCATGTATTTGTTTTTGTTCAAAGGCAAACGTCCGTATTTGAACCGCAGTATGACAGTATTCATTGCTTTTGCCTTGGTACAGCAGCTTCTGGTTTATATGGCTACCGGCACCTTTTTAAAGAACATGAACACGTATCTGTTCATGTTTGTGAGTCTATTTCTTTTGGCATTTGCCTGCCATATCGATAAAAGGCTTTTTTTCAAAGCGTATTTTGTTTTGGGCATGGTGTGTAGCGCCATTGTCATTGTTCAGTTTTTTCTTGCGAATATCCTTGGAATACCACAGAGCACCATACAGATTTTGCCGGTTTCGGAAGAAAACCAGCATTTTTGGCTGACAGATTCCAACCGGATCGGCGGTCTATTTACAGAGCCGCAGGGATTCAGCAGCTATATTCTTCCGCTGCTGACGATGCTCGTTTTTTCCAAAAAATATATTTCCGCTGCGTTTGTATCCGTGGCGATTTTTGCGTCTACGTCTTCACAGGGTATTCTCCTGATGGCGTTTATCTGGGCCTATTCCTTTTTTATTTCTGGCCGCAACACGGACAGAAAGTTTAAGCGTGTTTTTGTCGTGGCGGCGTCCGGCATTGTTCTGCTGCTGGTGCTCAGCCAGATTCCCCAGTTCTCCTTTATTTTCGATAAAATCGGGGATATCAATATTTTTGGGTACGATATCCGTTTGACCAAGGGATTCCAGGTTTTCTTTGCGATGCCGTTCTGGGACCAGATTGTTGGGATTGGTTTTGGCAATCTGCAGGCGTATTTGTTAAGCGGCGATTTTAATCTTTTCTGGATGTCTCTGACAAAACCCGAACTGCTCGACTATATCACGACCATGTCGAATGTGCTGGTCAGCTTTGGCGTCGGTGGTTTGATTTTCTATTTGAATATTTTCCGGGCAAACTGGTCTACGCCGCATGTGGAAAGCAAGGTGGTTCTACTTCTGCTCCTGATTTCCTCGTTTACCCAGACCATTCTCTTCAATGCATGGTTTTTGTTCTACTGGATTGTCTTTGAAGTGCTGGATGAAAAAGAATTTTCCAGGTACAGGGTGCTCCATTTCGGAATAAGAAAGGAATAATCGATTGAAATGAAGAAAATCGGCATCATCACCACATCCCACGCCATCAATTACGGCGCCGTTTTGCAAGCCTATGCTCTGCGAAAGGCGCTACAGCAGACCGGGAATGTGGCCGTAGATATCGTCAATTATTGCAGTGACGAAGCCGTGGCGGGCAGAAAACTGTATCGTCCCGGCCACAGCCCCAAAACGATGATTTACAATGCGCTGGTTTTTCTGAAGCCGGCGTATCGGAAAAACAGGGCAAAGTTAATTGCACTGTTCGACCGCTTCAAGGCAGACAAGCTGGGCATGCAGGGGAAGCTTCTTACTTCTAAGGCGGCGCTGCAGGCATCTGCGCGATACGACACACTGGTTTGTGGCAGCGACCAGATCTGGAACCTCAACCTGTTTGACGACGACGTGTATTTTCTGCACTTCGAAAATTCGGGTTTGGCTAAGCACTATTTTGCCTATGCAGCCAGTATTGCCGAGACGCTGACGCCGGAGCAGGAGAACAAGATGCGGCAGTATACCGCGCATTTCGATGCCATCTCCATCCGTGAACAGGATGCGGCCACGCATATGCAGAACGTGCTTGGACGTGAAGTGCTTGCAACTGTGGATCCCGTTTACTTGCTGCCGACAACGGATTGGGACGCCTTGTGTGCCGACGCAGATGATTTGGTGGACGGCGCGTATACGCTCGTTTTTATGATCAGTCATGAGGAGCGTGACCAAGGGGTTGTGGACCGGCTGTGCAAAGAAACGCGTGAAAAAATCGTGGTGCTGAATTTGCACCCGTTTTCGTATCTCAAAGGCGATCAATACGTGTACACAGCTGCGCCGGCGCAGTTTGTAAAGCTGATTCGAAATGCAACGCGCATCATCACAGATTCGTTCCATGCGACTTCTTTTTCGATTCTGTACAACAAAGAGTTTTACAATATTCGGCGCAGTACGCGCAATACACGCATCGAAAATCTGTACCGGCTGTTTGGCTTGGAAAGCCGTTTTGTCGACGGCGAGACGCAAAAACTGCCGGAAGCTGTCCGTTATGATGAAGTGAATCAGAACGTGGAAAAGGCTAGAGAGCATGCGTGCGCCTATCTCAAACAAATTGTGGAGGTTACGATTGATGATACGTGAGGATAATGTCCGCTGTGTCGGTTGCGGCGCTTGTGCCGCAGCATGTCCGACACATTGCATCGAAATTCAAATCAGTCCCAGCGGAGAATATCGTCCGGTTATTCAGAAAGACCGGTGTGTTGGCTGTGATCGCTGCACAAAGGTCTGTATGCTGGAAAACCAAAATGTGGCGCATTGGCACTTTGGCAGGGCCTATTACGGCTGGCGCCGGGACGGCGACGTGATGGAAAGCACTTCCGGCGGCATCGCTGCGGTTCTTGCCGACCATGTGGTCGCAACGGGCGGTGTAGTTGTGGGCGCCGTGCTGGAGCCTGACCAAGGGGTTGTACGGCATCGTCTGGTAGAAGCGCAGGATGCACTGAAAACGTTGCAGGGCAGCAAATATGTGGAGTCCTATCTCGCTGACATTTACCCACAGGTGAAAGCAAAGTTGCAGACGGGGCAGACAATTCTGTTTACCGGGGTCCCGTGCCAGATTTTTGCGCTCAAGAGTTTCCTTGGACAGGACTATCCCAACCTGATCACTGTGGAGGTGCTCTGCCTCGGCGCACCGCGGGTGGGCGTTTTTAAGAAATATCTGGAGCATATCCAGAAAAAGTACGGGGCATTGCGTGCCTTTAATTTCCGCTCCAAGCAGTTCGGCTGGCAGAATGTTTCGTACGCCATTGAACTTGAACGAGGAGAAATCCGGGAAAAGCTCGGAAAGAATGTGTATCACTTGATGTTCGGTTACCACAACTCCATACGGCAGAGCTGCTTTACCTGTTCTTGCCGGAGCTATGAGCGCCACGCGGATATCTCTTTGGGCGATTTCTGGGGGGTTGAAAAGTATTATCCCAATGTCGACCGCGCCAAAGGTGTTTCGGCTGTTTTTGTAAACACAGAAAAGGGAGATAAGCTTCTTAAAGCAGTTCGAGACCGGATAGAGCTTTTCGATTGCCGTGAAGAAGAAATTCTGGAGAAAAACCTTTGGCAGGTTCGCAACTTCGAAAAGCCGGAGAACCAGGCACAGTTTGAAAGCGATTACCGGAAAATGTCAACGGAACGCTTCTTTGCCAAATACAGCTTTTTGTATAAGGTCTGGTTTAAAATTGTGAGAAAGATTAAAAGTGTTTTGCGATGAGAGTGAAAAACATTAAAAATACCGTCAGCGTGTTGATGGGCATTACAGTGCTTTCTCAAGTCATTGCGTTTCTGCGGGAATCGGTTTTTGCCTATTATTTCGGCACCAGCATGGAGGCCGATGCGTATGTCATGGCCAGTCAGATCCCGGTGACGCTGTTTGCGATTGTTTCCACGGCAATCAACACGGTTATGTTGCCCATCTATACAGAAAAAAAGAATACCGTAGGTACCCACGGGGCGAAAGGCTTTTTGAAAACGGCTTCCGTTCTTTTCTTTGGCCTGTCTGTTGCCGTCATTGTATTGGCGGAAATTTTTGCTGTTCCGCTTGTCCGTATTTTTGCGCCTAGCTTTGATGCAGAAATGCTGCAGGTCACGGTGCGTTATACAAGGCTGCTGTTCCCCACCATTGTGGGAACGATTTTGATCAATGTATTCACGGTCTGTTTCAATGCGGACAACGACTTCTTTTTTCCGTCGGTTGCTGCGCTGACTCAGAGTGTTTCAATCATTGCGATCATGGTGATCTGCGCCAAAACGCTTGGCACCGAGGCGGCTGTCTGGGGTACAATTTTGGGTATTGTAGCCAACCTGCTTTTGATTTTATTGCCGCAAAGAGCGGCTTTCTGTGAGAAAATCAACCTGAGACAAGCTTGGGACGATTTGAAAAATGTGCTGTACAAGGTCATTCCGGTTACCATCGGTGTGGGTATAGCGGAGGTCAACCGCATCATCGACCGGGCAGTGGCGTCCGGCCTTGATACTGGTAGCATCACAGCGCTAAACTACGCCAATAAACTCAGCGTCGTGTTTTCTGCGCTGATCTTGAGTGCGGTTTCGGCGGTTTCTTTTAAAAAGTTTTCTGAAACATATGCGCGGCGCGAGTTTCGCAAGCGGTCGGAGCAGTTGAGCGATTACACCGTTCTGTTGATTGCCGTGCTCCTTCCCATTACAATCGGCGCACTACTGCTTAAAACGGAACTGATCGAGATCGCTTTTGGGCGAGGCGCCTTTGACAGCGATTCCGTTGCGCAAACGGCAGATGTCTTCTTCTATACGGCGTTTGGCATTGTGTTTACGGCTGTGCGCGAGATTTTTTCCAAATACTTTTATTCTAGTGGTGACACCAAGACGCCCATGATCAATTCAGGTATCGGCGTAGGAATCAATATTGTGCTGAATTTGATCCTGTCCAAATTCATGGGGGCTGCAGGTTTGGCACTTGCAACAACCATTTCGTATGTTGTAGTATGCGTTCTGCTGTTTATTACCATCGTTTTGAGAGAAAAAAGTTTTGATTTGGCAAAGCTTGGTAAGGCTGTGGTAAAACTGATGGTTGCCGCTGCCGCCATGCTGCTTGTGTTGCTGGTGCTGAACACATTTGTTCCGATTCAAAACAGTATTCTGAAGGTTATGTTGAACCTGCTGGTCGGCGCGTCGGTCTATGCTCTGGCACTGTTTGCGATAGACCGTCAGCTGATGCGCAGGATGTTTGGCTTGCTGTTTGAGCGGCTGGATGCCAAAGGATGAGAAAATCAGAAGGCAAAATTCTTGCTACTGTCCGCGTTGTGACACAGAGTTGGTTTATATGCAGGCAATCCTGCACGCAGAGTGAAAGAGTTGCCGACCCAAAATGATAGGAGGAATGAAGATGTTTGATTTGGAACGGTTTATAGGGGAATACGTCACCAAAAGGCCGGAAAGCATGTTTCGGCCGGATATAGAGGCGAATGCTGACCGCCTGCGGGAGAAAATTGAGGGCAAGTCGGTGCTGGTGGTCGGCGGTGCCGGCTCCATCGGTTCTTCTTTCATCAAGGCGATTCTGCCTTTCCGCCCGGCTTCTCTCGTGGTGGTTGATATCAACGAGAATGCGTTGGCGGAGCTTACCCGTGACCTTCGGTCGACCAAGGGGCTGTATGTGCCCGAGGATTATATTCCGTATCCGATGGACTTTGCGTCGCCCGTATTCCAGAAGATGTTCAGAAGCCGCAAGGGTTTCGATATTGTCGGCAACTTTTCTGCGCACAAGCACGTGCGTTCCGAGAAGGACATCTATTCCATCGAGGCGCTGCTGCAGAACAACGTGCTGCATGCCAAGGGGCTGCTGGACTTGCTCGAGGAATTTCCGCCGGAGACGTATTTCTGCGTTTCGACCGATAAGGCGGCGAATCCGGTCAACATCATGGGTGCGAGCAAGCGTATCATGGAAGACCTGATCTTTGCATACTCGGATCGATTCCCGGTGAAAACCGCGCGGTTTGCAAACGTCGCGTTCTCGAACGGTTCGCTGCCGGCCGGATTCTTGGCGAGAATGCAGAAGCTGCAGCCGCTGAGTGCGCCGTCGGACGTCAAGCGCTATTTCGTGTCGCCGCAGGAGAGCGGTCAGATCTGTATGCTGGCCTGTATGCTGGGCGAAAACCGCGAGATCTTTTTCCCGAAGCTGGCGCAGGAGCAGATGATGACCTTTGACCAGATTGCGACAAATCTTCTGACGCAGCAGGGCTATACGGTTCTGCCGTGCGAGAGCGACGAAGAGGCCGTAGAAAAGGCAGAGGCCTTGAAGCAGGGCAGCCGGGCGTATCCCGTGCATTACGCACCGTCCAACACTTCGGGCGAAAAGGCGTATGAAGAGTTTTACGTGGAAGGCGAATCGGTAGACGAGAATCGTCTGCAGGCGCTGGGTGTGGTAACGGATAAGCCCATACCGGAAAGGGCCAAGCTGATGCACTTGTTTGATCAGCTGACCGCAGCTTTTGAAAAAGCAGAGACCACCAAGGAAGAAGTGGTTTCCATTCTCAAGGATTATCTGCCGAATTTCGACCACATCGAAACAGGCAAATCCTTGGACAGCAAGATGTAACCGATGCAGGAGGCGTAGCCATGAGTCAATTTATTCCGCTTTCGATCCCCAACTTTGAGGGCAATGAAAAAAAATATGTCAATGACGCGTTGGAACAGGGATGGGTTTCCACCGGCGGCGCATACATCACGAAGCTGGAGCAGCAGTTGGCTGCATTCCTGCATATAGACAATGTGGCGGCTTGCCAGAGCGGTACGTCCGCGCTGCATCTTTCTCTGGTGGAAGCCGGCGTTCAGCCGGGCGACGTGGTGCTCGTTCCGCCGCTCACGTTCATCGCGGCGGTCAATCCGGTCAAGTACCAGTTTGCAAAGCCGGTCTTCATCGATTGCGACGACAGCTTCTGCATGGATCCGATCAAGCTGGAGCAGTTCTGCGCACAGAAGTGTACCTTTGAAGACGGTGTGCTGCGCTATGAGGGCGGCGCCGTCAAGGCGATCGTTGTGGTGCACGTGTTTGGCAACATGGCGG
>ENA-ORSL01002740-ORSL01002740.1-human-gut-metagenome-genome-assembly--contig:-NODE-2740-length-12310-cov-3.952346_pt1 | contig 12310 bp, 10 predicted proteins | sample MGYA00242190_ERZ509157 | MGnify/ENA primary metagenome ERZ509157 (study PRJEB26280, sample SAMEA2338664) | human gut metagenome | biome: human gut; feature: human-associated habitat; material: faeces...
AATTAAAGTTTTTTATGCAATAGGAAAGAAAATCAATACATAAAAGGTTGCAAATCTGCTACTTTCCTATTGCATAAAAAATGGACACTCTAAGAGCATCCATTTTATTAACTAAATATTTACTTATTGATAATTTTCAATATTTGCAATCAAAGCTGCAAAATAAGGTACATCCTTGTCATTCTCTTTTAGGAACATTGCATAAGTATCATCTAAATAAAAATATCTATATTCTGGTTCTTCTATTGGTGCCATACTAGTTACTTTCATTCCTATTCCAGCTTCACTTTTAATTTTTCCACCTTTTTCATCAAGTTCGAATTTAATTGTTTGAATAGCCTTTTCAATTTCTGCAACATTTCCATCAGCAGTCATAAATGGCTTATTGGCTAACTCTGTGTATTCCTTTTTCTCATCAAATTTTATATATGGTACTTTTAATGAATCATATTTTGTAAAATATTTTTTGCCTTCATAACTGTCTGATGATTCTTTTAAATTTTTGTAAATCTCTTCAAAATTTTCTCCTTTTGGAGATTTGCACAACACTACCTCGTCATTATTTTTCGTTTGTAAGCTCACTGCGAAGTCATCTTTTGAATTATAGTATAGTACTTTTACTTGTGAATACACATCAGAATTTGTAGTTTTATCAATTCCAAAGTATTTAACGTCATTGTATGTATTGGCAAAACTACCATTTTCTAATTTTGTAAATACTTTAGGAAACTCAAATTCTCTTTTTAACATAGCATAAAAGAAATATCTTGAAATATTGGGATTACTATCATCATTTACTTGATCTGGATTCCATCCAAAATCATTTAATATATCGCTGGTTTCATTAAATTTATCTTTTATTCCTTTTTCAATTTGTTCTTTTAGCTTCACCGTTTTTAAACCATACGCCTTATAATAGTACTCATCAGAAAGCATATCTGATGTAAATCCTTCTTTATTTAAGTTATCTACTATTGTTGGTTGTTCTTGAAATACTATATCTTGCTTTACCACCTCATTTTTCATATCGTTCCATACAAGTTGAAATGTTGCACACCATATTGAATCACCTGATATAGTGTCTTTTAGTGTCGGTATCATATTTATATTTGAGCTCCTCCCATATTTGTTATTGTCATTTGAAATTTTCACTTCAAAAGAACATCCAGTTAATGCTATCACACCTATCAATGCAAGGCACAAAAATCTTTTCATAAAATCACATCCTTTTTATATTTCGACCATGCTTTTGTCAATTTTGTTCCGGATTTTTAAAGTTTAAAATTAATACTTTATTATCGTAATCAATTTTTGTATCAACATTAAAAAACGTTTCTAATAATTCTATGTTCCATGTATATGGCAATTTATCTCCTTGAATTTCAAATCCTTTTGCACCAAACAAGTATTCTTTTTCATTATAAACAATTGAATTAATAGCACCATTTTTAAATTTTCCAACTCTTTCTAAAACAGGCACATCATCAGCTATGTCAACAAAGCAGAAATAATACTTTTTGTCATCATAATGATAAGTAGCTATAGCTTTTGTTTCTTTTTCGTTCACTGTTATTTTTATATTATATGGTCTATAGTACTCTTCATCTTCATATTCAAACAACGCATCATCATTGTATCCATTATCATGTAAATACTCAATATATTTGCATTTAGCCGTATATTTACACTCGTTTGCATACTTCTTATCATAATAAGCAATATCGTATGAAAAATCATTTAGATATATTGTTGCATGTAATCGTAATGCCCCACGTTTTAATACCTTTTCCGCTTTTTTTATGATATACGCATTTAAGTCAAACATTTCATTTACAGCATCATCTATTTCAAAAAAGCTATTTACCCTTTTACCATATGTGTATTTAAAAAGGTTTGTTTTATCGCCTTCAATAAACTCCTCACTATCAACAAATCCACTTATCTGTTCCTTAGAAAGATATTCCGTAACATATTTCTTTGTAAGATATTCTTCATAATCATTAATATTGCCACTTCTTTCTTTATATACTGTAAATATAATGCCACTACTATCTTTAATCCTAAATTCTCCATCATATGATTCTTTTTCATTTTGTGTCGCTGCAACCGTAAATCTTCCTTTATAATTTAATTCAAGTTGATCTATAATCTCAGCTGTAACACTTCTTTTTAATGCACCCATTGCCTTAAATAGACATGAAAATATAAAGCAAACAATGGCAATAATTCCTATTATCAATACGGCTTTTATAAAAAGTATCATCATATCTTTGTATCTTAAATATTTAATATATTTTGGATCCTTCATTTTTTCATCCTGCTTTTCTAGCATATCCTTGTGATATTGATAAACATCCTCCATATATTGTTCCTGTTTTCTCATATGCTCACCACCAATACCATTTTACAGGATTTATTCAATAATATAAATAGATTTTTGAAATATATTTATAGAAAATTTTAGAAAGTAGAAAATATAAGCATATAATCAGCATTTTTAGTGTATTTTTAAATATATTAAAGATACGAATCAATTAACACTTTTCTTACAAATATTTTCTCAAGTCATTCATAAAATTCTGTTCCAATGTTACTATGCTATTAGCTATGTCCTTTGTTTCTTTAGATGCACCAGCATACTATACATGCTAACAGACTTTATTCCCATGTTGCATCCATCCATCATTATATTAGCTATCTTTTCATCAGAATCGTTCATCGCCATTTTAATATCTGTCACAAACTTTAGATTCATTTTGGCTATTGGATGCGGTTCTTTAACATCCATACCAGATTTTTTTAACTTTTCACCTATAACATTTAAGATTTTGATATGCTCTTCCTCATAATTTTCGAGAATACCCTTAAGTCCATCATCAAAAGCATTATCAATAACACCTTTAATTCCGTCAATTCCCATTTTAACACCAGAATCACACTCTTTTAAAAGTTCTATATCGTCAGTCATATTACTTATCCTCCATAAATCACACTTTAATCAAAATATAATTTTTCTTAATTTTGTGTACATTTCCAAAACATCATTAAAAATATTAGGAAAATTGATCATTTTAATTATCTATTTAATTTTTATTTTATACATAATTTTTCAAATTATTCACAATCTATTTTCATAAGTTTCTACTGTAAGTAGCATTTGAAAAAAGTGTAAAAAAAATGTCAAAATTATAGAAAAAAATATTGACAGTTATTCGAATTCGTAGTAATATATAGAAGCAGTCGTGATTACACGTTGCAGAAAGATATATGGGCCATTAGCTCAGTTGGCAGAGCACTTGACTTTTAATCAAGTTGTCCGCAGTTCGAATCTGCGATGGCTCACCATGTATCCGGCCCGATGGTCAATCGGTTAAGACATCGCCCTTTCACGGCGGAGTGGGGAGTTCGACTCTCCCTCGGGTCACCATATTGCCAGTGTAGCTCAGTTGGTAGAGCAACTGACTTGTAATCAGTAGGTCGTTGGTTCGATTCCGATCACTGGCTCCAAAATGACATTGCTTTTTGCAATGTCATTTTTTGTGCTTTCCATCTCATTTATCAATAGTTGGAGTGGAGTTTAACTTGTCCAAACTAGACTATTGAATTAGTAAAAATAAGGCTAATCGCTCTTGCAAATCTCCTTTATCTATTTTTGTTCTAATCTATTTTTTGCAAAATATCAACAATGACGTTTAATTTTTACAATGTTTTGAAAAAATTTTCACATCAAAAAATGCATACTATTCACTATAAATATATTATTTGGTATAATAAAAACTAAGAATTTTAAGTATGAGGTGAAGCTTATGGCAAATGAAAATGTAGTTTATCACGGTAGTCCAAGAGGTGGGCTCACCGAAATCAAACCTAATTCAACAAAGAAAGGAATAAAGGTTGCTTATGCTGCTTACGAAAAGGCCACCGCAATGACATACATGTTTAGAAGGTATGGCGATTTAGATACATGTATTTTTGTAGAAAATGGTGTATTTACATTAGTTGAAAGAAGGAAAAATGTTCTAAAGGAACTGTATGATAAAGGTGGATACTTATACGAACTACCAGCAAATAAGTTTTTAAGCAAATCTGAAAATAAATCATTTAGTTCTTTTCATCTTTGTTCTTTTGAAACTATATCAACAGAAATAGTACCAGTACTAAATGAAACTTATTATGAAAATATATTAGAGGCACTAAACGAAGAAGAAAAAGAGCGGGCACATAAAAATTTATAGATATCCTGACAGACCTCAGAATATGCCTTTAGATAATAGCGATTTAATAAATAAGTTTATAAAAAGATGGATTAACTCATACAACGAACACCGAACATTAGAATCAGACAGAAGTCATAAATTGTTTATTAAACTTTATCCTGAATTAGAAGAAAAAATAGAAGAAAGATTTAATCAATATAACGTAACACATAATGCAAATCTTCATGTTTTTAAAGAACATAGTACAGACAAATTGCCTTCAAATAACATATCTCTTCATAGATTAAAAGAGCATTTGAAACAAAAAGGCGATTTGCTCAATGTGGCAAGGCTTTCAAATTATGGTTTAGGTTTTGTTATTTGTAAAAAAGCTATTCCTAGTGTTGACTTCGACACTGTTGTGTTTGTCCCATCAAATATTGATATCAACAAAGAAAATGATATATCGTTGATTATCCCTCACAACGTACAGACAAACATCACTAGAGAGAAAAATACCTCGACAACTTTTTTAGATAAATTAGTATTAAAAATAAAAGAATCGAGAAAAATGCCAGATTCAATTATGATTTATCCAATAATTCAAAATCCAACTAAATTAAAAGAAGATGAACAAATGAAAACAGACGAAGGTGGTTATCCAGTTGACTCAAGTGAATTAGCAAAAAAGACAAGTACTGTAGTTGACTTTTTAAGAAACGAGTTAAAAAGTCAAGGAATAACTACTAACAAAAAAGTTAACATTGACGTACTAAATGCAAATGATATTTTCAATGATAATAAACAGCACCTAGAAATATAAATTAGAGTTTTTATGCAATATAAAAGAAAAAAATAGCACATAAGAAGCTACAAATTTGTTGCTTTCCTATCGTATGCAACAATTTCATCTCTTGCGTTGACCATAAACGACTTAATGTTCTATAATTTTAGTAAAAGGGGGGAATTTATGTCTGATTTAGAATTATATAGTAGTGATGAATACAATAACGGAGTATGGTATTTATTAAAGCTCAATCCTGATTTGAATATAAATATTGATACATTAGTGTTTATACCGAAAGATATTGATAGAAAAAGATTATCAAGAATCTCTGTTATCGCTGCAAACACTGGTTCACCACCACAGATTGATAGTACTAAAAAACCTAATCCTAATTTGAATGAAAACGAAAAGATTTTAGAAATACCAATAGAAGAAAGAAAAGAAAGATTTTTTCCAAAGTACCTCAGTCGATTTGGAGATATGGTTGATATCGAAAAAGGACAAAATTCCATATTAGTTTATCCAGTGATTGTTCAAAGAACGAATGGTGAATATTATCAACAACTTACAAAAGCAGCTCTTGAACCAGGTCAACCAGAGGGCTTTGAAAGAATAGATAAACAAGTTTTGACAGCAATAGATACCATAAGAGAACAATTGTCTTCGAAACCTTTTTCAATAAATACATACCCCGATATTGATATGCTTGGACAGTCGGCATCAGGAAGCTTCTCACGAAGATTTACTTTTCTTCACTTAGACAGGGTGCACCTTTCATATTCGAATGGTGCAAAAGATGCTATAACTTTACCTGTGGAAAGTATAAAAAACATCCGTACTGGTGAAGACACACCTCTTCCATATCCACTTGGAATTGCTGATATTTGTGAATATTATAAAGATAATGATGGAAAATACGAATTTGATGGAATGAAATATGATGAACCTGATAAATTTATGGAAGCATACAAAAAAAGACTCAAAGATGTTCCATTTTTACTTACTTATGGAAATAAAGAAGATGAAAAAGGTCCTCATCATATACATGGCAGAAAGATAGTTGACCACCCAACGCAAGAAAAATGGGGTATTATAGAAGATCCAAACGATCCAATAATTAACGGATCTATCGTTATTGGAAACGATGCACGAACATATCAAGCAAAGGAAAATATTTTGCCAGAAAACACTACATCAAAAGACGATTTAATACCTGTTTCTACGTATGATATGACTTTTATAAGATCGATTATTCCTCTTGAAACAGCCGTGATTATGAGAGAATGTATTGGCAAAACACCAGCCGACAGAATGAATAGAACACAAGAGATTTGGAAAGAAAATGGATTAGAAAACAACATTACAATTAAAGAAGTGGGTACAGAAGAAAATCCGGTCGGACACGGAACAACTAAAGAAACCGTCGGCATTGCCTCAAAATTTGTTGACGATGTGTCTAAAAACACCTTATTATTGAGCTCAAAACGTGCTTTGAAAGAAAAAGCACAGCAATACCAAGAAATTCAAAATGATAGACATATAAATAACGATAGGAGCCGAAAAGAGCGATGAAAAATATAATTACAATTCTAAAGGACTTTTTTAAAAGCATATTTATCAAAAAGGATAAATTAATTGACGAGGCTAAAATTGTACAAGAAAGTAGACAAGCATACAGTAAGAGCAAAGATTCATATTTTGATGAAATGAGGTCTGAATCTGAAAAAAGAAATCACTTACTTAATCTGAAAAAGAGATTTGAAAACGAAGAAATCTCAGAGTCGCAAATAAGTGAAGAAGATAAAAAAGGAATAGAAGGCTTGTATTACGAACAAATACAATCGCTTAATAGAAAGATAAGAAATGCTAAAAAATAAAACCATGATTGTTAGGCTTTTTGGAGCATGTAAAATAAAATTATAAATTAGTAAAAGAGCAACAGAATAGTTCTCACGATAATGTAACTCAAAGTAGAGAAAATGAATATGATAGGTAAGGTGTGTAATATGAAAAATATTGGAGAATACAGTATTGAAGTTCAAGAAATATTAAAAAGATACGATAATGAAAGAAATAAATACAGATTGAAAAAAAACTTATCCATAGTACTAGTACTAGTCCTGTTATGTTTTTCGTTTATAATGTTGGGTATAAATTTGGTTTATCCGTTTGTTAGTGATAGATTAATGATAATTATTATAGCATTTATACTTTGTGCAATGGTCGGGTTTTTAGGTCTTGTACTCTTATTTGATATAAGACTATATAATCTTGAAAGAAAAATATTTGGAGAAGTGGAACAGGTTAATTTAAAAGAATATAATTATTCTACTAAAAAGATAGAAAAAGAAGATTTTGAAAATACACTACTAGGGAAAAGGACTAGCTCTAAATTACATTATTATAGTAGTAATGACGGAATTTTACATTATAAATTGGATGGTTGTGATTGTCTTATTGGTACAATATCTACTACCAACAAAAGAGGTGAAATTTTATCGTGGACATATATAAAGAAAACCTTAAAGATAAGTAATGAAATTTGTTTTTATAGTGATTTAAATAGAAAAGAAATTATAACTGAAAAAGAAAACTTAAAAGATAAAAAAGCAATACTTTTTTGTATATTAAAAGAGTACGGAGAAGATGTTTTAGTTGAGTCAGATGGTCAATTTATGGAAATATTACTAGATGAAGTTAGAATTGGTCATTTTGAAGAAATATGTCCAGAAGAATTATCAAAAGAATATATGGAGAGTAATATAAAAGCTATAGAAGATATGATAAATGAAATAGAATATTTTATTGCAAATATTTAATAAAATAGTTTTGAAGGAAAGAAAAAAGTTTATAGTTTTAAGACCATTAGATGAAGTATAGTCAGTTGTATTTGTGAATACTACATATTTCTATCTCAAAGATACTAGGGGTTCTGATAAGAAAGCGGTATATATAATTTTAGGAATAAATTCAAACGGTTACAAGGATGTATTAGGCTTCTATGTAAGCGAAAGTGAAAGTGCAAATATTGGTTAAATATTCTCAATGAATTGAGAAAACGTAGCTACATTCTTCAAATACAGTTCAGCTATTAGAAAGTTAATTTACACAAACTTTTCTACATACTCAAATAAGTTATTTTACAAAAAAATAGGATTCGAATCAAAAAAATGATTCAAATCCTATTTTTGTTAGGGACTTTTTACAGCTCCTTTTGTTCTAATATTCTTACACATTTTCAGCCGCAAGTATTTTCTTCATTTCTTCTCCACGTTTAATTTTCTTTGTTGTAGTTTTTATAAGTTCTTCATCTGAAATGATTAAATGCTTGATATACTTATATTTTGGAAAAGATTTGTTAATCTCCTTTATCTGTTCCCATAGTACCTCTTCTATTTCTAATTGTGTTTTTCCCTTATATTCTTTATCAACTACATCCTTATCAAGAACAACTTTTACAGATAGTTTTACGTCTCCATCATCCTTTGGAAGTCCAAAAACCATACATTCGTCAACTAAATCTAATTTGTTGATTAAAGCTTCAATCTCCTCTGGAAATACTTTTTTACCATTATAAAGTACAATCATGTCTTTCTTTCTACCTGTTAAGAATAAATATCCTTCTTCATCAAAGTAGCCCAAATCACCTGTGTAGAACCAACCGTCTTTTATAACCTCTTGGGTAAGCTCTTCATTTTCATAATATCCAAGCATCACATTTGGTCCTTTCGCTCTGACCTCACCTATTCCGTTTTCATCTTTGTCAACTATTTGAATTTCAACATTTTGCATTGGTTTTCCAACAGATCCCGCTTTCATTGCAAATGCACTTTCAGCAGCTAATACTGGTGCCGTTTCTGTAAGACCATATCCTTGAACCAATTGTATTCCAATAGAGTTAAAATATTCATATATATCTTTTTGAAGTGGTGCTCCACCCGCAATTATAAATCTCAAAGAGCCACCTAATTGGTCAATAATAACTTTGTACATCTTTCTTCTAACATCAATTCCACATTTGTATAATGTACTACTCACAATTTTTGCAAGTCTCAATACTCTTTCTTTTCCCTGCTTTTTTATTTGTTTTTGAATGTTTTTATAAATTGATTCTATCAAAATAGGCACTCCAACAAATATTGAAACCTTGTATTCCTTAAGATTTTGAGCGACATATCTTATTCCATCTGCAAAAGTATTTGTTACACCACAAGCAAGCATCATTGCTATACAGGTTGAACCAAATATATGATGAAATGGCAAAAGAGCAATATTTACATCACCATTTCTTACTGGTTCTACTAATTGCATTGCATATATATTTGATGCAATATTCTTGTGTGAAAGCATTACTGCTTTTGAGTTTGCACTAGTACCAGATGTAAATAATAAAATTGCCATTTTGCTATTATCTATCTTGTAATTAACAAAATCTTTGTTACCTTTTTTTAGTAACTTTTCTCCTTCATTTTTCATAGAATTTATGTCAAGATATCCATCTAATTCTTCCATTGATATGTAATCTTTTACTTTAACATCTGGATTTTCTTTTAGTTTCTCAATTTTATCAAGATATTTCTTGTCGAATACAAGTACATCAGCCTTACTTCTAATTATTGACTGGCTTAATTCAGTATCATGTAATTCTTTATCAAGAGGAACCGAAATAATTCCACCTAGTAAATTTGTAAAATGAGCTAGAGCCCACTCATAACAATTTTTTCCTAATAGTGCTATTCTTTTTCCTTTATATCCTTGCTTAAAAAATGCCGTTCCTAATGCGTTTATATCTTTTAAAAAGCTTTTATATGTTACATATGTATATTTTCCTACTGCTCCAGCATTTCTTTCATCAAAATTGTTTTTAATTATAAACGCGTTTGTATCTGCATATTTTTTCGCCGAGTTATATATTATCTCCTTTATGTTATTAAATTCTGTAGCTTCAAAGTATTTTTCTTTTTTCAACCACCAGTCACCTCCATTTGAGTTTATCCTATAAAACGTCCATCAAAATTTATACATCTTCCATACTTTTCTGCAAGATGCTCTTTTAATGGACATCACAAAACAATCTAACACGTATTTTTATTAATAGATTTTATTGAACTTTGTTTAACTCTTCAAGAACCTCATCAACATCTATTCCATGAACCATGCAAGCTTCTTCCAATGTCTCTGCTGCTGAAGCAGGACAACCTAAGCAATGCATACCTGCATTCATCAATATCTCTGGGTACTTTTCATTCATTTGTACAATCTCACCTATTAACATATCCTTTGTTACCATGGCATTTACCCCTTTCTTGTCGAAAACTGTCGACCTGTTTTATTATAATTTTATTAAAAAAGCTAGACAAAAAATAAATCGATGATATAATCACTTCAAAAGGTGGTGATCAACTTGAGTGTCTCAAAATTTTACCTTTATTTAGTTTCTGTCTTAACTATTTTTTTAGTTGCATTCAATTTCTTTTTATCTGAAGCTATTATTTCAAAAATTTTCTTTTACTCATTCCTACTACACATATTAATCATATTCTATATTATATGCTCATTTTTAGAAATAAATGTATTGCATGAAAAACAAGGCTCAAAACTAGATATTAGTAAAACAAAACTTTCATAAAATAGGAGCTGATTTTTATTTTAAATGCAAAGACATTATACAATAAGATACTCTTTATTTCAATAACTGTTTTAATTGTAATAATTTTCAATTATTTTTTCTTTCACTCATTATTTAATTGCGAAGAATTACATTATACTTTTTTGTTTAAAGAATTTTATTTCAATCCATGGGAATGGGATAAAATCAAAGAATATTACATCATAACATTAGTTATTTCCTGGATTCTTATTTCATTTAATTTTTATAGTAAACTACCTTTTACAAGTCAAGATGATAGTATGTCTATAAATCTTTCTAACACATCAAGTAACTTATCACTAACTATTGGAAAAAATAAGGATTCATCCATACCTGTTATAATTCCTGAAAAAGGATTATACCAAAATATATTAATCACAGGTACAATTGGAACTGGAAAAACTTCTTCTGCAATATATCCGTTCATATATCAATTTCTCAAGCATGATATGGGAATGCTTATATTGGATGTTAAAGGTAATTTGCACATTAAAGTAAAAGAAATGGCAAGACAACTAAATAAAACAGTTAAAGTAATCGAACTATCAGGTAAAGAAACATATAATCCTTTAGACAAACCTCATTTGAAACCATCTATTTTAGCAAATAGATTAAGAACAATTCTATCCTTATTTTCAAACCAAAATGCTACTGATACATATTGGATGGACAAAGTTGAATTATATCTAACAGAATGTATAAAACTCTGTAGAATGTATAACAACAATTACGTTACTTTTACAGAATTACACAAACTTATATATGACAAAAAATATTTAAAAGAAAAAATTGAATTCGTAAAAGATTTATTTTTACAAAACAAGTTAACTTATAATCAGACCTATGATTTTAGCACTTGTATCGATTTTTTTCAAAGCGAGTTTCAAACACTCGATTCTAAAGTTCTCTCTATTATTCAATCCGAAATTTCCCGCATAACACAACTTTTTATAAATGACTTAGACGTAAAACAAACTTTTTGTCCTAATAAAGAAGATATAACATTTAGTGGTTTTGAAGATTTAGGTAACGATATTGTCGTTTTAAATATGAACGTCGCAGAATATAGAAATTTAGCAAAAGTCATGGCTGCATATTTAAAACTAGATTTTCAGTCAGAAATTCTTATGAAATTAGCTAAAAAACAAAATATATCCACGGTTGCTTTTGTGTGTGATGAATACTCAGAATATGCAACAGAAAATGATGCTTCATTTTTTTCTCAAAGTAGAGAAGCTAAATGTATAAATATTATTTCAACCCAAAGTTATACATCTTTGCTAAATGCTGTTAAAGATCAAAATGCAGCTAAAGTAATCATTCAAAGTTTAGTAAATAAAATCTGGTTTAGAACAGATGATATTTTTACTATTGAAGAAGCACAAAAGCAACTTGGAAAGGAGGATAAAATTAAGTATTCTAGGAGTCTGTCAGAAAATGCCAAAGAAACCACTTATAACTACATACTAAAAACTTTTCGTTCGGAAAATTCAAACTTATCAGAAAGTATTAGTACTCAAGTACATCATGATTTTGTGTATGACATTAATGCTTTTTCAATGGAGTTGAAAACCTTCGAGGCAATATGTTTTATAACAACAGGCGAAGAAATTCTAAAGCCACAAATCGTGCGACTCACCCCAATATTTGAAATAGAAAATAAAGTAAAAAAATTTA
>ENA-ORSL01002743-ORSL01002743.1-human-gut-metagenome-genome-assembly--contig:-NODE-2743-length-12307-cov-2.606758_pt1 | contig 12307 bp, 14 predicted proteins | sample MGYA00242190_ERZ509157 | MGnify/ENA primary metagenome ERZ509157 (study PRJEB26280, sample SAMEA2338664) | human gut metagenome | biome: human gut; feature: human-associated habitat; material: faeces...
TATTAAAAGATCTAATTTTTCTTCATTGGACTCAGTATGTATAGCAGATATTAACATTCCACATGAATCAATACCCATCATACTTCTTGGTGGTAAATTTAAAATTGCTACTACCTTTTTCCCTATTAAATCTGCTGGATTATAATATTCTTTTATCCCACTTAAAATAGTTCTATCAACACCTGTACCATCATCTAAAGTAAATTCTAATAATTTATTACTTTTTAATACCTCTTTACAATCTTTTATTAAAACCACACGAAAATCAGATTTGCTAAATGTTTCAAAATCCACATATTCGTTAAATAATGGTTCTATTTCAATATTCTTTTCCATAATTTTTTCTTCTCCTTTTCTTTAACTTTATCTAAACCAATATATTCTGTTTTAAATTTTAAACTTGGTTCATCTTCTCTTTTTAAAAACTTAAATTTTTTTGTATCATCATCCCATACTCTAGATCTATATAAACCGATTTTTACAATTTTATTATTACTATATGTATAATATGAACCATATAAATCATTTTTTGATGCATCCATGATAATACTGCCATCTTCTTTTACACAATCTTGTTTACCTGTATAACATCTGGCTGTACCAAGTATAGTTACGTTAGTTAAATCACAACAACTTAATTTTACTACTGGGATTGAACTTAAAGTATCTAAGTTTATATATATATTCCCTTTTGCATTTTTAAAACTTGTATTAAATATACCACAACCTTCAAATGAAGCTTCTTCATATGTTTGCTTTTCTTCATTATAATTTCCTATTAATGTAACTCCATCTAAATTAACTCCAAAAAGTGTTTTATTTCTAATTGTTTGTGGGTTAATACATGCTCCCTTTGCTCCTTTAAAATTAACATAATCTATATCAACATCATCAAATACTCCATCAACTACTATACCATCTAATTTAGCACCATTTAACTTCTTATATGATACATTTTGTGGATTTAATGTAAGAAAGCCTTTATATCCATTAAAACTAGTATAATATATTGATGCGTTATCTAAAGAACCGGTTAATATGACACCATTAAAATCAACGTTAGATAAATCTTTATTTGGGATTTCATCTAGATTTATATTTACATTCTTAAGCCCACTAAAGTTTAATCCAGTTATATGAACCTTATCAAATGATATATCTTGCATATCTATTTTTAATGCTTTTAGAAATTCAAATATTACCTTATTTACATTTTTAGTGCCATCATCATTTAATACAAATAAATATTTATTAATCACTTCTTTTGTTAATTCTACATTAGAATCTAAATAACTTTTACCCATTAGTTCAATCATTAAATCAGTAACTATTTCTTTATTTGTATTTTTTTGACATCTTTTTAAATAATCTACACAATATAATGTAAATTCTTTTTTAGTATAAGTGTTCATAAAACCTCCCAATAGATATTTAAATACAAATATCTATTTGATTATAACACATTTATTACTTTATATTTAAAAACTATTAACTAAAAAGTTAATAGTCGTTTTATCTTAATTTGTTTCCACATGAACCACAGAAGTTTCCACCTTTTGTAGCACTTCCACAGTTCGGGCAGAACTTTGGATAATCTATATCTTCGCTATCTTGTTTTTCTTCTTTAACCTCTTTCTTTTCAAATAGGCTTCCTGGTTCAGGCATTTCTCTTTCTTCTTTAGTATATTCACTATCACCAGTATTAACTGCACCCATTAAGTTAGATGCATTTGTACTTGCCATATTCATTCCCATAAATCCCATCCAGAATCATAGTCAGAATCCCATCCTGAGTCAGATCCAAAATCATAATCAGAATCCCACCCAGAATCTGCTCTTACTGGTAAATATAAAGAGCCAAAACACATAACTAATATTGCTAAAATCACCATCATTTTCTTTTTTATATTGGTTTTAATAATATCACTCCTATCTAAATTACATATATAGATTATTCTTTTTCTTTTAGTGCTTTACTTATTACACTCTTTATATATTTATTTTTACCCAACGTATACATTTTTCTTTCATCTTTATATTTTTCATATAATTCTGTTTTTAACTTTTCATAACGTGCTTTTTCATCCTCATGTGAATTTAAATAATCCCTAAATAATATAAGTGTTATCCCATTTATATCCTTAGTTTTATATACGTGAATAAACGCTTTAACTTTTCCGTCTTCTTCTTTTCTTATTAAATAATCTCCGCCCATAGTTTCTTCTTTTTTTACTGTATATGTTTCTCCTTCTACATTTCTTTCAGTAAAACTCTTAAAATCATCCAAATCATCTGTTTGTATTAAAATATCTATAATTGGCTTAGATTTAATATTTTTTATACTTGTACTTCCTACATGTTCAATAGAATTTATTCTACCATTATATATTTTTAGTAATTCTTCTTTTTCAGCATCATAAATCCTTTTATAATCCTCTGTATAATCCATTATTATTAATTCACCTTTTTTTAAACCAACATTATCCATCTTATTCACATCCATCTTCTTCGTATTTTTTAATTAGAACATTTTGTCTACACAAAAATTATAACATATAATCTATTTTTTGGCATTTGATTTTATATTTTGCTTTTTAATGTTTTATAAACACTTTATAATAATCACCTAATTCAACCGTACCATAATCATGTGCACATTCAACAAATTAACCATTTGCATCTCTATATACTTGCTATATCATAATCTCCTTTATTTTATTATAACAAAAAATGCAGACACTTTTTTATGTCTACATTTATCTTACAACTTCACAAATAATTTGATGACTCTTTTATTTTACTGTACATTTTTGAATTTTCAGAAACAAATTACAAAATTAAGAACTTTTAAGCCTTTTTTGATTTTTTTGCCACTTTTTCTTCACTCATAACTGTTGTTCCAAGCTTTATTATAAAGCAAAATATTAAATATATTGGAAACATTATAAGACTTAAATTAACTGCTATATCATCTTTTGCAATAAATTGTAGAATACTAACAAAGTCCGAATTATATGGTCCTACAATTAAGTACATAATAACAGTTATGAAAAGTGTACAACAAACTGTATCAATTAGCAATTCTTTCCAATGCTTTTTAAATATTTTTTTCATTTTAACTCCTTTTAGGTATAAAATTATATTCAATACCATTACAAACTCTTTTTTTTACTACATTAACACTATACAGGAAGTGCTAAATAATGCAGCATTGTTCCAATTAATACTACAATTAATCCGATTATAATAAATGCTAAACCAAATGTAGCTCCTCTTTGTACAAATTCTATTTGCCAATCTTTTGCTTTATCATCTTTAAACATAAAGTATAGTGCATATCCTATTAAAATATTACTAAAACCTGCTAAAAACAGAACTACTCTTTGTAATAAAGGTTTATCACTATAAGAAGCTTTTTCTTTACTCATAAAATACCTCCCTCCTACTAATATAATCCAATTATATCACCCCTCCTACCCTGTCAACATTTACAAAAGAAGCACCATCATTATTTACATTTTTTACGCATTTTTGCACAATGAAATTCTGTTAACTTTTTTAATTAACAGTAAAAAAACATCTTAACTATTAAATAATTAAGCGTTACTTTTATTTGTTTTTTCTAAACATTTATTTCTCTTTTCTAGTTTTTCAGGATTATGCACAAGAACATCACTCTTTTGTACTTCATATTTTTTTTCTAACAGAAGAAATTTTTCTATTGCTCCTTTTTCTTCTGTTGGATAATCATAATTTTTTATATCTTGTTTTAAGTAAATATTTTGATACCAATTAGCAAATACTTCAGTTGCAGACGTATGGCCATCATTTCTATTTTTTCTTTCTTCATCTGTCATTTCTGCTAAGGTTTTAGTACAACTAGTTGGTATAAATACATACCAAAGGTTAGATTTTGCTCGCTTATTAAAATCTCCTTTTTTACTAAGTGCTAATGTCCCATTACTTACTCCATAAAAAGTATAAATTTTATCTCCGTCGTAGAAGGTCAAACAATCAACAAATTTGCATTTTCTATTACTTTGATTTTTCATTGTTTCAAGTAATTCATCAATATTTGAACTTATCCCACTCCTTTTAACAAATGCTCCGGGATATCCTGGATTATTAGGATAATCATCTATATAAAATCCAGTATCAGCTACAAAACAAGGCGTTTGTAAAATATCATATGCATCTAATGCTTTTTTCCTTGATATTTTTTCAATATCATTTATTTCAATCTCTTCAAAGTCATATTTGTAAAAATCTATATCTATGTTTTTTCCTATAAAACATTCTTTGACTGAAACATATTTACCATAATTTCCTGTTAAATAAATTATTTTTTTCATTTTGCATCACTCCTTTAAATTTATATAGTTTTTAAATTATTTTTCAACTACATTGTATTAATTTTTTTATCATCATTAGTTTTCTTAAATAAAAAAACACTGGCAAGATAACATTTTTTCAAAAATAGCACCTTTATATATGTATTAAAGAAAGTAATGGTGATGTGTATTTATTTTTAAACATTATAAAACCTCTTTCTTTAACTAAATTTTAGCAAAGAAAGAGGCAATATATATGTCAGTTATGAAATTTTTCTAATAATTTAATCGATTTAATTCTGTTTATATAAAAATGTCTTATTTCTTCTTTTAATTCACAATAAGCTGCAACTCCCCATTCGCTATCTAAAAGAATTAAATCATATGGTTGAATTGTTCTAGTTGAAATATTTTTTTTATCCTTAGAATAATATTCTACTAAACACTTCCTTTTTTCTTTAATCGCTCTATTTATTAAATTAAATAAATTCTTATTTTTTATATTTATTTTGGCCGGTGTTATAAATCTTTTTGGCACAGTTATATTTTGATTCAAAACATAACCGCCATATGGCCCTTTAATAGTATCTATGTAAATACCTGCCTTTTCTATTTCGTCTTTATATACTCTAATCATTCTAGGAGTAACTTCTAACTTTTTAGAAAGTTCAGAAATACTATATTTTCTTCCTGTACTTAAGCATTCAATCATGGTAAGTACATTACTAATTTTAGACATTATATCACCACCAACTTACCATTTATTATATCACAAAATTTTAATTTCAATAAAAATGCAAAACAAAAGTTAGTAATTTTACTAATCTGTTTTCACACATATATACTTTAAATTATACACTCGTTTCTTTGATTATCTTACTTAGTATTGTAAGTTTGCTTGCCCTCATTACCCATATGTGCGATTTTTGCATATGTGCTTCTTTTTTTAATAGTATTTCTACTTTTTCCCTTAGTTGTTATTTTTTTCTGTGCTTTTATTTTTTTGTTTCATATTTTAAAAAGTATGAACATTTTTGCTCACACCTTTATTTTTCTACATATTTTTGATTTTTTTGTGTACAAGTTTTGAAGATTAAACCAAATTACTGATTTTTAAATTAATAATTTTCGCTCGTTTTATATTATTTGCCATACTGCTTTTTATAATTATCTTGTAAATCATTATAATCTATTAATACTTTATACAAACTATCACAAATATAAACTCCCCTATGACTACCTATTGTTTTAGCAGTACCTAAATACCATCTTCCTTTTTCTTCTTTATTTTTTGCATATACTATTTTGCTTATTTTAATAATTCTATTTTCTAAATCAATATCATCCCAAGTTAAAGCAAATACTTCACCAGTTCTCATTCCCGTATAGCAAGCAGTTAAAAACGCATATGCAAAAACTTTGTTATTCTTAAATCTGTCTAAAATTATTTCTATTTCTTCTTTAGTATAGATGTGACCTATACTGTTTTTTTAATTCAAATGATAATATTCTAGGTATCTCCAAATCACCAGCTGGGTTATTCTTAATAAATCAAAAATAGTAAGTTGCATCCCTCAACGAACTCTTAATAACCTTTTGATAATTTCTTAATGCATCCCTTGTACCAGATGTTTGATATAACTTTAATAGCACCTAATTTAGAATATATGGTGTTAATGCTGATAACTTATAATTACCTAATTCCTTTTTAATATTACTAAAAGATTCTTTATATCTCTTTGGCGTAGAATATTTATAGTTTATTTCAAAATATTCCTTCATCCAATAATCTAAATAATCTCCATATAGCATATTACACTCTATACTTGTTACTCCATTTATAAATTCATCATATGCTTTTTGCCCCGTTGTATATGCTTCATTTTTTGTTTAAAAACCACTTTTAGTTATTTGTTTTCTCTTTCCATTTATCTTTCCGGATTCAAAACAATATTAATATACTTTACCCTTTTCTTATACTGATCATTTTATCATCTGTCTTTCTTTTAATTATTATAATTTTACATCAAAAAAGTATCAACGAATATGCTGATACTTTTTTAAATTATTTTCTTCATTAACTTGTTTTTGTAATAACTCTAAATCTTTTATATTTTTATTATCTTTTAATACTTTCATTTGTCTTCTTGCTGAATGATTAAGTCTTACTAATCTTTCACCTTGTGGTATTTTTTCTTCAATTAGTTCTGCATTTGTGTTTTGCAGATTGTTTAATATCACTAAATGAAGCAAATCAGTATAATCTCTTATATTTCCATTTTCAGCAAGTTTTGGATTTCTTTCTCTCCATTCTTTTGCTGTCATCCCAAATAAAGCAACATTTAAAACATCAGCTTCTTCAGCATAAACAAATTTCTTTTGCGCTTCTGTAAGTGTTGGAACAATATAGGTTTTTACTGCATCAGTGTGAACCACATAGTTTAATTTAGATAAAATTCTATTTGCTTGCCAATCTATTTTTTCTTGATAAGCTTCATTAGTTTTTAATCTCTCAAATTCAGTTATTAAATATAATTTAAACTCCGGAGATAGCCAACTTGCAAATTCAAATGCAATATCTGGATGGGCATATGTTCCTATACTATATCTCCCACCTTTTGAAATTATTCCTATTGCTTTAGTTCTTTTTACCCATTGTGTTGGTGACATTGCAAATGAATTTCTACCGTATTCAGTTTTAATTTGGTCGAATTCGACCAAATTAAAATCTTGATTATGAATTTCTTCCCATAGTCCAATATAATCAATAGTATTTATTCTTCTTAACCAGTTTTTAACTGTAAAAGATGGGTCACTTGAATTTTGATACTTTGCTAAATCAGTTAAAGAAATGTAATTAACATTTCCAACTCTTAATATTCCCACCTTATTTTCTTTAACTATTATTTCTGCTGTTACTAAATCTTTTTTCAATATTTTTTTCTCCTTTCTATTTAGATTTTAAAAGGTGTCAACAAATATAATCATTGTTCACACCTTTATTTTACTACATATTTTTAATATTCCGTAGACAAGTTATAAAACTCGAACCAAATTGTATTTTTTATAATTATAAGTTTTCTCTTATTTTATACTACTTTCCACAGCATTGTTTATATTTTTTCCCCGAACCACATGCTCGACCTTTGACCATATTTTACTTATATATGGTACAAATAGTATTATGTGTTTTTCCCTTATTTTATGGGCATTCAGTACATTATATTATTAGTATTATCTATATTATAAATATTACTAATTTTATATGTTACGTGGACAAAATGTGGACAAGAATCATCTTTTCACAGCATTTTGTTTCTTTATTAATTATACAATTTAATTGTTTTATTATCAACTAATTACATAAATTCTTCTATAGGTTTCCAAATATTTTTATTTAAAACATTTTCATCCCATTCTGTATTTGACATATAGATTTGAGTTCCTACTGCACGGATAAATCCCCATTTTACTTTTGGGTGTTTCTCTCCATACTCTTTTAAAGCATAAAATTTATTTTTTGCATATGAATCTACATTATTTGATTCTCCATCAGATGTTAATCCACCTTTTGCTTCTATAATCCATACATCACCATTTTTTAACTGAATTATATAGTCTGGATAAAAATTATTTCTTCTGAATGCTTTACGATAAACTATACTGAAATAATCTTCTCCTTTATCTCCATTTTTGTAAACACATTTAATAGAAGAGTAATTTTCGCACCACTGTTCGAAAGCAATCTCTGTATAGGTTCTGTTTGGATTAATTAAAATATTATTTCCATAATCTACAAAAGCATTTTTTTCCATTATTTGTGTACTATCTATTTTTTTGTGTTGCTTATAATATTGAGTATTCGGTATCCACCATTCTTTTTTTAAAATATCTGTTTCTTCTAAATCTGCTATTTGCTCTTGACTAATTTTACTAAAAACTTCAACTAATCTATCTCTATTATTTACTAAGAAAGCATTATATTCTCTCAACTTCATGTCTTTCAACAATTTATTTTCATGTTCAAAATCTTTTTCTTCTTGAGATTGAAATGACATTTGTCTATCCTCTGGTCCAAACAATATTCTAAGAACATTATTAGAAATGTTTTCATCAATACCAATTGCTCTTGCTATCCTTCTTTTGGCATCTCGTATAATAAATCCATCATCGTGGTTATTTAGTTCGTGTTCTCCACCAAATATTTTATTTAAACTAAGCATATCATGTGTAGTCCTTGCAACACCTTCAATGGCTTCTGTTTTTAATTTTGTACTAAATATATATCCTTTCGAAACTTCAAGTTCATGTCTATCAAGTTCACTATTATTATTCATGTCACATTCGTCCAACATTGTTTTTCTTACCACATCAACAACTGCTTTTGGATTTACTGCATATCTATCGTTACCATCCAAAAATTCTTTTTCTAAAGTAAATGATGGGGCATTCATTTTCCTTTTATATTGATATGTATAGAACGAATCACTCAAACTATTAGTTAATCCTTCTTTAAATTCACTATCCAATGTATATACATAACAGTTATCTATCAATTCATTATCATAATGTTTTCTTTCTGGCATTCTTCTAATTCTTCCAACAGTTTGTATGTTAAATCTCTCAGTACCACCTTCACGAAGTTTCACGAGTATTTTTGCTCTTGGACAATCCCAACCAGTTGCAATTGCTTGTTTAAATAACAAGAAAGCATATTGACCATTCAATTTTTTTAGTTCTTCTGGATTATCTGGATGGTCACCACTAAACCATGATGTAACTAATCCAGAACTTTCAGGATAACCCATATTATTCAATTCTTGTTTTATTCTACTAATCCACTCATCAGAACCATTTGGAAATTGAATTATTACTAATGGCCTAATTTTTAATCCTAATCTATCATATTCACTTTGGATTTCTTTTCTTTTTTCGTCAGCTATATTTAATAAAAGTAAGTCATCATCCAAATTATTATTTTCTTCAATTGCTTTTGATACACCATTATTTATAGATATTCCTGAAGCAATTAAACCGGAAGCAATAACTTCATCATCTTCTATTATTTCAGTATGATTCCCTTTGCTTATAGGAGTTGCCGAAATTCTTAATACATGAACTGGTTGAATATTTGCAACATATTCATTTGCTGTTTCTCTATATTTATGTTCTTCATCAATTATCATAAAAATATCTATATTACTATTATGACAAGAACGAACTTTAGACATTAAATCTTTATATTCTCCTTCTTGTAATGCTATATTTGATGAACGATTTATTTTATCCCAGTTAATAAAATAAACATTTCCCTCTGGAGTAGGTTCATTTATAAAATCATAAACATCCCCAGATGTTAGACCAGATGTTACTTCTTCAAAACTTTCACGAGATTGTTTTTGTAAACCACCGGCACCTGGGCATAACCATAAAAATACTGTATTAGGATTTTCATCCAAATAATCATCTATAAATTTACATGCAAGAACTGTTTTTCCAGAACCGGTTGGAGCATATAAAACTATTTCTTCATTATCTGCACATTTAGATAATAAATTTTCTTCATGCTTTTCTTGAAACTTATATAAATCTATCTTAAACATTATTCATTTGCCTCCTTTAGTTCTTGGCCGAAATATTCTCTTGGAATATATTTAAAGTTTTTCTTTTTTAATAAATCAATCTCTAATGAATTAAATATAATATTTTGGTTTACCCATATTTTCTCAATTTGCTTATATCTGTTTTCATCTAAAATATATTTTCTAAAATCTTCTCTATTATAGATAATAACATTTTTTAAATTATCTATTTCCATAGAATTTTCTAATTCAATCATTTCTTTAATATGTAGCAACAAAACATTACTTAATAAGTAATCTTCCGGTTTTCTTGGTGTCCAATCACATTTAAAATATTTTACATTACATCTAAATCCATCTGACATTTTTATTATTTTATCCGATACTTTATCACTTAAATATTCTCCGGATAATTTTTTGCCATTTATATCTAACCCATTGATTGAGCATTCAGTTCTTGGCCATGTTACATATTTAGCAATCCCATATTTTTCCCATTCTGGATCACCTTTTTTATAACCATTTTTCTTTAATCGATTTTCTTCTTCTAAAGATAATTCGTTATTAGTAACCATTATACAAATACGATTTCCATTATCTTCTGCATTAAGTAAGTTTACTGCATGTTGAGTTGTTCCAGAACCAGCAAAAAAATCAACTATTATAGCATTTGGCTTATTGGCAACAAAAAATTTAATTGTATCATGCACTGCATATAATGATTTTGGAAACGAAAATCTCTTGCCAATTATATTTTGTAAAAGTTTACTTCCAAACTCTGTTGCATTATGTGATGGAATCCACCATTGATTACATGGAACATATTCTTGAATATAATTATCATCATTAAGAATTAAAGAGCCATCTTCATTTTTCCCTACAACTGTTATTTGACCATTATCAACTTTTTTTTGCCATCCTTCTGAAATATATCTTAAAGTTGCATCATTTTGTGTTTGAGTACTAATCCTAACAAATCCTCTTTTTTGAATATCTAAAAATTTTTCTCGAGAATATTGCCATCTTCCTTCTGTGCCATCACTATGAATAGGGAAAATTGCAATTTGTCCTTCTGGAACTATTATTGTATTTCTATCAACTCCTGGTGGAATTACTTCTCCAGCACCACAAAATCTTTTTTTATCTTCTGATATAAAAATTGGATAGAAACATCCTGGGGAATCTTTTCTTAAAGAACCAGAACCACTTCTCATTAAACTTCCCCAACGAACTTTTTTTGTAGTAGATGTCTTTATATTTCCTCTCCATTCATCTGGTAAAGGTAGTGATACAATACTACTCTTACCAAGTTGTACAAAAAATAAATACTCATTAACTCTAAAGAATTCTGAACCTCTTGCAACTCCTTTTGAATTGATAACACTACTTACCATTTGAATATTGGCTTCCGGAAATATTTCTTCTAACAAGCAACCTAAATGTAAGAATTCTTTTTCATCAATAGTACATATTAAAATAGAATCTTTCGGATTTAATATTTTCTTTGCTACTAAAAGTCTTGTTTTCATCATAGATAACCATTTACTATGTCTATAATTGTCATTTCCATCTACATAATCATTATTATATTTCCAGTCTTTTGCTCCAGTATTATAAGGTGGGTCAATATATATACAATCAACTCTACCTCTATGAGTTTTTTCTAATAAATATAGTGCTTGTAAATTATCTCCTTCAATTATAAAATTATATGGTAAATTTTTATCTTTACAAATTTTTCTATCTTCATCTGCGCATAATATTGGTATTTCATTTAATATTTTTTCATCAACTTCTTCATTATGTTCTTCAAAAATTAATCCAAATTTCTTTTCAATTAAAGTGTTTTCTATTTCGTTGAATGCTCTTATCGAACTATCATCACTATGTGTTTTCTTTAATTCTTCTAAGAAAGCAATCATTTCATCTCTTTTTTGTTTAGTTATATTTTTGGCTTGCACGTTATTATTCCTCCATTTCTGCGATAAGTTTTCTTATCTTTTTTTTTGCTTCACTATTATTTAAAATAAAATCTTCTATATCTGCCGGTACTTTTTTCTTATTATGACTTTCAGATGCTAAATCAAATAGTTCAATTCTACTTTTTTCATCTAGTTCTAATATATCAATCATTTTTTTCATTAAATTTGATGATGGTACTCTTTTACTATTTTCTATATCATTTAAATATTGTGTAGTAATACCAAACTCTCTTATTAAATCTGCTTTCTTTTTTTCTTTATGTTTTTCTAAATATTTCTCTATCTTATTTTTTATAAATTCTCCTAAATTATTGTTCATACATACCACCTTTTATATAAACATATATGCTTATCAACTTTTATGTTTATATTATATCATAAAGACAAAAATGTAAACCATCTATTTTTTATC
>ENA-ORSL01002746-ORSL01002746.1-human-gut-metagenome-genome-assembly--contig:-NODE-2746-length-12295-cov-2.627696_pt1 | contig 12295 bp, 9 predicted proteins | sample MGYA00242190_ERZ509157 | MGnify/ENA primary metagenome ERZ509157 (study PRJEB26280, sample SAMEA2338664) | human gut metagenome | biome: human gut; feature: human-associated habitat; material: faeces...
AGGAAATTCTCTCTGGGAAATACCTCCGGGCGCATATCCTGCCGGTTGGGATAGATGATGTAGATCGCCATGGCCACCACCTGGGTGACGATGATAAAAATCTGGAACCGCTTGAAGCCCTCCACATGGTACAGCATCAGATACAGCAGCGTAAACACAATCAGGAAATACCAGAATACGTAAGGGATCAGGAACCACTCGCAGAAGGGAATCAGATCGTCGATCCAGCAGTGGACAACATGGCAGCTTTCCTCGGGGATCAGGGTCTCCGTCAGAAAATACATGATAAAGTAGCCGATCCAGCCGCCCAGAAGCTTTAAGTGCGCAAACTGCGGGTCATTGAGCTTGGACAGCCGAAAGGTGCGGTAATCAATTTCCGGTTTTCTCATGGGTGGCCTCCTGTGGGATATTGCAGGGATATTGCTTCTTGGGCATGTTGGGGTAAGGCACGACGATGTGCTTTGGCAGCGCCTGCGCCATTTCCGTGACCTGCTCCATCAAGTATTCGCAGATGCGTCTGCGCTCCTCCTCCAGGGGCGCGTCTGGCTGAAAGCGGATGGGCTTGCCCAGATACATGGTTTTCAGGCTGGGCGCCAGATACTGCGGCACAAAGGCAAGCGCTTTTCCTGTGCGCTTGTAGTAGAGCTTCGCCACGTCGATGAACCTGTCCTGGAACTCGCAGATAATGTTGTTTCGCGGCACGTGATGCTCCGGAAAAATCACCACGCTTGCGCCTTCCTGAAGCGCCGTCACCGTCTTTTTGAAAGTTGTAATGATTTTGGCATCGTGGTACACGCCGATGGTGTTGGCATTGGTAAAAACCAGCTGGGACAGGGGCGCGATGATGTAGGACAGCAGCTTGTAAAACCAGCGGACGGCCTTCGGCTTTTCCGACCAGAAGTCCTGATAGGCGTAGGCCGGCACTTCTTTTTTGTCCATCATCTCACCGGCGCACCAGATATAATGCTCACCGGGGGTATACAGCTCGCAGGCGATGGGGCCGTTCATCTGGCTGTGGTTGCCCACATACACCACCGGCTCCGGCGGAAGGTTCTCCTCCCCCACGACCTTGATTTTGGGATACACCGCCCGCACGGCGGCTTTGATCAGCCGGTACAGCGGAGAAATTTTCCGTTCTCCCATCTGCTCCTTCCTTTCTCTGGGAATAATGCGTCCAGAATATCGCGGGAACCTAAACCGAAAATAAACAAAGTTTCGTTTCAGTTTAGATTCGCATGGTATACGGGTGGTATAATTATCGTCGAAAAGACGGGAACTTTCAAGGGGCAAAACCGTATAAAATGTCGCGGCTACACGAAAAAGTTTTTTGCCCCAAAGATTTCAGAAAGAGAGTGTACTTATGGCAAAAAAATTCGGAGACAGGAAAGACGGCGCAAAGCTCAGAAACATCCACGCGATGCATCTGGTCATGCCCCTGATGTATCCCAACCGATGTGACAATGAGGCGTTCATCAGCGAGCGGATCGACCTGACCAATGTGCTGGCTTATCTGGACGAGAAAAACGCCTCCGACCCGGACTACAAATACAATTTCTTTCAGGTGATGGTCACCATCATGCTGAAGGTCATCACCCTGCGGCCGAAGATGAACCGCTTCATTGCCAACAAGACCATGTATCAGCGCAATGAGGTCTCCGCGGCCTTCACCGTGAAAAAGGAATTTTCCGACGACGGCGGCGAGGCGCTGGCTTATATCCACTCCAAGGGCACCGACACCATCGACACCGTTCATGACGAAATTTTCCGTCAGATCTCCATTTGCCGCAGCAGCGACGAGGTGGATAAGGGTACACAAAGTCTGAACGCGGTGCAGAGCCTGCCCGGTTTTCTCGTGCAGGCGGTGGGCGGCATCGCCCGTTTCTTAGACCGCCACGGCTGGATGCCCCAGAGCGTCATTGCGGGCGACCCCTACTACTCCTCCGTGGTGCTGACCAACCTCGGCTCCATCAAGCTCCACGCGGGCTATCACCACCTGACCAACTGGGGCACCACGTCGGTGTTCTGCGCCATCGGCGAGATCAAAAAGCGCCCCTTTTTCAATGACGACGGCACCTTCGAGATGAAGCCCAGCATCGATCTGGGTCTGACCATCGACGAGCGCATTGCCGACGGCTATTATTACGCCAAAACCGTCCGTCTGTTAAAAGCGCTGCTGGAAAATCCCCAGCTGCTGGACAAGCCGTTACAGGAAGAGGTAGATTACTGATGGAGACAATCACCGCAAAGACCCCATGGGCTGGCTCCATGGGCAGTATGCCCATGCACCTTGACTATTTTGAAGGCTCCATGTTTGAGGCTGTGGAGGCCATTGCCGAAAAATACCCCAATTACGTTGCCTTTGACTTCATGGGCAAGTCCACCACCTACAAGAAGCTGGTGCAGGAGGTGGAGACCTGCGCCAAGGCACTGAAAACCATTGGCGTCCGGGAGGGCGACAAGGTCACCATCGCCATGCCCAACTGCCCGCAGGCCATTTACCTGTTCTACGCCATCAATCTGGTGGGCGGCATTGCCAACATGGTGCATCCCCTGTCCGCTGAGAAGGAAATTGAGTTCTATCTCAACGAATCCGAAAGCGTCACTGCCATCACCCTCGATCAGTTCTACAATAAATTCGAGTCTGTCCGCAAGAACACCAAGGTGGTCAACATCATCATTGCCAGCATCAAGGATGCGCTGGCGCAGCCCATCAAGGCCGGTTACATGCTCACACAGGGGCGGAAGATCGAGAAAATTCCCGAAGACGCCCCGGTCATCCGCTGGCAGGAATTCGTGCGGATGAGCCGCTATTGCTTCTATAACTACAAGATCAGCCGCACCGCCGACGATCCCGCCGTCATCCTCTACTCCGGCGGCACCACCGGCACCACCAAGGGCATCGTCCTGACCAATAAGAACTTTAACGCGCTGGGGCAGCAGGTCATCGCCGCCAACCCCATGTTCCGTCCCGGGGACAAGATGCTGGCCGCCATGCCCATCTTCCACGGCTTCGGTCTGGGCGTGTGCATCCACACCATGCTGACCCAGGGCGGCCGGTGCATTCTGGTTCCCCGGTTCACCCCCAAGAGCTACGCAAAAGACCTGGTCAAGCAGCGCTGCAACTTCGTCGCGGGCGTTCCCACCCTGTATGAGGCGCTGCTCCGTCTGCCGGATATGGAGGGCGCTGACCTCAGCTGCCTGAAGGGCGTTTTTTCCGGCGGCGATTCCCTGTCCGTCGAGCTGAAAAAGAAGCTGGACAAGTTCCTGTACGACCACAAAGCCTCCATTCAGGTGCGGGAGGGCTACGGCACCACCGAGACCGTCACCGCCTGCTGCCTGACCCCCAGCCACATGCACAAGGAGGGCAGCATCGGTCTTCCCTTCCCCGATACCTACATCAAAATCGTCAAGCCCGGCACCGAGGAGGAGCTTCCCTACGGTGAAGAAGGTGAAATTCTTCTGGCAGGCCCCACGGTGATGAAGGAGTACATGCACCATCCGGAGGAAACCGCGAAAACCTTGCAGCACCACGCCGACGGCCTGACTTGGGTCTGCACCGGCGACCTTGGCACCATGGACAGCGAGGGCTTCGTGTATTTCCGCGGCAGAGCCAAGCGGATGATCATCACCTCCGGCTACAACGTCTACCCCGCCCAGATTGAGAACATTCTGGACGCCCACGAATTCGTGCAGATGAGCTGCGTCATCGGCGTGCCGGATTCCTACAAGATGCAGAAGGTCAAAGCCTTCGTCAAGCTGGTTCCCGGCGTGGAAAAGAACGACGAAACCAAGCGTTCCATTATGGAGTATTGCCGGAAGTACGTGGCCAAATACGCCATGCCCTACGACATCGAATTCCGGGACGAGCTGCCCAAGACGCTGGTTGGCAAGGTTGCCTACCGGGTTCTGGAGGAAGAAGAACTGAGGAAGCTTCAGGAACCTGCTCCCGTCGAATAACATCACAAGCGTTTATTTCCGCGTACCCCCTGCCGGGGTACGCGGATTTTACTATTCTTGTCATCTACACGCCAAGCAGCAACAAGAATTGCCGCCGAAATCCATCGTATAACGAGTACCCCCATGGTATAATGGCAGCATCTGGTATTTTACCGTACCGCCAATACAAGGAGGACTTTACCATGCGAAGAACGATTCTTGCTCTGCTGCTTGTCTGCCTGTGTCTGCTGACGGCGTGCAGTTCTGCCCCGCAGGAAACCACAGCCCCCACCGCTTCCGAAACGACTGTCCCCACTGAAACTGAACCGGCGGAGACCATTTCACCGGTGGCGGAGGAAAAAGAGGTCATCGTCTACTTCGCCAACTGGTATCTGGACACCAAAACCGCCGAGGAAGGTGCGGAGGTGTGCAGCATTCCATGGGATAAGGTCACCTGCATCAACCACGCTTTCTGGGCGGTAGAGCCCGCCGACGGCTCCACGGAGACCTCATGGGACCGGCTGGCGGCGTCCGGGGAACCCCGAACCAGCTTCCGCGTGGCGTCCACCCTCCCCAAGGCGGATTTTGACAACGACGAGCCGAGCCGGATGGCGCCTGGCCTGCCCCGGAACCACTTTGCCCAATATCAGTATTATTCCGAGCAGTACCCGGATGTCAAAATTCTGATCTCCATCGGCGGCTGGACCCGCTGCGGCTATTTCTCCGAAATGGCCTACACCCCCGAGGGCCGCACCTCCTTCGTGGAGAGCTGTCTGGACATTCTGGAGGAATACCCATGGGTGGACGGCTTCGACATTGACTGGGAATATTTCGGCGGCAGTAAGGACGGCGCGCGCCTGCCCGAAAGCGAAGAAGATCAGGGCTGTCCCATCTGGGGTACGCCGGAAGAAGACAGCGCCAACTTTGCCGCCCTTGCCCAGCAGCTCCGTCAGGCCATGGACGACGCCTACGGCCCCGGCGTGAAGCGGCTCACCGCCTGCGCCTCCGCCTCCACCGGCTGGACGCTGCCCATGCAGAACTGGCGTCTCGTGTCTCCCTACATGGATTTTGTGAACATCATGACCTATGACATGGCGGGCACATGGGATAAGATCACCGGCCACGCCAGCAAGCTGCAGCACGCGAAGGACGCCGTCACCGTCATGAATCTTGGCTACGGCGTGGAGCTGCGCAAGATCTGCATCGGCAGCCCCATGTACGGCACCGACCTGAAAATGTTCACCCCGCCCTCCGGCAGCAACCCCGTGGGCGTTTCTGTGGAATCCAGGGCCCCCTCTGACGTGGAGATCACGCAGGAAATGCTGAAAGCGTGGGAAGCCGAAGCCGTCAGCGGCTACACCACCGGGGGGGTGGACGGCAAGCCTGTCATGGGCGAGTCCTTCGATAATGGCGGCACCGGCTGGCATTACGGCTACGATGCCTTCAACCGTGGTGCGTACGAAAAGTCCCCGTATTACTGCTGGTACATCTCTTACGAGACCCCCATGACCCTACAGGACAAGCTGGACTTCATCGAGCAGAAAGGCATTGCCGGTCTGATCGTCTGGGAGTGCAGTCAGGATACTTACGACCACGCCATGATCTCGCAAATGGCGGACAATCTGCTGAAATAACGCATAAGGGAGAGGCTTCGTGAGAAGCGCTCTCCCTTTCCTGATGCAATACAGCCCCGCGGCATTTCAAAATGCCGCAGGGCTGATTTTATTTCCGTCTGACCAGTTCCAGAACCTCGCTCATTTTTCCGCAGATGGCATTGTAGTTCTCCCGGCGGTGGGGTCTTAAGCAGGCAGAGCAATCCTTGATGCCGCTTTCCGTATACCGGAACGCGCCGCCGCATTTGTCACCCAGACAGTACAGCGGGCAATAGCAGAACAGGCAACTGAACGTCTCCGGGTCAGCGCCCTGATGGCAGGGAAAATATTCGCATTCCCGGTTCTGGAAGAAATCGTAGTGAGTCTGGCGTCTCAGGTCAATCCAATAGCGCTGCTCCACCACGCCGTCCACTTCCACTTCGTTTTCCAGGACGCCGCCGTTGCGCCGGATGCTCCTGGCAGAACCGATGTTGTCCTTGTCACAGACCATCAGCACCCGGTCGATCCCCAGCTTCTTGCATTCCTCCAGCGCCAGAGCAATCATACGGGTGGCAACGCCCCTGCGCCGCTGGGAGGGCAGCACACCGTCGCCGATGTGGCCGCCGTCCAACAGCAGCCTGTCATTCAGCCGGTGGCGGATATTCACCGCGCCCACGAAGATATCCTGCTCCGTGTCCAGACAGAAGAATGTGGAGTCCGGCACAAGTCCCTCCGTCTCATCCTTCACATCCAGATTGGCAAGGTAATTGTCAAAGTCCCGGTAATCCAATCGGCGAATGGCGTAAGGGACGATCTTCTCCCCCGTCGCGTACCACTGGGACATCATATCGTTCAGGTGCCGCCGGTACTTTGGTTCCAATTTTACAAGCTTTAACGTCATTTTTCTTCCTCCGCTCTTTTCAGCGCCGCAAATCTATGGTATAATCTTTCCAAATTCCGTCCACGGGAACGTAGCGGGCGGCTCTTTGGAGAACTCCGCCCACTCCCCCGTTTCCGGATGATAAAAGCCGATTTTCGCCGACCACAGGGCAATTTCACAGGGGTCGTCCAGAACGGCATACTTCCGCTCCCCCACCAGCGGCATTCCCCGGCTGGAAAACTGCACCCGGATCTGATGGGTGCGCCCGGTGTGGAGCCGCACACGCACAAGAGACATGCCATCCGCATATTCCAGAACACGGTAGGAAAGCGCCGCCTCCTGCACGCCCTTCCCCGGCGCGTCCGCCACGAAGGTCATCCGTCTTGCCTTGTCCCGCGCCAGCAGGTCACGAAGCGTCCCCTCCGGACTTTCCGGTCTGCCATGGACGACGGCCAGATATTCTTTGCTGAACTGGTCTTCCCGAATCTGTCGGGACAGCTCCGACGCCGCGCGGGCGTTTCTCGCCAGCACCATCACGCCGCTGACCACCCGGTCAAGCCGGTGCACCGTGCGCACGTCGGCCTTGGGGTCGCCCAGAGCTTCCCGCACCAGCTCCGGCAGTCCCCCCGGCTCGTCGGTGGAGAGGACTCTCGCCGGCTTGATGCAGACCAGAATATCCGAATCCTGATACAGTATTTCCATTGCGCACCCCACACAAAGCGTTTTCCCTATCCTATCAAAAATACGCCTGTTTTGCAAGGAGGAATTGCCATGAAGATCGTCATTCTCGACGGTTACGCCTTAAATCCCGGCGATTTGAGCTACGAGCCTCTTCGCCAGTTCGGCGAACTGACCATTTACGACCGCACGGACACCGAGGACGAAGCCATTGCCCGCATTGCGGATAGTGAGATCGTGCTGGTGAACAAGCTCCCCGTCACCGAGCGGCTGCTGGATGCCTGTCCCAGCATCCGTCTGATCTGCGTTCAGGCGACGGGCTACAATACCGTGGACTGTGCCGCCTGCGCCCGCCGGGGCATTCCCGTGACCAACGTCCCCACCTACGGTACCGCCGCCGTGGCGCAGTTTACGTTCGCGCTGATGCTGGAGCTGTGTCACCGGGTCGGCCATCACGACGCGCTGGTACATGCTGGCCGGTGGGAAAGCTGCGGCTCCTTCTGCTTCTGGGACACCCCGCAGATGGAGCTGGCCGGGAAGACGCTTGGCATTGTCGGCTTCGGGCGCATCGGTCAGGCCGTGGCGAACATCGCCCGCGCCTTTGGCATGAATGTTCTTTCCTACAGCCGCACCCGCCGTCCGGGCGGGGAAACGCTGGCGAAGTATGTCGATCTGGACACCCTGCTCGCCCAGTCGGATTTTGTCTCCCTCCACTGCCCCCTCTCCCCGGCGACAGCGAAGCTGATAAACGCCGGCACCCTCGCGAAAATGAAGGCGGGCGCCATCCTCATCAACACCTCCCGGGGCGGTCTCGTGGACGAAGCGGCGGTAAAAGCCGCGCTGGAAAGCGGCCGTCTCCGCGCCGCCGCTGTGGACGTAGTATCCGAAGAACCCATCACGGCGGGCAATCCCCTTCTGACCGCGCCCAACTGCATCATCACGCCCCACATGGCCTGGGCGCCGCTGGAAAGCCGCCAGCGGCTTCTGGACTGCGTTGTGGAAAACATCCGCTGTTTTCTGGAAGGAAAGCCCCAGAACGTGGTAAATATGTAAGCGCGCAAGCTCCATCACGGAAAACCTCCGTATGACCAAAGTCATACGGAGGTTTTGTCGTCCCAACACAGGGTGTACATTTTCTGATTCACCGAACCGTCCACGCAGACGGCAAAGTCCGCGACGCGGCGGAAGCCGCATTTTTCGTGGACTTTCAGGGAGGACAGGTTTCGCTTGTCCACATGAGAATAGAGCTTCGTTTTTCCCTCAAGGAAGCACTGTACCGCCCGTATCATCGCGGCGGCAAACCCCTTTCTCCGCTGCTCCGGGGCAGTCTCCAGCGCTTCCAGTAAAAGCCCGTCCCGGTACGGTTCCAAACGCAGGGCGCTGACATACCGCCCGTTTTCCTCCCAGACGGCGTAAACCGCCCCCGGTGACCTAAAAAACACCTGACTCAGATAACGGTAAAAATCTTCTTCCGCCAACTGGATTTGACGCATTTCCGGCTCCTCCGGCCAGAATTCCCGGCCGTTTTCCCGGTTGGATTCTGCATAAACTGCCATCAGGCTGCTAAAATGCAGCCGGGAAAGGCTCCGCGCAAGATACAGCATTTCTTCTCCTTATACCGCGTACTGGCTGGTGTAGAGGTCGTAATAGAAGCCCTTTTTCGCCAGCAGCTGAGCGTGAGTCCCCTGCTCCACAATGTGGCCGTGATTCAGCACCAGAATGAGGTCGGCGTCCACGATGGTGCTGAGCCGGTGGGCGATGACGAAGCAGGTTCTCCCCTTCATCAGCTTGTCCATGGCCTTCTGCACCAGTATTTCCGTCCGGGTGTCCACGTTGGAGGTGGCCTCGTCCAGAATCAGCAGCGGACGACTTGCCAGCAGCGCACGGGCGATGGTCAGCAGCTGCTTCTGCCCGCCGGAAAGGTTGGTGGTGTCCTCGCTGATCAGGGTATCGTAGCCGTCGGGCATAGTGCGGATAAAGTGGTCGCAGTATGCTTCCCGGCAGGCAAGCTCAATTTCCTCCCGGGTGGCGTCCGGCTTGCCGTAGGCCACGTTCTCGGTAATGGTACCCCGGAACAGCCATGTATCCTGCAAAACCATGCCGAAATTCCGGCGCACCTCGTCCCGGGATAGGGACTTGATATCCTGCCCGTCCAGCAGAATTTTTCCGCTGTCCACGTCGTAGAACCGCATCAGCAGATTGACGATGGTGGTTTTTCCCGCACCGGTGGGACCGACGATGGCCACCCGCTGGCCGGGATGGACGCTGAGGTTCAGATTTTCGATCAGCGGCTCATCCTTGGTGTAGGAGAAAGCGGCCTTGTCAAAGACGACCTCGCCCCGGCAGGGTTCCGGAAGCGTTCCCTCCGGCTGCTCCTCTTCCTCCATGTCCATTATCCGGAACACCCGCTTGGCGGAGGCTTTGACATGGGTCAGGTTCGCAAACCCCGAGGCGATCTGCTCCAAAGGAGACGCAAACTGCCGGGCAAACAGCACAATGGTCACCACAGTCCCCACGCCCACGCCCCGGCGCACGATCAGCCATCCGCCAATGAGGTTGATGCAGATATAGGCCATGGCGTTGGCAAATTTGATCAGCGGCTGCACGATAGAGCCGGTAAAGTTGGCCTTGGACACGGCCTTGCGCAGCTGCTCGTTTACGACGGCGTGCTTCTGCGCCGTGTATTCTTCCAGATTGTAGGCTTTGGCTGTTGCGAAGTTGGTGAAGCTCTCCTCCACGATCTCCGTCAGCTCTCCGGATTTTTTGAACCACTCGTCGTAGTATTTCCCGCTGGCGCCCGCGATTTTCGAGGAGATCCACAGGGAGATCGGGGTCAGTACGATGACAAGGCAGGCCAGCACCCAGTTCTTCAGAAACATGGCGACGGCGATCATGGTGATCTGGAAAACGCCCTCCACCATCACGTCAAACACCTGATGGATATAGTTGCCCATGGCGCTCACATCGTCGATCATGCGGTTCAGCACGTCGCCCACCGGGGTCTGATCGACGTATTTCACCGGAAGACGCCGGATTTTGTCGGAAATGGCAATTCGCAGGTCGCAGGTAAAGTGACGGCTCACCGTCCGGTTCATCAACTGCATATTCAGATAGCGAAACACGCCCTGCGCCGCATACACCGCCGTCAGCAGGAGAAGCCCGCTGACAAGGCTGTCCCGGATGGGCGTCTGCCGGTCGCTCAGGCCGAAATCATAGAGCTTTTGTATCAGGTTTCCCAGAATTTCCGGCGCGGCAATGGAGCACAGCACCGCGAGGATCCCCAGAACCGCACTGACCGCGACCCATCCGGCAATGCCCTTCGCCTCCCGGATGATCCGCCATGTGGTCTCGTCCAGCAGTTCATTCTTTTCACGCATTCAGGTTCCCTCCCGTCTGGGACGCATAGATTTCCCGGTACACCCCGCACCGTTCCAACAGCTGGGCGTGGGTGCCGCTGTCCACCAGCGCACCGCCGTCCATGACGAAAATCACATCGCAGTGCATGGCGGAGGTCACCCGCTGGGTGATGATCAGCTGGGTCTTCCCTGCAAGATTCTGGTTCAGGGTGGCGCGGAGCTTCGCTTCCGTCAGGAAGTCCAGTGCGGAAAAGCTGTCGTCAAAAATGTAGATGGGGGCGTTTTTCAGCAGCGCACGGGCAATGCTCAGCCGCTGTTTCTGTCCGCCGGACAAGTTCTTGCCCGACTGGCGGATCATGTGGTCGATACCATCCGAGAAGCCGTTCACGAATTCTCCGGCCTGCGCGATCTCCAGCGCTTCCCGGATCTCCACGTCCCCCGCTTCCAGCCTGCCCATGCGCACATTGTCCCGGATGGTGCCGGAATAGATGGTCGCGTTTTGCAGCACGCAGCTGATATTGTCCCGCATGGTGCGGCGGCTGAGGGTCTGAGTCGGCATTCCGTCCATGCGAACCTCCCCGGAGGTGGGCATACGAAAGCCCAACAGGAGCTGCACCAGCGTGCTTTTTCCCGAGCCGGTACCGCCGATGATCGCCGCCCGCTGTCCCTTTTTCACGGAAAGGGTGATGTCTTTCAGGGCGGCCTCCGCCGCGCCCTCGTAGCGGAAGGTCACATGGTCAAAGTCGATATCCCCGGACAGGGTGATGTCCTGCCGCTCGATGGGGTCGGCCATGCCCTTGGCATGAAGCACCTGCCCGATGCGCTTTGCCGCCACTTCGGCCTGAGGGAAGCTGATAATGGCAAACGCACCGGTGACAACGCCCGCAGAGACCAGAGACACATACTGGACGATGGCAAAAATGTCGCCGCCGGTCAGACCGGTGGATGTCTCCATCCGCCAGCCGCCTAAGTACACGATCAGCACCGCCGCCACGTTCAGCAGGAAGGTCGCCAGCGGGGAAATGGCGCCCATGGCCACATTGCCCCGGATGAAGCTGTTCACCATGATACGGGTAGCTTCGGACACCCGCTCATGCTCCCGCTTCTCGGAGTTGAACGCCCGGATGACCCGGATGCCCCGCAGACGCTCCCGCATGATCTCATTCTGCCGGTCTACAAACTTGTCGGATACTTCCCAGATGCCGTCGATCTTCTTTCCGATGAAGATAACGATTGCCAGAATCACAGGAACGAAGGCCAGCATGGTCAGCGACAGCGCCACGTCCTTCCGCAGGGACAGCACCACACCGCCAAAAAACAGCACCGGGATCATGATGACAGTGCCGGACAGCTCCGCCGCGATCCAGCTCACCGTCTCCACATCGTGGGAACAGCGGGTCACGAGCGCCGCCGTCCCCAGCTCGCCGAATTCCTCAAAGCTCATCTGGTTGACCTTGCGGAACACGGCGGCGCGGAGGTCGGCGCAGAAAGACGCCACCACGTCGTTGGAAATTTTCGATCCCAAGAGCACCGTTCCCAGCCCCACCAGAGCCACCGCCGCCATGATGGCGCAGCATCTGACGATGTAGGCAAAATCCGCCCGATAAACGCCCTTGTTGAGGATTTCGCTCATGATGGCGGGCAGCAGCAGGTCGCAGACCGTGGATATCGCCACGGCAATGGTCGCGGCGAGCAGCCCCCTCCAGTAGGGCTTCAGATAATGCATCATTTCTTTCATTTTTCTACCTCAAGCAATAAAACTTCATGCATGTGCGCTGCACCGTGAAAATGCGCAAATGCTGATGCATGAAGTTTTTGTGCATCATTTCCGGTTGCCCCGTAGGGGCGAGGAA
>ENA-ORSL01002758-ORSL01002758.1-human-gut-metagenome-genome-assembly--contig:-NODE-2758-length-12248-cov-7.163700_pt1 | contig 12248 bp, 13 predicted proteins | sample MGYA00242190_ERZ509157 | MGnify/ENA primary metagenome ERZ509157 (study PRJEB26280, sample SAMEA2338664) | human gut metagenome | biome: human gut; feature: human-associated habitat; material: faeces...
TCCGCGCAGCCATCTCCAGAATTTTTTCATAGTTCGGGTCAGATGCGGATTTGTACAGGATTCCATTCGGCAGGCACAGCCCTGCCCGTTCTATTTCGGCGTTGATCAGAAATGTTGGCATCAGCAGCTCTGCCGCAAGGGTGTTCGCCTGCCATTCTTCCCACGAGGGCTGTCCGTTTCGTTCCCGATAGGCAATGTGCCCACGGCACTTGACTGCTTTTCCGTAGTCGTTTGGAAACAGGTCAGCCAGAATATGGTGTGCCGCTTCATGCGCTATCGTGAAATTCCGGCATCCGGTGCAGCTGTCTGCCGCAAGGGCGGAATCGATTACAACGTCCCGCGGCATGAATACCTCTACAAGCTTTGTACCATCCCCTAAAATCACGGTAAATCTGCATTTCTGGAAAACGGTCAGCCCAAGGATGCTGCCATCGCTGCACAGCGGCAGCATTTTCACATTCAGCCCAAGAACAGAACTTGCAAACTGCTCTAGGTTAATAGGTGACGGGTCATCTTTGCTGATGCCGAAACAGGTATAATACTGGTCGATATACTTACCCGCTATGCGCGAAAGGTCTGCTCGAGATAAGTACCTTGCCATTACGAAGCACGGCTTTCCGGCACGGAGCAGTAGGCTTCCACGAACCACTTGCCCTGTTCAAGCCAGAGATTCCGCTTCTGCCCGCAGATCATGCAGGTGAAGCACTGCCCCTTCCCGCCAAGGCGCGATGTGCCACGCCTGACAGCCAAAACACGGTCGATTCCATAGATATGGCTTTTGTCGTAATTGATGGCAAGAGGGCGGATCTTGCCATCAGGTGTAAAGCGAACGTCCACTTCAACGTATCTCTTTTCACGGTGAAGCTTGTTGTCATCACGCATCGAGGGGCCTCCTTCTCATTTTTTAGGTTGTTTTGCAGTGGTTTAATTTGGATTTTTTACACCAAATTGGTGTTTACGACTTGATTATACTGCGATTGGTTTTAGTTGTCAACTACAAATTTACGAAAATATTTTCGAAGTTCTGTCGTTTTTACTTAAACCACGCACCACAACGCAAGTCACAACCGTTAGTGTTCCTTCACGCCCATTTTCTCCTTAACCTTGTCCGGCACGTCGATCAGGCCAAAACGGTAGAACAGCCCATAGATATACGACACACCCCGGATATCTCCCAGCGCCTTGGGTCTGTCCACCACCTCTCCGTTTTTACCGATATTTCGATACGCCAGCATCACGGAACTCCAAGCAAGGCTCTTGCTGTCCTCTCTGCGGTCGATCCACAGCTCCTTGGTGAATTCATCTCCCCTGCCCTTCTTCAGCGTATATGTAAAGGGCAAGCCGGACATCGTCTTGAACTTGTATGCTGCGTAATGAAGCAAGAAAGTTGATTCTGGAGGCATACGATAGAAGTATCAGTGTAAAAGAACTGGCAGAATGCTTTTCAGTGAATACCAGCTCGATCTACCGATTGCTGAAACGCAGAAAAGAAACCGGCAACACATCCACTGCCTTTATCAGCCACCGTACAGCCCTGATTTGAATCTGATTGAGAAGCTCTGGTCGAAGGTCAAGGCTATCCTCCGCAAACTCAAAGCACGGACACCCGATGCTCTACCTGATGCCATCCAGACTGCTTTCGCCCATATTTCGCAATCTGACTGTGCTGGATGGTTTCGTTCTTGTAACTACTCGCTTTAATTTTGAAAATTGGTATAAAAAAACGATGAACATACCCCAGACAAGTCCCAAGCAGAGCTCCTTACCGACAGCTATGGCGTGGTGCATAACCAACCGGTTTTGGTTTCTCTTAACACCAAATATTCGCCGATCCTTATATCTCCAGAGCAAAGATTCGAGGTTGTTGGAAAAGTTTTGAACTAAAAAGATGGGAGGGATTTTCGTGGATACGATCAAGCGTGTTCAGGATTTAATGCAAGAGCGTGATATGAATCTATGTGTGTTGACAAAAAAATGCGGGATATCGTATTCCACAATCCAAAGTACTGCCCGTCGGGGAGGCCAGCTGAGCGTAGAGACGATTGAAAGAATCTGTCAGGGCTTGGAAATCACCCTAAAGGACTTCTTCGATTCCTCTTACTTGTAAATATGACAGCAAAAAACTCCCCGACATCCTTCTTGGAAGGAATGCCGGGGAGGCGTTCAATGTTTTATGGACTCAGTTGTCCGGTATCAGCCGCTGACGAAGTACTTATCAGTGCAGCTCCGGCCAGTAAGCCTTGTTGGCAACGATCATATCGTCCAAGATCTTCTTGGCGACCAGCAGGCTGGGCACGGTCTTGGACAGGGTAAAGGTCATCAGTGCCTTCTCGTAGGAGTGCTCCACAGCGCGGCATCCACGATCAGTTTCTCCACATCCTCCTGCCGCTCGATCAGACCCTTGTAGAAGGTGGGAATCTCACCCACACGCACGGGCTCCGGACCACGGTCGGTGATGTAAGCGGGAACTTCCGCCATGGCATCGGAGGGCAGGTTCTCCACAGCACCGTTGTTCTCCACCATGACCAGATAACGCTTGCGCAGGTCAAAAGCAAGGCTCATGGCAACGTCCACGATGAACTCGCCGTGCACACCGCCGAAGAACTTGGTCAGGTCTACGTCCTTACCGGCACGATAATCTGCCACAGCATCAAAGATGCGCTTCTCGCGGCCTTCCATGACCTCGTTGGCACGGGTGTGGTTGGGATCGCTGCTCTTTACAACTTCATCGCCCAGCAGGTAGTACTGCATATAGGTGTTGGGCAGATAGTCATGGAAAGCAGAGCAGATGTTCTTGGCGTTTGCGTAGGTGTGCAGCCAAGACGGATCGCTGTGCAGCACATCGCTCTTGGCGTTCTGGGGCATATAGCCGTGCTCTGCTACATAGCTCTTGAGCTTCTCGGTCACATCCTCGCCGTTCAGGCGCACCTTGGTGAACCAGCCGAAGTGGTTCAGACCAAAGTAGTCCACTTCCAGATCATGACGGTCGCACTCCAGAATCTCGGCCATGTTGCGCTCGATGGCAACCGGCATATCGCAGATGTTCAGGATACGAGCCTTCGGGCGCAGACGGAAGGTTGCCTTTGCCACGATGGCAGCGGGGTTGGAGTAGTTGACGATCCAGTAGGTGGGCTTTGCGTACTTTTCGCAGTAATCGATCAGCTCCACCATGGGGTAGATAGTACGCAGGCCGTAAGCCAGACCGCCGGGGCCGCAGGTCTCCTGACCCACAACGCCGTACTTCAGCGGGATCTTCTCGTCCTGCTCACGCATAGCGTACAGGCCGACACGCATCTGTGCAAAGATGAAGTCGGCATCGGTCATGGCAACTTCCGGGTCGGTGGTCAGGGTCAGCTTCAGTTCCGGGTCGAACATTTCCACCACATGGCGGACGATGACACCCACAGCCTCCTGACGCTCTGCGTTGTTATCGTAGAGCACCAGCTCATTCAGCTTGAAGCGATCCTTCTGCACCAGCAGGCTCTTGACGATGCCGGGGGTATAAGTGCTGCCGCCGCCGGCGATGACCAGTTTGAACGTTTTCATAAGGCAAGCCTCCTATTATAATGTTTTTTGTATGATGAATAAAAGCGGATATCTTATTCTGCGCGGCCAAGGTAGCTGTCCACGATGGCACGCATCTTTCCCACTTTGGGGCCGTAAATGATCTGGATGTTGTTGCCCTTTACCACAAGACCTGCGGAGCCGGTGGGCTTGAACCACTCCTTGTCCTTGACCAGAGCGGCATCCTTGACCTGCACTCGCAGACGGGTCATGCAGTTATCGGTGTTCAGGATGTTCTCTGCACCGCCCAGTCCTTCCACGATATGGGCTGCGGTCTGTGCATCGTTTGCGCTGGCAGCAGTCTTTTCGGCTGCGCCGCTGCGGATCTGTTGCTTGACAGCAGCTGCGTTTGCAGCAAGGTCGGTGACTTCTTCGCCGTCCTCACGGCCGGGGGTCTTGAGGTTCATCTTCACGATGAGGAAGCGGAAAACGAGGTACATTACCACGATCTCCACCAGACCCACCAGCACATACAGCGGCCAGCGGGTGCGACCGATACCGGCAGGCAGGTTCAACACCAGAAAATCAATGATGCCGTTGGTGGCGCAGACCCGGATGCCCACAAGGTAAACGATCATCTGGAACAGACCGTCCAGAACCGAGTACACCAGCCACAGCGCGGGAGCTGCAAACAGGAAGGTGAATTCCAGCGGCTCGGTCACGCCCACCAGACAGGCGGTAAGGGTAGCCGGGATGATCTGTGCCTTGGTGGCGGCCTTCTTCTCCTTTTTGGCGGTGGAGATGAAAGCCATTGCCACGCCGATCACGCCGAAGGTCTTCATCAGACCGTAGGTCAGAAAACGTGCGGAATCCCGCATCATTGCCACGCTGGGGTCACTGAGCAGGGCAAGGAACACAGGCTTTGCGCCAACGATCTGCTCGCCGCCGATGATCATGCTGTCGCCCAGTGCGGAGTAGAGGAAGGGCGACCAGACCAGATGATGCAGACCCGTGGGGATCAGCACGCGGTTCAAGAAACCGTACAGGAACACGCCGAACGCGCCTGCACTTGCCATGACACCGGTCAGGGCGTTGATACCCGCCGCAGCCACAGGCCAGACGTAGCTGGCAACCACCGCCATGACCAGAACGATGGGCAGCAGCACCACAAAGACGAACTTGCTGTTGCCGTACATGGCCATGGCACCTTCAAACTCGGTGTCGATGAAGCGGTTGTGGACCAGCGCCACCACCACGCCAAGGATCATGCCCAGAAATACGCCCATGTCGGTAACGTGATAGCCGAGGCAGATGGTCTGACCGGTGCCGTACAAAGCGCTTGCCGTATCACCGGCGATGGTCAGTCCTGCCACATCCAGCCAGCGGGAATTGGCTGCCAGCCAGACCAGATAGCTGACCAGTGCCAGAAATGCCGCATCTGCCTTGCGCTTTTTGGCAAGGCTCATTGCGATGCCCACGCAGAACAGGACACCCAGATTGCCAATGACTGCGCCAACGCCGCCATTGATGAATTTGCCGAGGGTCCAGACAACACCGCCCTCTGTCACCAGTGCCGTGTTGCTCATAACCGAAGAAATCGCCTGCAGCATACCCGCAATGGGCAGGAACAGAACGGGGCCCATCAGAGCTCTGGAAAAGCTCTGCATAGCATCCATAACTTTTTGTTTCATTGGTGTTCTCCTAACGTTCCATGAATCTCTCTTTTCAAATTGTCTCTTCGTTTCGGGGGTGCACCTTACCGTTTCGATGGCTTGATTATATCACTCTGCACAAAAAAATCTACCGAATTGGACTTTTTTTGAACTTGTTCGCAAAAGCTGAAACATGTTTCGCTTTCATGTTGGATACATCGAAATGTTTATTGACAAAATACGCGATTCAGCGTATACTTTATAGAATCAAGCCGTTCTTTGATTCGAAAATCGGAGTAAAATATGAAACACGACCTTTACAAACTGGCAGATCAGCACCATCTGAATGCCAATGAGCAGCTGCTTTTGCAGGCGGTGCTGGAAACCGCAAAAAACGGCGGTCAGTGCAGCGTGCGAGAGTTTGCAGCGCAGAATTATACCTCCCCGGCGGCCGTGATCCGGCTGAGCAAAAAGATGGGCTATACCGGCTACACCGATATGATCTACCGCATCGGTTTTCTGATCCAGAACGAGATCGACAACAAAAACCACGCCTCCGACATCACCGCCTTTATCGGGGGTATCCCAGAAGAAAAAATACACCGCTTTGTGGAGCTGCTCCACGCCAACCGGCAAAAGCCCATCCTTGTGACAGGCACCGGCTTCTGTGCCCCTTTGCAGGAATTTATGGTGCGGAAGCTGCTGGTTCTGGGCTACTGCGCCATCGGCTCCAACAGCTATGAGGTCTACGAAAGCGGTGCACTGAATGCCGGGCTGGTCATTGCCATCAGCAAGAGTGGAAAGACTGGCACCATCCTGAAGCCGGTACAGGATTCCTTTGCACAGCACCGGAGCATCATTGCCTTTGTGGGTGCCGACAATTCTCCCATCGCCCGCTGTGCAGACCCTGCCTTTGTGCTGCTGGACGACAAGATGCTGGACGACCGGAACCTTACCGCCAACTATTTCTATGCGCGCGTGCTTATCACCTTTGAATACCTCATGGATCTTGTTCTGGAGAAGGACGAGCATCCGAACGGAAAAGAAGGGCAGTGAGCGGTTTTCACGCCTGAGAATACATTTTCTTCTCCGCATTCATCAGAAAAGCCGCCCCGGCTAGACCCGGAGCGGCTTTTTCAGGTGCAGATATAATTAGAAGAGAAGGAAAACGTTGTAATCAGATGCCTGCGGCAGCGTTCTGACCGGCAAGGCGGCCGAAGGTGGCACTGCGGCCTGCGGCGGCACCTGCCATCAGGCTGGGATAGCTGCCGGAGAAGTAGTTGCCGCTCATGTCACCAATGACATACAGACCGGGAATGGCCTTGAAGTCCTGATCAATGGCGTGCATATTGTCGTCGATCTGGATGCCGTCGATGGTGCAGATCAGATAGCCGCCGGCCTGACGGACGCCGTAGAAGGGTGCCTCGCTCAGGGTGGAGAGGCGGTAGCTCTCCTTGCCGTAGTCCTCATCCTCGCCCTTGGCGGCCAGCTCATTGTAATGGTCCACCGTAGCGGTAAAGGTCTCCTTCGGCAGACCCAGCTTGTCGGCCAGCTCCTCGATGGTGTCGGCCTCCACGATGTAGCCCTGATCCTGCAGGTCGGCGTTCATTGCCTGCACATAGTCCATGGGGAACACCGGGTTGGTGCCGTTGACATGGGGGTACAGACGGCTGCAGCCGTGGGTGGCAAACTTCTCGCAGTCCTCGGCATACTTGCTGTCCCACACGGTGCAGTAGGTGTGGTAGGGCTGGCTGGCGGCAGCGTGCAGCACCAAATCGTAGGGCATATACTCGTTCATAAAGCGTTCACCCTTCAGGTTCACCTTCAAGAACGGCTGGCTGCCCATCCAAAAGAGGGCACCGTCGCTGGCCTTGCCGTACTCGCCGGTCTGGTCCGGCTTGATGGCACCACGGTCGAAGATCATGGAGGTGTGGGTGGTGTCCATGATGGCACCAGCCCACAGGCACGCCTTGATGCCGTCGCCCTTTGCGCCGGGTTTGGAGTAGTTGACGCAGGTCTGCTCCACGCTCTGGGGCTGCAGGGCGTTCATCATGGTCTCGTTTCCGCTGTAGCCGCCGCAGGCGAGGATCACGCCCTTGGAAGCGTTGTAGCGCACATATTCATCGTTGGCATTCTTGGCGATGAGGCCGGTGACGCGGTCTCCGTCCTTTTCCAGCTTGACCATGGTGATCTCGTACTGCACTTCAAGGCCGTCTGCCTCAGCGTGCTTCAGCACGGCATCCATGGTCAGCTGCTCGCTGTATTCTTCGCCATACTGGGTGCTGTGGCCGACATCCAGAACCTCGTAATTGTCACCCTCGTGCTTTTCGTCGATCTCGTGGCGGAAGTCGATACCGCTTTCGGCCAGAACATCCGTGAACCAGTCCATGGTCTCGCCGCTCTTATCGGCCCAGACCTGTGCCAGACTGCGGCGGGTGTATCCCTGACTCCAGTTGCACAGGTAGCACACGGCGTCCTTCTTGCTCACGTCGTCGCCGTCCTCCTGCTGCTGCTTGGAGCCGCAGGCTGCCAGCGTATCCCGGATGCCGCTGGCCATATCGTGACCAAACTTCTCGATGAGGATGGTCTTGGCACCAGCCTCGGCGGCAGCGGCGGCAGCAAAGCTACCGGAAGAACCGGCGCCCACCACCAGAACCTCGCAGTCCACGGTCTGCTTGATATCGCTCTCGGCGATCTCCGGTGCCTCACCCAGCCAGTCGGCGGTAGAGGAGGTTTCCTCGGTGGACTGCTGTGCAGGGTTGATGGCACCGCCGCTGGCCTGCTGGATGCAGTCTGCCACAGCGTTCTGCACGGCCTTGCTGGTGACGGTTGCACCGGTCACGCCGTCGATCTGGCTGGTCTGGGCGTTCATGATCTGCTCAATGAGCTTGTCCTTGGCTGCAACGCCGATGCTCTCGGTCTCGCCGGAGAGGTCCAGCTCCACCTTGGTGATGGTGTTGGCATCAAAGGTGACCGTGGCGGTGATCTCGCTCATGCCCTTGGCAGTAGCGGTGTAGGTGCCGGGGGTGTAGATACCGGTTGCACTGGAAACGCCGGAGGCGCTACTGGCTGCATTGCAGGCAGCCAGACCGGCAGCGGTGACACCGCTCATGGCAGCAGCTGCTGCGATCTTCAGAAATCCTTTACGGGAGATCTTTTCCATAATAATTCCTTCCTTTTCTTGCTATATCCTTCGCATCGACAAAAATCTATTGCCGTTCTTGTTAAAAGTATCACATTTACAAACAAAGAAAAAGAAGATATAATATCCTTATAAGTATCAAGTAAAACTTGCGTTTTGTAAAAAGGAGCACATCATGACCATCCAGCAGCTGCGCTATTTTCTGGCACTGTGCGAAGATTTGAATTACACCCACACCGCCGGGCGGATGTATCTGTCCCGGCAGGCCTTGCGGCTGAGCATTGCTGCACTGGAAGAAGAGCTTTGCGGCAAGCTGTTTGTCAACAACCGCAATCATCTGGCTCTTACTGAAAAGGGTGAGCGGTTCCGGGCACAGGCTGCGCCGGTGGTGCAGCAATTCAATGCCCTGTGCCAGCAAGCTTATCAGGACATCCAGTCTGCACCACTGCGGCTGGGCATCAGCGTGGCACTGGTTCCGGACTATCTGCCCAATCTGGGGGAGGTGCTGGAAGCATTCCGGCAGCAGTACCCCGGCATCCCCTTGGAGCTTACTTCCCTGTCCAACGATGAAGTGCCGGTGCAACTGCAACGGGGCGCACTGGATGCCGGGCTGGTGATGGACCTGGGCGGCTGTGCTGCGGGGCTTGCACGCACCGCCCTTTCACAGCATACCGCCGCCGTCATGGTCTGCCGCAGCAGCCCTTTCTGGGAGCGAACGCATATTACACCGGCAGAGCTGGACGGGCAGACCCTGCTGGTGCCCGGCTTTGCCCCGGATGCCCTGGCACCGCTGTGGCAGGCACTGCGGGAGAGCAGTGCACACCCACAGCTGGAGCTGGTCGAGCAATTTTATCAGGTACTCTACCGCACGCAGGAGCAGAATTGTGTATCTCTGAACCGTTTCGAGAAATCTTCCAGCAACCAGATGTCCAATGTCCGGGATGTAATATTAGACGGTCTGCCGCCTATTTGTGCCGGATTCCTCCGTCCCCAAAAACAACACAACGCCTGTGCGGAGCTATTGTGCCGCTTTTTGCAGGAGAGGTTGAAGTTTTAAAAAAGAGTGACAGCATTTCGCTTTGAACACTGCCACTCTTTTTTGTATTATGAATAACATCAAAACGACCACGTTTTTCTTATCATCCTTCATCAGCGCGAGCGATGGTTGATTATTTTATCAGCTTAATCCAGAGAGTGACCGCATTACAAGGTCAATATCCTGATTTTCCAGTTCCCGAATGATGTGCAGGTAGGTTTTCTGCGTTGTTGTCATGCTGGAATGCCCCAGCCGCCTTGCCACGCTTGCAATAGATACACCTGCAAACAGAAGCACCGAAGCGTGGGTATGCCGCAGACCATGTACCGAGATAACCGGGATCTTGGCCTGGTTGCAGTGCCGTTCCAGAACATTCAGCTTCATGAATCGGCTGCGCACGACCTCCGCGGGCTTGTCATCCCCTGCCACCCGCAGCATTCTGCGTTTCGAAGAGCAGGTATCCACCAGAAGATTCACGATTTGATGGATGGTGTCCTCCTCATCCGGGCAGGCCCGGAGCAGCAAGTCCACCTCCAACGACTGCATAAAATACGCTTCCAGCCGTGTGCGCTCATCCGATTCGTCCTCCGCGTCGGAAGAGAAAGGATCAGGTTCACTCCCCTCGGTTTTATTCCACTCAGTCTTATTTCCTCGTGATTTTGCCGTTTCCTGCTGCGCTGAATCCGCGGCACCGGAACCGTTCTTTTCACGATTCCGGAAACGCGGGTCTGCAAAGTTTTTGACGTAAATCAGATTGGGTTTTCCCAGCCCGCGCCGTTTGCGCTCAATCAGACCAAACTTTTCCAATTCCCGGAACAGTTTGGTAGCCTTGTTGTCTGCGCAGCCCAGTGCATCCATCACTTCCTGCACAGGAAAAATGATATACACCCTTCCCTGCTCATCCAGCCATCCGTTTTTCACCGACAGCCCCATGCGGTCCAACAGGATGCCGTACAGCGTTTTGGCATCAGTGGACAGGTCCTTGAATTTTATGTCCCGGAATAAAATTTTGGGCACCCGGAAATACGAGAACATCTCGCCCGACTGCCCATAGAAATAGTCAAACATCCTGACTTCCTCGCTTGTTCTGCCTTGTCACATCCTTGACACCTCCGTTCGTAGTATGATGAAATATGTATGACTATCGTTATTTTTCTTTACAAAGATGGCCTGCCATGCTACAATAGCCGCATCTACGGCCACCGGACAACAGGAAAGGAGTATCTCATGGCCAAAACTGCCGACACCATTGCCATCTATTCCCGCAAATCCCGCTACACCGGCAAGGGCGAAAGTATCGGAAATCAGATCGACCTCTGCCGCGAATATATCCGCACTCACTACGGCGATGCCGCCGCGGAACATGCCGTTGTCTTTGAGGACGAGGGCTTTTCCGGCGGCAACCTGAACCGCCCGGACTTCAAAAAGATGATGACCGCCGCCAAAGAGCGGAAGATCCGTGCCATCGTGGTCTATCGTCTGGACCGCATCAGCCGCAACATCAGCGATTTTTCCAGCCTGATTGAAGAGCTTGGACGGCTTGGCATCGACTTTGTGTCCATCCGTGAAAGTTTTGACACGTCCAGCCCCATGGGCCGCGCGATGATGTACATCGCATCGGTGTTCAGTCAGCTGGAGCGGGAGACCATTGCAGAGCGCATCCGGGATAATATGCACGAACTGGCAAAGACCGGGCGCTGGTTGGGCGGCACCACCCCCCACGGGCTACGCCTCCGAGAGCGTCAAGAGCATCACGGTGGACGGCAAGACCAAAAAGGCTTGCAAGCTGAAGCTGCTGCCGGATGAGGCAGAGATCATCTACAAAATTTTCGACCTCTACGAGCAGTACGATTCCCTGACCATGACCGAGACCGAGCTGCTGCGGCAGGGCGTCAAAACAAAAACCGGGCGTTCTTTCACCCGGTTCTCCATCAAGTCTATTTTGCAGAATCCTGTCTACCTTATCGCAGACAAGGACGCCTATCAGTATTTTGTGGACAACGAGGCAGAACTGTTCTCCCCGGAGTCCGATTTTGACGGCATTCCCGCCCAAAGTCAGGAAAAAGGGCAAGCCATCCTTCATAAATTAAAGTAACAGTTTATGATGCTTCGGGGAGGAACTCGGCATGTTTTTATCTCTTTTACAATTTTTCGCCACAAAATTTCTGTTTCTGGCGCTTCATCTGGAAGCGGGCAGTTTCCCCCGCCCGCTGAGCCCGCAGGAAGAGATCCGGACCTTTGCCGCCCTGCGGACTGGTGATTCGTCCGCCCGGGAAAAGCTCATCCGCCACAATCTGCGCTTAGTGGCGCACATCGCAAAGAAATACTATGCTCTCCCCTCTGAGCAGGACGATTTGATTTCCATCGGCACCATTGGCCTGATGAAAGCCGTGGACACCTTCGACTCCACCCGCCGGGCGCGCTTCTCCACTTATGCCAGCCGGTGCATCGAAAACGAGCTCCGGATGCACTTCCGGCGGGAGCGGAAGAACGCCCCCACCCTCTCGCTTCAGGAGACTCTTGATGCCGGAAAGGAAGACTCTGCCCTCACCCTTGCCGATGTGCTGCAGGACGGCTTCTGCATGGAGGACAGCTGCGAAAAACAGGACGATGCCCAGCGCCTGCGCCGCCTCATCGAGGGGTTGCCTGCCCGGGAGCGGAAACTTATATTATTAAGGTACGGTCTGGCAGGCCAGCCGCCGCTGACCCAGCTGGAAACGGCAAAGCTGCTCCAAATAAGCCGGAGTTACGTTTCCCGGCTTGAAACACACGCACTGGAGCTTCTGCGGGCCGGATGGGAGCAGCCTTAGCTTCCTCTTGCATTCCTCACCGAACTGTGGTACAATACTAAGGCACACGAATCGTGTGCCTTGTCGGACAGCGCCTGCTGCGTGGTTCGGCATACGGATGCGGG
>ENA-ORSL01002762-ORSL01002762.1-human-gut-metagenome-genome-assembly--contig:-NODE-2762-length-12239-cov-3.355877_pt1 | contig 12239 bp, 13 predicted proteins | sample MGYA00242190_ERZ509157 | MGnify/ENA primary metagenome ERZ509157 (study PRJEB26280, sample SAMEA2338664) | human gut metagenome | biome: human gut; feature: human-associated habitat; material: faeces...
GCGGCGCCTGACGGTAGTCCGAGTGCTGTGCCGATGATGAGCGGCGGAATATACAAAACGATATACTCAGTGAATATTAATTGCCCCTTCTGCCATGCTGTGGCACCGGTGCTGGTCAGCACAGCAAGCGTCCGGACGTTTTCAGTACCGTGTGTATCACAATGAATACGTATTGTCAGCAGTGTCATTACCGCTATAACCGAAACGGCAACATATGTGTACAGGCGCATACGATTCAAAAATGAGGTAAACGGCAGCCCGTTGTGAGCTGAGCCGGAGCTCACTGATATCAGCAGTCCGAATTCTGCTAAAAACGCCAGCATTGCAATCGAAACCAGAACTGCAATTGCAAGCAGGATGTTGCGTCTGCGGTCACGGGTCAGCCTTCGCAGGGCTATACGTAAGACGGGTGCCATGTCACTGCCTCCTGTCTTTGATTATTGTGCCATTCTCAATTGTAATGACACGCCCGGCTTGATTTGCAATTTCCATGCTGTGCGTGACTACGATCACTGTCAGACCTTGCTTACGATTCAGCGATTGCAGAAGTCTGATCACTCCGGTACTGTTTTCACTGTCAAGATTGCCGGTCGGCTCGTCTGCCAGAATCAGCGACGGACGGTTAAACAGTGCCCGCGCAATAGCGACACGTTGTTGCTGTCCACCGGACAGCGTGTCGGGAAAAGACTTATCGCGCCCCTCAAGACCTACGTCACGGAGAATTTGCGCAAGCTGTTCTGTGTCAGGCTTGTGACCGTCAAGTTCGGACGGCAGTGATATGTTCTCGCTGACGTTAAGCTCGGGAATGAGGTTGTAAAACTGATATATTACGCCGATACTGCGCCTCCGGAGTATGGCTGCTCGACTGTCAGAGAGACCGACGAGCTCTGTCCCTTCAAACAGTATACTGCCGCTGTCCGGCTTATCAAGTCCGGCTATCATATTCAGCAGCGTGGATTTACCTGCGCCGGATCTGCCGATGATTGCGACAAATTCGCCTTTACGTATGTATAGTGACACGTTGTTAAGCGCTGTCACATTGCCAGTAGGTGTTGGATATTTTTTATTCAGACCGCTAATCTGCAGCATAGGCTTCTCCATTTTCATTTTTATTTATTATAGCATTGAACTGCTCTGTTTTCAAGTGGCATACAAAAACGCAGTACACGGATACCTGCTCTGTGTACTGCGTTTGCGGCGAGGCGCGGCTCAGAGAGCTGAAGGCTCAGGCTCCAGCGACGAAATAATTTCACGCATTTTGTCCGCTGAGGCTTGCAGTGCTCCGTATTCTGCTTCGCTCAGGGGCAATTCCAGAACACGCTTTATGCCGTCGCGTCCTACTATACAGGGAAGCCCGAGGCAAACATCGTTCAGCCCGTACTGTCCGGTAAGCAATGAAGAAACCGGGAGAATGGAATTTTCGTCGTGTACTATTGCGTTGACGATTCGCCGTACTGCCTCGGCAATGGCGTAGTAGGTGGCGCCCTTAGCCTCGATTATTTCATAAGCCGAGTTTTTAACCTGGTTGTACATTTGTTCCATGCGTTCCATACCGCAGTTGAGGCAGTTGTCGCGACAGAAATCAGTCAGCGGGATACCCGAAACTGTGGCGCAGCTCCATACGGCCAGTTCGCTGTCACCGTGCTCGCCGATAATGAATGAATGAATATTTCTGCTGTCTACACCGAGATATTCACCGGCCATGTATTTAAGCCGTGCCGTGTCGAGCACGGTACCCGAGCCAATGACACGTTGTGTGGGATAGCCGGACATTTTCAGTGTGGTGTAAGTGAGTATATCCACGGGGTTTGTGACGACAAGCAATATGGCGTCGGTGGTGTATTTAATGATGTTGCTGACAATGGAGCCGAATATTCTGACATTTGAACGGACAAGGTCAGTGCGCGTCTGCCCGGGGCGCTGATTGGCCCCGGCGGTGATTATTATAATTGAAGCGTCGGAAAGATCTGAATAATCGCCGGAATAAATGTTCATCGGTGTGACAAACGGCATTCCGTGGTTGAGATCGGAGGCTTCGCCTCCGGCCTTTTTCCGGTCGATGTCGATGAGTACGATCTCGGAAAATGTGCGGTCAAGCATAAGTGAGTATGCGGTTGTGGCTCCGACGTTGCCGCAACCGATAATGGCGCATTTGCGCATATCAACGGGCGTTGAGTTCATATTAATACTCCGGAAATAAAAATAAGCGGGAAAAATCCCGCTTATATTTTACCCTGTGATGCCTGAATTTACACGCCTAAAATCAACAATATCTGGCCGACAGGGTAGAACCACCATATAAGTTCCCGGAGAACTTTGGATTTTATGTCGCAGACTTTCTCCATAACGATAAAGTAATCGGATAAAAGAAAGCTGAACACACCGACGGCAGATATGATCGCCATACCGCGAGCGGAGTATGCATAGGAATATACCGTTGCGCAGTTGGTGGAAATCACAAACAGATAGATCATACTGAGAAAAAACATGCTTTTTATTTCAACATTGCGTACCAGCACCATGATCATGGTCATCACGATCATGAGAACGTAGCATGCGAAAGCAGCCACGATGCCTATGTTGAGATATTTGTAGCCGGATATGTAAATATTATATCCGAAAGCTGTTATATACAATATGTGTGCTATGGTGAACACGATTGATCCCGGAATAAATCCGCGAAACGGCAGAGATCTGGTTATCGGCTTGTAGTCCATCAGTGTTATATCACCGAGTGACGACAGCACCATGGCAATTGCAGCAATTATACGTGGCAACGAAGGAGAACATACCGCCATTGCACAGGCGAACAAGCTCATAAGCGTTGTGAGCACCAGTCTTCCGGGAAGACCGAACCAGCGGAATAATTTGTTCATACGCTGATTATCCTTTCAATGGTGTTATATATCAAAGCAGGAAACAGTGAGTGATTTTTTCTGCAATTTATCAATATGTGATTTATATATCCTGCGTCCAGCCTCGTGTGCGGCTTACGGCTTTATGCCAGCCGGCCATTCGTTGCACGCGCTCGCTGCTGTTCATGTGGGGATCAAACCTCCGTTCAACACGCCACTTTTGCGCAATCTGATCGGCAGATCCGAATACCCCCACTGCAAGCCCGGCAAGATTGGCCGCACCGAGTGCGGTAGTTTCTATACAGTCCGGGCGGATAATAGGCAGTCCCGATATGTCGGCCTGAAAGTCCAGCAAAAGGTTGTTTGCGCATGCTCCGCCGTCGACTCTGAGCGAGGTCAAACTGACGCCGGCTTCCTTTTGCATAAGCTCCAGTACATCCACCGTCTGATACGCCATGGATTCCAGTACCGCACGGACTACGTGTGCGCGTCCCGTTGCGCGGGTCAGCCCGAACAGTGCACCGCGTGCATAAGCGTCCCAATACGGCGCTCCCAAACCGACGAATGCGGGGACAAAATACACGCCGTCAGAATCCGGAATTGATGCGGCGATCTGCTCGCTTTCGGCCGCTCCGGCAATGAGCCCCAAGCCGTCACGCAGCCACTGAACCGCCGCGCCACATATGAAAACCGAGCCTTCCAGTGCGTAGCAGGTTTTTCCGCCCATGCTCCACGCAATGGAGGTCAGCAGTCCGTTCTGTGAGAACACCGGTTTGGTGCCTGTGTTCATCAGCATGAAGCCGCCTGTGCCGTATGTATTCTTTACCTCGCCTGCCTCAAAGCAGCATTGTCCGAACAGTGCCGCCTGCTGGTCGCCCGCGACTCCTGCAATAGCTACACTGCCTCCGAGTAGTTCCGGAGCGGTATACCCGAACAGGCCGGAGGAGGGAAGCACCTGCGGCATCATGGGCTTTGGAATTCCGAAAAGCTCCAGCAGCTCACTGTCCCAGCACATGTTGCGGATATTGAAAAGCATTGTACGGGAAGCATTTGATGGGTCTGTGGCGTGTACGCGGCCTCCGGTAAGATTGTAAATCAGCCATGTGTCGACCGTGCCGAACATAAGCTCACCGCGCTCGGCGCGTTGCCTGACGCCGGGGATATTGTCCAATATCCATTTTATTTTGGTTGCCGAAAAGTATGAATCAATAATGAGTCCGGTTTTGCTTCGGATCTTGTCGGTCAGCCCCTGTGCTTTGAGCTCATCGCAGTAGTCAGCCGTGCGGCGACACTGCCACACAATAGCGTTATACACCGGCTCGCCTGTGCGTCGATCCCATATCATAGTGGTTTCGCGCTGATTTGTTATGCCTATAGCTGCAATATCCGAGGCAGACAGACCGGCCTTGCTTATTGCCTGACGCATAACTGTCAGCTGTGAGTTCCATATCTCACGCGGGTCGTGCTCGACCCAGCCCGGGGCGGGGAAGTAGTTGGGAAATTCTTGTTGTGCAACTGCGACTATCTTCTCGTCATCATCGAATATTATACATCTTGAGCTGGTTGTTCCCTGGTCCAAAGCCATAAGATATCCGGACATATCGGTGCCTCACTGAAATAAATAATTAATTATATAGTTATTATAACATATTCACATTACGTAATCAATAGCATTTTCGTATGTTTTTTATCACTATTTCCAGCGATGCAACGATCCCGGCTGTAATGCTGTGCGGCAAAACTCCGGCATAGTCGGAGTATTCAGACAGTTTGTTCAGATACCGCGGAAGTATCTGCTCTCTTAAATTATTTGCTTCGTTCAATACCGCAAGACAGTCGGCGCACAGCTCATCAAGTGCCTGTAATTCAGGAGAGACAGGAGCTTTCATTGCACGGAGCTGTGACAGTTGCTCGTATACTGATGCAATTTCTGATGTCTCACCGCGGCGAGAATACGCATACAGCTCTATAATACCGCGGTTTCTCGAAGCAATACGTTCATCTGCCGCAAGCAGGTATTCATTATCTGACAGCCGTCTTGCCGTATCGGATATGGCGTTCAACGAAGTGTCAAGTGCTTTGACTGCGGCCTTGAAGCGACGGCGACAGTCTTCAATTGAAGTATTCATACGGTTTCCGTTTCATAAAATGATAATGTTTTGAGTCCGACTGATTCCCAAAGGGCAAAAAGGGCAGCTAAATAGCTGCCCTCTTGTGGGTACACGTCACTTTATTTCGACGTTAACCCGTTTGCCGCAGGTGTTTCCGGCGGCCTTCATAACCGTACGGATTGCCTTGGCGATTTTGCCGTGACGGCCAATCACCATGCCCATATCGTCAGCGGCTACGCTGAGCGTCAGATCAATGGTATTTTCGTCCGACTCGTTCTGAAGCACTGTAACCTCGTCCGGATTATCCACTATTGCCCGGGCGATATCATACAGGGTTTGCTTGAAATCCAGCATTTGAAACCTCCCCGTCAGGGTCAGTCAATAATGCCTGACTTCTTCAGCAGAGAACGAACGGTTTCGGTAGGCTGTGCGCCGTTACCCAGCCACTTCTTTGCCTTCTCGGCGTCGATTTTTACTTCAGCGGGATCGACCATGGGGTTGTAGGTACCGATTTCCTCAATAAATCTGCCGTTACGGGGAGAGCGCTCATCTGCAATAATTACGCGATAGAAGGGGTTCTTCTTAGCGCCGATTCTTCTGAGTCTGATTTTGACTGCCATTTTGATTTTCCTCCGAAAATGTTGAGTATATTTTAAAATTTATAAAAATCCGTGATCAGCGATCAGAACGGAATTTTCATCTTACCTTTGCTGAGTCTCCCCAGCCTTGAAGGGTTGGAGAATTGCTTCATCAGCTTTTTGATCTGATCAAACTGCCGCAGCAGCTTGTTTACGTCCTCGACTGACGTGCCGCTGCCGTCGGCTATGCGTTTTTTTCTCGAGCCGCCGATAATTTCGGGCTTGGTACGCTCGGCAGGTGTCATAGCGCGAATGATAGCTTCCTGATGAGCCATGGCCTTTTCGTCGATCTTGGCATCTTTGAGCGCGCCGGGCTTTACGCCGGGCATAAGACCTGCCAGCTGTTCAAGGCTGCCCATATTTTTGAGCTGAGCGAACTGATCAAGATAATCGTCCAGTGTGAATGTCTGCTGGCGTATTTTCTGCTCAAGCTCGGCCGCTTTTTTCTCGTCATAAGCCGACTCTGCTTTTTCGATCAGCGACAGCACGTCACCCATCCCGAGTATTCTTGATGCCATACGTTCGGGGTAGAAGGGTTCAATAGCATCCAGCTTTTCTCCGGTCCCTATGAACTTGATGGGTTTGCCGGTGACGTATCGCACTGAAAGCGCGGCGCCACCGCGGGTATCGCCGTCCAGCTTTGTCAGAATGACGCCGGTGATATCGAGTTGTTCGTTGAATGTCTGAGCTACATTGACTGCGTCCTGTCCTATCATTGCATCGACAGTCAGCAGTATCTCGGTTGGATTTGTATTTTGTTTGATGTTTTTCAATTCGTCCATGAGTTGTTCGTCGATATGCAGGCGGCCTGCCGTGTCGATAAACACCATGTCGTAGCCCTTTTGCTTGGCGTATGCCAGTCCTTCAGCTGCAATTTTGACAGGAGACTCCTTATCTCCCAGTGTAAAAACGGGGATGTCCAGCTTTTCGCCTACTATCTCAAGTTGCTTGATGGCTGCAGGGCGGTAAACGTCACATGCAACCAAAAGCGGCCGTTTGCCCTGCTTTTTGTACATACCCGCCAGCTTACCGGCGTGTGTGGTTTTACCAGCTCCCTGCAGACCCACCATCATGACCACAGTAGGCGGCATGGGGGCGATGGTCAGCTTGCTTTGGGTCTTACCCATTATATTGGTAAGTTCCTCGTTGACGATTTTAACTACCTGCTGACCCGGCAGAAGGGATTCAAGCACTTCTGCGCCCACGGCACGTTCCGAAACCGTGTTTATGAATTCACGAACCACCTTGAAGTTGACGTCTGCCTCAAGCAGTGCCAGCTTTATCTCACGCATACCGGCTTTGATGTCGGCTTCGGTGAGCTTACCCTTGCTACGGAATTTCTTGAAGGCAGCATTCAGCTTATCGCCTAAACTTTCAAACATTGTGTGCCTCCCTGAATTATTAAACTATTGATGCGAGCTGCTTCAGTTCATGCTCAAGCTCCGGCGGGAGGTTGAGCTGAGTCGCCAGTGAATTTATACGATCGACCGAACTGCGCACTTGACTGAACCTGTGCGCCAATCCCAGCTTTTCCTCATAGAAAAGCAATTCGTTTTCGGTTTTTTTGATGATATCCCTGACGCCCTGACGGGAGATGCCTATAATGTCGGAGATCTCCGACAATGACAGGTCCTCGTTATAATACATATCAAGGACACTGCGCTTGCGTTCGTTGAGTATCTCGCCGTAGAAATCCAGCAGATAGCCTATGCTCATGTTCTTTTCAAACATAACTGCGTCCTATAAAAAAACTGTGTAAAGCAAATCGCTTTACACAGTATAACACACGTATGTGCGTTTGTCAAGAGCTTTTTTAAATTTCTTCTTTTTCCTCAACGGGATTTACCAGCACGGTAAGCTTTGTGACGCGCATGTCGTCCATTTCGGATACCACGACAAACAGATTTTCATAAGTGAAGGTATCGCCCACATGCGGGTCAGCGTTCAGCTGTTCAACTGCCCAGCCGCCGACAGTGGAGTATTCACATTCAACGTCCTTGTTTGATGACTCAATTTCAGAGAAGAAGTCATCAATATTCATGTCGCCGTTGACTTCATAGGTGTTATCACCTGTTTTGACTATCATGTTGACGATCTCGTCGCTTTCATCCCAGATGTCTCCGACCAGCTCCTCGAGTATATCCTCCATTGTGACCACGCCAAGTGTGCCGCCGAACTCGTCAATTACTATTGCAATATGTGTCTGTTTTTCTCGCAGTACATTCATTGCGGCGGGCAAACGCATGGTTTTGTGTATGAAGCAAGCGGGTATCAGCATATCGCGCAACGGCTTTTTTGAGTTTTCTACCGAGTTTTTATAGTAATGGTTGAGGTACAGAATACCTATGATATTATCAATTGAGTCCTCGTATACGGGAATACGCGAGAAATGAGACTCTTCGATGATCTCGGCAATGGCCTCGTCAGCATCGTCGATGTCAATGGAGATCATATCAATACGCGGTGTCATGATCTCCTCAACGGTTGTGTCTGGAAACTCAAGTGTGGACTGAAGCAGCTCGCTCTTGTTTTCATCTATCACGCCCTCTTCTTCAACCGTTTCTATTATTGAGGAAAGATCCTCTTCAGTTACGGTAGGTTCGTCATCGGAATTATCCTTACCCCAGATTTTGCGGAGCAGGTTGATGAGTAGCATGACGATGAATACCAGCGGGTAAAGTATTATTGTGAGTATGCGTACCGGATAAGCTACCCAGCGGACTACCCTGTCTGCGTGTTGCTTTGCCAGAATTTTTGGTATTATCTCACCGAAGATGAGAATTATTGTGGTCATCACCACTGTTGCTATTGCGGACGCTATGGAATTTGCGCTCTCACCGATCCCCAGTGCATTGAGCAACTGAATAATGATGATGGTCGTCACAGACGATGCCGCAATGTTGGCAAGATTGTTGCCGATGAGTATTGCCGATAGCGCGGTGGTGAAGTTTTCGCTTATTTTATATGCCATAGCGGCAGTTTTGCTGCCGTTTTCGGCACTCTTCTTCAGCCGCAGTTTGTTGGAGGCATTGAAGGATATCTCCGAGCCTGAGAAAAACGCGGACAGAATGAGCATGAGAACTATTATAAGATACGGCCACATATTACCTTGCCTCCTTTTTTACCGGGCGTATATGCTCGGCATGAGGTTCGGTATGACAGACCGAATCGGTATCCAATTTTATGATAACGTTATCGATTTTGTTGTCTTCAACATCCTCGACCGTTACTTCAATATTCTGATAACGGAATGAGTCATCTTCCTCGGGAAAATGCCCGAGTGTTTTTATCACCCATGAAATGACAGGAGTTTCAGCCAGCGTTTTGTCCGAGCAGGTAAGCCCCATGCGCGAGAAAACATCGCCCACGAGCAGGTGTGTGTTGACCGTAAAGCGATTCCCGCCCATCTTGACAAAATCGTTGTCGACTACGTCATCCTCGTCCCATATTTCGCCGACAAGCTCTTCAAGGAAGTCCTCGATCGTAACAACACCGACGGTAAGGTCTGCCTCGTCGGTGACAACGGCAAGGTAGATCTTTTTTTGCCGCATAACTGACAGCAGGTCATTTATTTTGGCATTGTCGCGTACAAAAAACGACTCAGTGAGCATTGAACGCAGGTCAACGTTATGATCCTTGAGATATTCCTTCAGAAAACTGCGTATGTGGAGTACACCTATAATATTGTCCGGGCTGCCGTCGTAAACTGGCAGTCTGGAATGATTATAGGACAGGATCTCCTTGACTATCTCATCATTTGACATGCTGATGTCAACAGCGCATATGTCACTGCGGACAGTCATAACGTCGGCGGCAGTTGTTGCCGAGAAGTCCAGCGCGCTCTTGAACAGATCGCTTTGTTCCTCGTCCATAACGCCTTCTTCTTCGATGGTATCGATGATGTCGTACAGCTCCTCCTCAGTGATCGAAGGCGTGTCATCGGCCTTGAAAAGTTTGGAAACAGCATTGCTTATTAACGAGAAAAATGCCACAAGCGGTGTCAATACCTTCATAAAGAAGCGCAAAGATCTTGCACATGCCATGGACATCGAGTCACTTCTGTCATTTGCAAACGACTTTGGAATCATCTCGCTGAATAAAAAGACTATCACTGTGGTTATCACGGTACACAGAACAGAGACCTTGGAATCGTTGATGTTCCAGATTCCTGCGACAAAGGCAGTAGCAATTGATGCAGCCGCGATATGTGTGATATTATTTCCGATAAGCAGTGTGGTGATGGCTTTTTCAAAATTATTGGCTATGTAAAGTGCTCTTTTTGCCTTTACATCACCGTCCTCTGCGCGCGTTTTAAGCCTGATTTTGTTGAGCGCAGTGAATGAACTCTCACACCCGGCAAAATACGCACCAAAGATCACCATGACAATAAAAACGGTTAATTGTAACCAACTACCGTCGTCCATTAAACGAATCAGCTCCTTTTTTGAAAGTATTGATTTAATCATTATATACGAATATAGCAAATTTGTCAAGTCTTACGGCAAATCTTTTTATATAACTTGACTATTTACAGGAATTTGATTGACTTGAAGTATCAAACGTGATATAATTATTATGGATTAAAATTAGCAGAGGTGTGCTTTGGTTATATTGGGTATTGACCCCGGATTGGCTATCGTCGGATGGGGAGTAATTGATTATGGCAAAAACCGTTTCAGAACAATAGATTACGGCTCCTTACAGACTCCGGCTGGCGAAGCGACGGAAACACGGCTGGTGAATATTTACAGCGGTATGCAGGAGCTGATAAAACGGTACAAGCCGTCCTGCATGGCGGTAGAGGAGCTGTTTTTCAATACAAATATTACCACGGGTATTCGGGTAAGCCAGGCGCGCGGCGTTATACTGCTGGCAGCGGCACAGGCGGGTATTGAAATTGCCGAATACACGCCGCTTCAGGTAAAGCAGGCTGTGGTGGGCTACGGACGTGCGGATAAGCACCAGATAATAACTATGGTGACCCGGTTGCTCGGGCTACGTGAGCCGCCCAAGCCTGATGATACTGCCGATGCTCTTGCAATTGCCATATGCCATGCCCACTGCGGCGGCTCGCGCATAGCGCAGTATTACAATCAGAAGCTGTGAGCTGAAAGGACAGATATCATCATGTGGATTGCAGATAAATGGAAGGATTATGAATTGACCGATGCCTCGGACGGCGAGCGGCTTGAGCGGTGGGGAAAATATGTTCTGATACGCCCCGACCCCCAGATAATCTGGACAAATGATCGCAAAGTGTCGGACTGGAATCGTGCAGACGGTGTATACCGGCGTTCCTCGGGCGGAGGAGGCGCGTGGGTCAAAAACAGATTGCCGGAGGAATGGACGATTAAGTACGGGGACCGTCTGACGTTCCTGCTAAAGCCTATGGGCTTCAAGCACACGGGACTGTTTCCCGAACAGGCGGCCAACTGGGAATGGTTCGGACCGCTTATACGCGAGGCAGGTCGCCCGGTAAAGCTGCTCAATCTGTTTGCTTATACCGGAGGCGCTACAGTTGCGGCGGCTGCGGCGGGCGCGGCGGTCTGCCATGTGGACGCAGCAAAAGGAATGGTGGCACAAGCCCGGCATAACGCCGCGCTGAGCGGGCTCCAAGACGCGCCGATACGCTATATCGTTGATGACTGCATAAAATTTACCGAGCGCGAGATACGTTGCGGCAATAAATATGATGCAATTATTATGGATCCGCCGTCCTATGGGCGCGGGCCGTCAGGTGAGATCTGGAAAATTGAGGACAACATAGACCGACTGGTGACGCTGTGCGCACAGCTGCTCAGTGACAGGCCGCTGTTCTTTCTGATCAACAGCTATACTACCGGGCTGTCGCCTCTTACTATGAAATATATACTTGATATGCGCATCACCTCCCGTCACGGCGGCGTTTGCCGTGCGGAGGAGCTGGCGCTTCCCGTTAAGTGTACCGGAGGAGCATTGCCTTGCGGCGCTTCCGCCCGCTGGCAGGCGTGATCAAAATCAGCGTTAAGGAAACCTAATTTAGATGAATGAATTTATTAAAGCCGTCGGCGTAAAGTGCCTGTATAAGGATGACAGCGGGCAGGATGCCGTGGCACTGGAAAATATTAATCTGGAAATAAACCGCGGCGAGTATATCGCAATAATCGGGCGCAACGGCTCCGGCAAGTCGACGCTTGCCAAGCTGTTCAATATGATACTTGATCCGGCTGAGGGAATTATTACCGTCGACGGAGTTGATATAACGTCGCCTGAGCTTGACGAGGCAGCGATGCTTGATGTACGCCGCAAGATCGGAATGGTGTTTCAGAATCCCGATAACCAACTGGTAGCAACTATTGTCGAGGAGGACATAGCTTTCGGGCCTGAGAACCTCGGAGTTCCGAGTGCAGAGCTTCGCCGGCGTGTGGATGAGGCGTTAGCGACGGTCGGCATGACAGAATATGCGCATCACGAGCCGCACCGACTGTCAGGGGGGCAAAAACAGCGTGTCGCCATTGCCGGAGTCCTGGCTATGCAGCCGGACTGCATAATACTGGATGAGTCTACTGCCATGCTTGACCCGCGCGGCCGCGCGGAGGTAATGGATACGGTGGAGCGGCTCAACCGCGAGAACGGTATGACTGTTATAATGATAA
>ENA-ORSL01002764-ORSL01002764.1-human-gut-metagenome-genome-assembly--contig:-NODE-2764-length-12237-cov-3.119192_pt1 | contig 12237 bp, 10 predicted proteins | sample MGYA00242190_ERZ509157 | MGnify/ENA primary metagenome ERZ509157 (study PRJEB26280, sample SAMEA2338664) | human gut metagenome | biome: human gut; feature: human-associated habitat; material: faeces...
CGGTATCGGATTCTGCCTGCACATCATTATTGTAAATGATGCCAATATAATTTTCACTGGTAAATACGCTCTTTATTTCCTGGTTCAGCGCAATTTCATCATCCGGCTCCGGCTTCTGGGTACCGCTGAATAAAATAATTTTGGAATCGCCAAATGCCACCAGACGGTTGTTATCGGTAAATTCTATCTGTGGTATTATCACATCCGGATAGTCGAAGCTTCCTACCATATAATCAATCTCATTTTGTCCTACTGAGCCAAAATTGTAACATTTGATTGTGCTGCATACTTCTCCATTATTGACCGTAAGCATGGATACCGCCAGCTTCTTTCCGTCATTGCAAAGGGAAATGTCCAGCGGATAGCCGCTTTTTTCTGTATAGAATGCGCCGGACACCAGATTTTTACCATTTTTGTCATACATACGGATGTAATTCTCTCCGTCACTCTCCATCCATACTGCCACAACGCCCTGGTTGGCTACGCTTATTCTGGAGATGTTCATCGGTGTCTCAATTTTGCCCTGCATTCCCGCCTGATTCATGATATAGATTTCAGTTCCGCCCTTATCTGCCAATGCCACATAATCCTCACAGACATCTGCCATTGGTTCTTTCATCTCATAGGTCTGGTTCCAGTACACTTCATCATTGGCGTCGGTATAAATTGCCCCATCGTTACTATATTTGATAAAACCATTTCCATATGCAAGAAACTGGCTTCCAGCAGTGTCCTGACGTTCCACGCTTTTTTCTACCGTGTAACTATTATATTTCCGCAATTTCTGAAAAAAGAAAATCCCCAATGCTGCAACAGCCGCCAGTGCCAGCAACAACAATATGATTTTTATTATTTTCAAACGATGTTTCCGTATTTTGGTATTCAGTTCTTCTTCGTCTGTTTCGATGGTACGAAACTGTGTTTTATCTGCCATTTCTGTTTCTTAACTCCTGCTGTTCTCTTCACTCTTCTATTGATTATAGCCTATATTCCATGTTTCGGCATTATTTTTTTCTTATGGAAGTATTAATTTTTCGCCAACCTTTATATTATCGACATTTTCAATCCCATTTGCCGCACACAAATCTGCCACATGGGAAGCATCCTGATATATCTTTTTACTGATGGAAATCATGCTGTCTCCCGGCTGCACGATATAATAGCCCTGCTGCAATATAATTTCCGCCTCGGACTGGGGCTGTGTACTTGCGGATGCTGCCTGGTCAGATGTATTATCCGGTGCTGCCGTGTTATCCGGTGCTGCCGTGTTATCTGGTGCTGCCGTATTGTCCGCAACCTGTAAGTTTTCTGCATTCTCTTTTTCCGTTGGTTCTACCTGTCCCGCAAGGTCCTCGATGACCAGCTTTGTCTGGGTTTCCGTATCCGGTGCAGGGTCTGTTCCTGATGAATCATTTTTCTGTTCCATGACACTGACCGCAGTTTCTAATTTCTTCATTTTCTCATAATTATTGAACATGCTGATGCCTACAACTATGATTGCAATGACCACCAGAAGACCACTTCCATAAACCAATGAATGAAATGCCGGCAGTTGAAAATTCTTTTTTGGTCTGTTTAAAACCAGCTCCCGGTAGTTTTTTAATGCCTCATCCCGGACTTCCTCCGGTTTCACTTCCTGCGATGTGTCTTTCCGCGATACTATCATATACTCCTGCATCGCCTGGTTGCGTTCATAATAGATATAATAGCCTTCTTTTTTATGAACGGCTCCATCTTCATATATGTATAACGTTTCTTCCTTTTCCAGGGAATCCGACAGCAGCAGAAGTCTATTGTTTCCACCAAAGAAATTTTTCAGTATCCGTTCCAGTTCCGGTGTCAGGCAGGGTGCTGTCCCCTTCTCATCATAAAACCAGCCCAGCAGTGTGCTTCCGTCAAAATAGCGTTTAATTAAGGAGCATATTTCTGTCCGGATTTTCTCCTGAAAGACCGGAGCTGTCCCACAATATGCAATTTCCGGCAATTCAAATGCCCCATTTACATAGATATTCGTGTTTTTGCCATGGGTTTCGGTTCTGCCCACCAGAATGCATACCCTCCGTTCATTCATTCCGAGAAATGCCGGATGCAGATAGGTGTATACATAATCTTCTATGAAAATGTGTTTTTCACCCTCTGGCGTCCCTATCTGGCGGAAATTTCGTGGAAACGTTGCCGTATCCTCCGCCTTCTCGTTCGTTCTTCTATTTTCTGTCACTATATTTCCTGTTGCGGTATTTTCTGCCGGCGCATTTCCTGTTGCTGAATTTTCTATTTCCTTCCGTTGTATAATCTCTATCACGTCTGCCGCCCCTTTCCTCTTGTCTTGGGACAACCATAACACAGAGGCGGCGGATTTTTTGCCATATCATGGATGGCGAAAAATGAAGTTTTTGACAGGTTTTTACGAAAAAAGCTGCCACTTTTTCAGTGACAGCTTTCCTTTTTGTCCTTTTTAGTTTTCTTTTACAAAGGCTTTTACCTTTTTGTAGATACTTTCTGCATCCAGTCCGTATTTTGCAATCAGTTCCGGTGCCGGGCCCGACTCACCAAAGGTATCATTTACGCCAATACGGAGTACTTTGGCCGGTGCTTTCTCGCAAAGGACTTCACATACAGCACTTCCAAGTCCACCGATGATGGAATGCTCTTCTACGGTTACGACTTTGCCTGTCTTAGCGGCTGATGCAGCAACTAATTCTGCATCGATTGGCTTAATGGTATGGATGTTGATAATCTCTGCATCAATGCCATCTTCTGCCAACATTTTCTCTGCTGCTAATGTCTCGCTTACTTCCAGTCCGGTTGCAAAGATGGTAACATCTTTTCCTTCTTTTAAGACGATTCCTTTTCCGATTTCGAATTTGTAATCTTCGTTATCGTTAAATACAGGAATTGCAAGTCTGCCAAATCGGAGGTAAACCGGTCCTACATGTTCATATGCCGCTTTTACTGCAGCTTTTGCTTCAATATCATCACTCGGATTGATCACTACCATTCCAGGAATTTCACGCATCAGTGCAAGGTCTTCTAAGCACTGGTGGGTTGCACCGTCTTCTCCTACAGAGATTCCTGCATGGGTTGCACCGATTTTTACATTCAGGTGGGGATATCCGATTGCGTTACGCACCTGCTCATAAGCACGTCCTGCTGCAAACATTGCAAAGGAACTCATGAATGGAACTTTACCGCAGGTAGAAAGTCCTGCTGCGATTCCAGCCATATTTGCTTCTGCAATTCCACAGTCCAAGAAACGTTCCGGAAATGCTTTCTTGAAGATTTCCGTCTTGGTTGCACCTGCCAAATCGGCATCTAATACTACAAGGTCTGTGTGTTCCCTGCCCAGTTCTACTAAAGCATTACCGTAGCTTTCTCTTGTTGCAATCTTCTTTACTTCTGACATAATGCTTCACCTGCTTTCTTCAATTCTTCCATTGCCTGTTCGTACTGCTCGTCATTTGGAGCTTTTCCATGCCAGCCCACCTGATTTTCCATAAAGGAAACTCCTTTTCCTTTGGTGGTCTTTGCGATGATTGCAACCGGCATGCCTTTTACTTTCTTTGCTTCTGCAAAGGCATTACGGATTTCTTCCATATCATTTCCATTGATATTGATTACATGGAAATTGAATGCTTCAAATTTCTTATCAATCGGATATGGAGAACATACTTCTTCTACCGTTCCATCTATCTGAAGGTTATTGTTATCTACGATTACGGTCAGGTTGTCTAAGTGATGTGCGCCTGCCCACATAGCAGCTTCCCAGATTTGTCCTTCCTGAATCTCACCATCACCACACATTGCATATACCTGGTAATCCTTATCATCCATCTTACCAGCCTGTGCCATTCCTACTGCGCAGGACAATCCCTGTCCTAAGGAACCTGCAGACATATCAACACCCGGAATATGTTTCATGTCCGGATGTCCCTGTAAATAAGAACCTGTATGACGCAGTGTCACAAGATCTTCTACAGGAAAATATCCTTTGTGTGCCAGTACAGAATATAATGCCGGAGCTACATGTCCTTTCGACAGCACAAATCTATCGCGGTCTGCCATCTTCGGATTCTTCGGATCCACATTCATCTCTTCAAAATACAGATATGTCATAATATCTGCTGCGGAAAGCGATCCGCCTGGATGTCCGGATTTTGCACTGTGCAATGCCGTAACAATACTTTGTCTTACTTCATTTGCCTTTTTTTCCAACTCTGCATTCGTCATTTTACTTAACCTTTCTCATGAATAAGCTTGTTTGTATCCATTACAACTCCACACGTCCCTCTAACGCGCGAAGTAATGTTACCTCGTCAATGTATTCCAAATCCCCTCCCACAGGGACGCCGCTGGCAATTCTTGAGACCTTGATTCCGGTCGGTTTCACCAGCTTGCTGATATACATTGCTGTTGTCTCTCCCTCTAAACTTGAATTGGTGGCAATAATGACTTCTCTTACATCACCCTCCAGCCGATGTATCAGCTCCTTGAGCTTAATGTCATTCGGTCCGATTCCAAGCATCGGAGATATTGCCCCATGAAGTACATGATATACTCCTTCATATTTTCCAGTTTTCTCATAAGCTGCCAGATCCCTGGTGTCCTCTACTACCATGATTACGCTGTGATCCCGCTGGGGATTTTTGCATATCGGGCAGAGTTCATCATCGGTCAGGGTCAGGCACTCTTTGCAGTAGTGTATATTCTGTCTTGCATCTAATATGGAACGACTTAATTTTTCCACATTTTCTTCCGGCATATTCAAAATATGAAATGCCAGTCTCTGCGCCGACTTTGGTCCAATTCCCGGCAAGCCGGAAAGTTGTTCTATCAGACGGCTTATCTGGCTGCTGTAATAGTCCATTCTGTTTCCTCTTCTCCTTCAGCTGATTAGAATGGGAATCCACCGCCAAGTCCACCCATGCCGCCGGTAATCTTGGACATGGACTGCTGGGAATATTCTTCTATCTGGCGCAGTGCCTCATTGGTTGCTGCCATAATCATGTCTTCTAACATTTCTACATCATCCGGGTCAACTGCTTCCGGATCAATCTTTACTTTGGTTACTTCTTTCTTGCCGGAGACTGTAACTTCTACTGCACCGCCACCTGCTGCGGCTGTTACTTCTTTCTCCTCTAACTCCTTGGATGCCTCTTCCATCTGGCGCTGCATCTTCTGTGCCTGTTTCATAAGGTTTCCCATATTTCCCGGCATTCCGCCTGGAAATCCTCCGCCTCTTTTTGCCATGTTTCCATTTCCTCCTGTATTTTATTCATCTTCAATGGTTATATCCATATTGATTATCTGTGACAAATCCACATAGGATTCTTCAAACGGACGATTCGACTGATTCTGCTGAATCTGAATCTCCACTTCTTTTTCTATATAATCAGAAATCACCTGTCGGATTTCATTTCTGTGGTCTTCCTCTTCCACATAGCCTGCTGCAACCGGGTCATCCAATACAATCATCAGACGGTCATCTCCGCCAAGACTTAAATGTGCTGACTTAAGATAGGTGCGCACCACGCCGCTCATCTTCGGCAGAATGGAATTCCAGTTCTTTACAATCTGTTCCACATCTTCCGGGATTGCTTTTGGCATTGGCGGACGGCTGACCGGTGCTGCTGCCTCGGCCGGCTGTGTCGCGGTATTCACCGGTGCTGCCATGGGAATTCCCTGCTCCATCTTCTTTTCTAACTTTGCTAACCGGTCTGTAATGGAATCCATGTTGGTCTCCATTGCAGGTTTACATAATTTAATTATTGCAATTTCAATTAAGATTCGTTTCTGGGAAGAATATTTTACCTGATTGGACAGTTCCGAGAAAATCCGGATATACCGCATCAGTACATCTGCTTCTACCAACCGGGCTTCTTCTTTTAAAAGTGCCATGTTCTCAGAAGACATATCTAAGACTTCTTCCATATCATCTGAGCCTTTTAACAAAAGCAGGTTTCTTAAATACCAGGTAAAATCATTGACAAACTGTCCTAAATCTCTTCCCTCGATGACCAGCTCTTCTAACTGGGAAATGGCTCCTGCCACATCTTCTGCCAGCACTTTCCGCAGTAATTTAGAAAAGACTTCCGTATCTACTGCACCCAGCACCTCTAACACATGGTCATAGGTCAGCTTCTGTCCCAGATAAAAGGCGATGCACTGGTCTAAAAGGCTTAAGGCATCCCGCATGGATCCGTCTGCCGCTTTGGCAATATAGCGGATTGCCCGTTCTTCCACTTCCACATTTTCCTTTTCCATCAGTTCCATCAGGCGGTCTGATATGGTCTCAATGGAAATTCTCCGGAAATCATACCGCTGACATCTCGAAAGAATCGTAATCGGTATCTTATGGGCTTCCGTAGTTGCCAGTATAAAAATGACATAGGAAGGCGGCTCTTCCAGGGTCTTCAACAAAGCGTTAAAGGCTCCGATGGAGAGCATGTGCACCTCGTCTATGATATAAACTTTGTATTTTCCTTCTGTCGGGCGGTATGCTACCTCTTCCCGGATTTCACGGATATTATCTACACCGTTATTGGATGCCGCATCAATTTCGATAACATTCATGGAACTTCCTGCCGCAATTGCTTTACAGCTTGCACATTCTCCACAAGGGCTTCCATCTACGGGATGTTCGCAGTTGACTGCCTTGGCAAATATTTTTGCGATGGTTGTCTTACCGGTTCCTCTCGTTCCACAGAACAGATATGCATGGCCGATACGGTCTGCCTTTATCTGGTTCTTTAAGGTTGTTACTATATGCTCCTGTCCTTTGACATCCGCGAATTCCTGTGGGCGGAACTTACGGTAAAGTGCCATGTATGACATCTATTCCATCCTCGCTTCTCTTAATCTCCAAAGCTGATTCCAATGGTCTTTGCTTCTTTAATCATCTGACAGCCCGGATCAACCGTCTTTAACTTGCCAGCCACATCCTTCAGTGGAACACGCTTTGTCTTATCATTAACCATCGCAATCATGTATCCGTAATCTTCATCAATGATTGCCCGGGCTGCTGCTGCACCAAGCCGTGTACAGAGTGCACGGTCATATGGGCATGGACTGCCACCGCGCTGGGTATGGCCCGGTACGGTTACACGTACTTCGGTGCCACTGCGTTTCTCAATCTGGTCTGCAATCTCATAGGATACAGACGGATATTTATAATTCTTTAACTTCTCTTTGTATTCTTTCTTGGAAAGTGCTGCATCTTCCTTGGAAATAGCACCCTCTGCTACCGCAAGAATGGTAAAGCCTTTTCCATCCCTGGTTCTCTTATCTATTGCTTCGATGACTTTATCAATATCATATGGAATTTCCGGCAGTAATATGATATCTGCTCCACTGGCAACACCGGCATACAATGTAAGCCAGCCAACCTTATGACCCATGACTTCTACGATAAAGACACGATTATGGGATGCTGCTGTTGTGTGTATACAATCAATGGCTGCACACGCCACGTTGATTGCACTGTAAAAGCCAAAGGTAATATCTGTTCCATAGATATCATTGTCGATGGTCTTCGGCAGATGGATGACATTTAATCCCTCTTCCCGAAGGAGATTGGCAGTCTTCTGTGTTCCGTTTCCGCCAAGGATTACCAGACAATCCAGTTTCAGTTTATGATAGGTCTGCTTCATTGCTTCCACCTTATCCAGCCCGTTCTCATCCGGCACACGCATCAGTTTAAATGGCTGTCTGGAAGAACCTAAGATGGTTCCGCCCTTGGTAAGGATTCCCGAAAAATCCTTTGATGTAAGCAGGCGGTAATCGCCATAAATCAATCCCTTGTAACCATTATAAAAACCGTAGATTTCCAACTCATCCACATTATGACTTAATCCTTTTACCACGCTGCGCATTGCTGCATTTAATGCCTGACAGTCTCCGCCGCTGGTCAACATACCTATTCTTTTCATTTGCTGCATCCCTTTCTTTGCTTATTGTTGTGCATACGCCCACACATCCAAAATATATTATAATATATTTTTTTTTAGGGTACAAGCTATAATGCCCGCTTAAGCAATTTATTTACAGGCAATTACTTTCAAGATATAATCCCATACTCTCTTTGTGGAAGAAATGCTTAATTTCTCCTCTGTGGTATGAATGGCAATCATATCGGGTCCGATGGAGACAGCATCCAGTCCGTCAATCTTACCTGCTAAAATGCCACACTCAAGTCCGGCATGAATTGCTTCTACGGTCGGCTCTTTTCCATACATTTCCTTGAAAATGCGGACCATATCATCCCGGAGTACAGAATCCCTGCGGTATTCCCACGCAGGATAATTACCGGTATTGGTGACTCTTCCGCCAAACTCTTCCACCAGCGCAGCAATACGTTTCAAAAGATATTCTTTTGCGGTTCCCACTGCACTTCTTACGGCATACTGCAGAGTCAGCTTGTCTTTTTCCAAAGTAAGGACACCAAGGTTTAAAGAAGTTTCTACCAGTCCCTTGATGTCATCACTCATGCGAAGAATTCCATTTGGAAGCAGGTTGATTAAAAGCACTGTTTTTCTTGCCGCAGCTTCTGTTAATACTTCCTTCTCACAGTTTTCTTCTACTGCTACGGATATCTGGATATCCGGATCACTGGTGGAAAATTCATGGGTGATTTTCTCTGCAATTTCTTCTATTTTATGGACAAGCTGTGTGGCATCTTCCTGTACCATAAGCTCTGCTGCACTTTCTCTTGGAATGGCATTCTGCTTATTTCCGCCGGATAATGCTGCTATCTGATAATGATATTCATCTTTTAATTCTAAAAGAATTCTTCCCAATAAAATGTTGGAGTTGGCTCTTCCTTTGTCAATTTCCACGCCGGAATGTCCGCCCTTTAAGCCTGCCACATGAATAGAAACAAGATTTCCTGCGCTCTTTTCCCATTCCGCCGGAAGCTCACATACGGTGCTGCATCCACCGGCACAGCTTACCAGCATGATTCCTTCATTTTCAGAATCCAGGTTCAGAAGCTTCTTTGCTTTCAAGTGGGAAACATCCAGTGCTACGGCACCTTCCATGCCAACCTCTTCGGACACGGTACAGATAAATTCGATACGCGGATGCGCAATACTGTCAGAGTCTAAGATTGCCAGTGCGTATGCAACTGCAATTCCATCGTCGCCGCCAAGGGTTGTTCCCTTTGCACTGATATAATCTCCGTTTACTTCCAGTGTCAGTCCGTCATTTTCAAAATCGATGGTGCTGCCCGGTTCTTTCTCGCACACCATATCCATATGTCCCTGAATCATCAGTGGTGCAACGTCTTCATAGCCCGGTGCTGCCTCTTTGATGATAATGACATTTTTTACTTCATCCTGATAATATTCTAAGTTCCGTTCCTTTGCGAAGTTTACCAGATAATTGCTGATTTTCTCCTCTTTATAGGATGGACGTGGAATATTGCTGATTTCTTCAAAATAATGAAATACCTCTTTTGGTTCTAAGCCTGCTAATGCGCTCATTATGATTCCTTCTTTCTTAATTTATTCTCATATACGATAAAATGGTTGTTATGCAGAATCTTGATATACTGGGACAGTCTCTCGTAAAGAGGTTCTGCCTTGTCACCGAATCTTTCTTTTACCAGTGTACCAATCTCATAGATGGTTTTCTTTCCATCCATCTGCTCCCACACGAAGCTGCCGAATTCATCCAGCTCGATATAGCTGTATTTCGGTTTCTTAAATAACACCTGTGCGATTTTGTTAAACACACCTTTGTTATGCATTTTTATTTCTATTTTGCCATCTTTGTTCTTATTACATTCAAATAATGTATTCGGACGTGGGATATAATCTAAATAATTGTCTTTTTTCTTTGCCATATTGCCTCCTGTTATCTTCGCTAGCAGTATAAAACATCTGCCGCCTTTTCGCAAGACGGCAGATGTAAGAACTACTTTATTCTGTTTTTAATTTTCTTTTTTCTTCTTTCCACGGATGAAAAGGATTAAAGTTACGGCAAGTAATGCAAAGAATACCAGTCCGCCAATGTTTCCTAAGCTGAAACCGAATATTGCAGATAAGTTAAATGCATCTGCAAAGGTCTCTCCCTTGAATGGAATGACTGCACAGACTGCAAGGAGAATTCCTACCAGTCCCTCTCCGGCAATCAGACCGGATGAGTAAAGCACTCCATTTTCCACTTTGCGTTTCTTCTCTTCCTCAGATTCACCCTTCTTCTTATCAAAGTATAAGCGGATTAATCCACCAACAATCATCGGTGTGCTTAAGTAAATCGGAAGGTAAAGACCTACTGCAAATGGCAATACCGGAATTCCAAGGATTTCTACTACTACTGCAATACCAACGCCTGCAAATACCAGTACCCAAGGAAGGTTTCCGCCCATAACTCCTTCTACTACCATCTTCATCAAGGTTGCCTGCGGTGCAGGAATTGCTGAGGAACCGTAGCTCCATGCTGCATTTAACAGATATAATACTCCACCGATTGCAATAGCAGATGCTGCTACACCGATGATTTCACCAACCTGCTGTTTCCAAGGTGTTGCTCCTACCAGATAACCGGTCTTTAAATCCTGTGATGTATCTCCGGCGATTGCTGCGATGATACAGATGACAGAACCGATTGCAATAGAAGCTACCATTCCAGTCATTCCGATGGTTCCGGTTGCTTTTAAAATCATCGTTGTGATAAGCAGTGTTGCAATTGCCATTCCGGATACCGGGTTATTGGAACTTCCTACAATACCAACCATTCTGGATGATACGGTTGCAAAGAAGAATCCGAAGATTATGATAATAATTGCTCCAAGAAGGCTTACCGGAACTGCCGGAACCAGCCACATAATAATAGCCATGATTCCAATCGTAAGAATTACGATATTCATTGGAATATCTTTATTGAGGCGGCTGTTGTCACCATTTCCTTTGCTTCCGTAGCTCTTTAATGCCTGACGGAAGGTCTTTGCGATAAGTGGCAGATTCTTTACCAGGCTGATGATTCCGCCTGCTGCAACTGCTCCTGCTCCAATGTAACGGATATAGTTTGACCAGATTCCTGATGCGCCAAGTTCAGATACCGGAACGCTTGCCGGGAAAATGGTAAGGTCTGCACCAAAGAGTGCGATTAACGGCATCAGTACGAACCAGCCGATTACTCCACCCGCAAAAATGTAGGAAGATACTCTGGCTCCACAGATATAACCAACTCCAAGAAGTGCCGGAAGTACATCCATTCCGACTCCGGAACCCTTGTAAGATTTGATTTCATAAGTCACTTCACTCGGGAATACTTTCAAACCATCTGTGATGAATTTGTATGCTGCTGCAATTCCCAGACCGGCAAATACGGTACTTGCTTTTGCTCCGCCTTCTTCTCCGGCTACCAGTACTTCTGCACAGGCTTTTCCTTCCGGATAAGGAAGCTTTCCATGCTCCTGTACGATTAATGCACTACGAAGTGGAATCATGAACATAACTCCGATGACACCACCGATTAATGCAATCAATGCGATTTCCACTAAAGATGGCATGCTTGTACCACCTTCCTCTGCCCACATAAACAGAGCCGGGAGTGTAAAGATTGCTCCTGCTGCAAGAGACTCTCCGGCAGAACCGATGGTCTGTACCATGTTATTCTCCAGAATGGAGTCCCTTCTTAAAATTACGCGGATAATTCCCATGGAAATTACCGCTGCCGGTATGGATGGCGACACTGTCATTCCTACTCTAAGTCCTAAGTATGCGTTTGCCCCACCGAAAACTACGGCAAGCAGAATACCCAGAATAATAGAGACTGGCGTAAGTTCCGGCAAAACTTTGTCTGCCGGAATATACGGCTTGAACTCTTTTTCATTATTCATTTGTCTAATCCTCCTAGTTATGGTCACTATAACCAATATAAATATTATTATACGGGCATTTTCCAAGTCTGTCAATGAAATCTGCTTGCATCCGGCAGGAAAATATTGTATGATATATGTGCTATTGTGCAAAACACTTTACCACACGAATCCAACAAAGTGTATGCACTCTTTTTTATCTGGAGATGTATCGAAGTGGTTATAACGGGGCGCACTCGAAATGCGTTAGCCCTCCGGGGCACGCGGGTTCGAATCCCGCCATCTCCGTTTCATAAAAAGTGCCGGTGGAATATTCCATCGGCACTTTTTATACACTCCGGCACCTGTGTCCGGTATTATTTTTATTCCTGACCTGCCAGCTTGTACAGAAACATCGCTGGTCCGTAAGTGCAAAGAAA
>ENA-ORSL01002765-ORSL01002765.1-human-gut-metagenome-genome-assembly--contig:-NODE-2765-length-12234-cov-4.298629_pt1 | contig 12234 bp, 10 predicted proteins | sample MGYA00242190_ERZ509157 | MGnify/ENA primary metagenome ERZ509157 (study PRJEB26280, sample SAMEA2338664) | human gut metagenome | biome: human gut; feature: human-associated habitat; material: faeces...
GGAAAAAAGTAATGTTTTTCCTACAAAAAGTCAATGCCTAAGAAATAATACTTAGGTTTTTATTTGCATAAAATTAGTAGGTGATTATATGTTTCATTATGTGGTGCAAAAAAGAATAAAAATTGTTGGAGTATTAATGTTTTTTATTTTTTTAGTAATTATTATTCGTATTTTTTATATTGAAGTCTTTAGTCAGAGTAGGCTTGATGAGCTTGCTAATAGTCTTTGGAGTAGAAATCTTCCTATATTAGCAGATCGGGGAAAGATTACTGACCGTAATGGTGTTGTGCTTGCTGATAATATTACAACTACAAGTCTAGTTGTAGTTCCTGTACAGATTAAAAATAAAGAAGAAGTTGCTAAAAATCTCGCAAGTATTCTTAATACAGATTATTTAAATATATATTCACATTTAACTAAACATACTTCTATTGAAAGAATTCATCCTGAAGGAAGAAGATTATCTTATGATGTTGCTGAAAAGATACGTGTTCTTAATTATGATGGAGTATATTTACTTAAAGAATCTAAAAGATATTATCCTTATAAAGAAATGCTTTCACATGTTATTGGTTATGTTGGTATTGATAATCAAGGGTTAAGTGGTATTGAGTTACTATATGACAAATACTTAAAAGGTACGGATGGTGGTATTAAGTATTATTCGGATGGCAAGGGTTTAAGGTTAAATATAAGTGAGGTTTATGATAAACCTGTTAGTGGAAATAATATTGCTCTTACGATAGACGTTAGAGTGCAGGAAGCTATTGAAAGAGAACTTGATAATGTTGTTACTAAGTATAATCCAGAAAATGCACTTATTATGGTTATGAATCCCAATACAGGGGAGATTATTGCAATGAGTAGTAGGCCTAATTTTGATCCTAATAATTATCAGAGCTATGATATAGAAGCAATTAATCGTAATTTACCAATTTGGATGAGTTATGAACCAGGTAGTACTTTTAAGATAATTACTCTTGCTAGTGCGATAAATGAAGGAAAAGTTAATTTGTTTACTGATACATATTATGATGGTGGAAGTATATCTGTTGAAAATGCAAAAATAAAATGTTGGAAGGTTGGAGGACATGGAGCAGAGACTTTTTTAAATGTGGTTGAAAACTCTTGTAATCCAGGGTTTGTTGTGCTTGGACAAAGGCTTGGGACTGAACTTTTATATGATTATTTAAATAAATTTGGTTTTGGTGAAAAAACAGGTATAGATCTTAATGGAGAAGCTAAGGGAATTATGTTTAGTTTGGATAAGATGGGACCAGTTGAAACTGCGACGACTTCTTTTGGTCAAGGAATAAGTGTTACGCCAATTCAGCAAATAAGAGGAGTTAGTGCCGCTGTTAATGGAGGCAATCTTTATACTCCTTATATTGTTAGAAGTATTAGTGAAAGTGAAACTAATGAGATGATAGTTTTAAATAAGCCGAAGCTTGTTAGGCAGGTTATTAGTGAGGAAACTTCAAATCTTGTTAGGTATGCTTTAGAAAGTGTTGTTGCTAATGGTACTGGTAAGAATGCTTATATTGAAAATTATAGGGTTGGAGGTAAAACTGGTACAGCCCAAAAAGTTAGTAATGGTAGATATATGGTCGGTAATTATATTTTATCTTTTATTGGAATATTTCCTGCGGATAAACCTGATTATGTGGTGTATGTTGCTGTTAATAATCCAAAGGGTGTTACTCAGTATGGTGGAACAGTTGCGGCACCTATTGCAAAAAATGTTCTATTAAGTTTGATTGACATTATGGGATATGAGGCTACGCCTAGTGATAAAACAAGAGAATATACATGGCTTGATGAGAAGTATAAATATGTTCCAAGTGTAGTTGGTATGGATTTAGATAGTGCTAAAAAAATGCTTAAAGGTTTTAAAATTGAGTATGCTGGTACTGGTACAAAAGTTAGTTATCAAGAGCCTCAAAATAGATGGGTAAAAGAAACAGGAATTGTAAAGTTGTACTTAGAAGAATAGAAAGAATTGACAAACACGAACAAATGTGGTACTATGAATGTGCGTTGAAGAGGAAAAGTAACATTAACTCTTATACTAGTGAGTCAGGTATAGTGGAAACTGATTATAAGGTTTTTGTGAAAGAACACCTTTGAGCAAACTACCGAAAGGCTTGTGCTTAGTAGACTAGTTCGGGAAGCAATCCGTTATCTTATTGCTAGGTTTGTTGGAACTGAAAAAAGAGATTACTAATAAATATATGTATATATAGTAATAAATTAAGGTGGCACCGCGGATACCCGTATTCGTCCTTATTTGTAGGATGATACGGGTATTTTTATATAGAAAAGAGGTGACATTATGAAGTATTTTACTAAAGAAGAAAAAGAAAAATTCTTATTAAGTGATTATCTTAAAATGAGTGATGATATGTTTAAAAAAGAAATATTTAAAGAAAGTGATAGACTTGCAAGAACTAAATATTTAATTGAGGTTTTAGGAGATGCTTACTTAGATATAGATACTTATAAACTTTTTATAAGACAATTTCAAAGTTTTGGGGGACCTTATAGTGTTTTAGTAGATAAAGATACAATTAAAGGTATATATGAAATTTATAAGATGTATCCATTTCTAACTGCTGAAGCTTTAGGAAGTATTTGGTACTTATATATAAGAGATTTATTTGAGGAATATGAACTACCTTATATACTTGAGTTATTTATTAAAACTTATGGTATGAAGGATGACACATTTGAAAAATATTTATCTTATATTGAGAAAAAAGGTAGTGAACATCAGAAAATATATGATGAAGATGCTTTAAAAGTAAGTACTCTTCAAGATTATAGTAAGCGTTTTTGCTCCTTTATTGAAAGTTTGATTTTAAGAAAGCATTATACATTTGATAAAGTAACAGAATGTATACCGGAAGCTAGTCTTATAAAAAAGGATGAAGCACATTTGCTTGATATAGAAGAGAAAACACGTATTTTTATGGGTGCATGTTTGCCGGTTAGTTATATCATGGTAGATGAGTTACTTAAGGGTGAATCACTTGAAGAAAGACCAGCATATTATGCAAGCACTGGTTTAAAGGAAGAAGCAACGTTTACTAAAGAAGAATTTTTACAAAGTATAAAAAAGAAAGTGAGATAAAAAAGATATGTCCTACAAGTATCTTAAAAAATGAGAAAGAAGGATAAAAAATGAAAAAGGAAATTAGTTTATTAGAAAAAATTAAAATGATTGATGATACAAATAAAATATTTGAAAAACAACTAGAAAAAAGACTATCACTTACAAAAGTAGGTAGTCCATTATTCGTAAGAAAGGATTCTGGACTTCAGGACGATTTATCAGGAGTAGAGACAGCAGTAGGTTTTAAAAGAGATGAGGAGTATTTTGAAATAGTGCACTCTTTAGCTAAATGGAAGAGATATGCTTTAGGTAAATATGGTTTTGAAGTTCATACCGGCCTTTATACGGATATGAAAGCAATTAGAAAGGAAGAAGAACTTGATGATGTTCACTCAATGTATGTTGAGCAGTGGGACTGGGAAAAGGTAATTCTTAAAACAGATAGAACTATTGATTATTTAGAGATGACAGTAAGATCTATTTATAAAGCTTTAAGACAAACAAGTATTTTATTAAAAAAGAAGTATCCGTTTCTAGCTTTAGAACTTCCAAAGACAGTAACTTTTATAACAAGTAGTGAATTACTTTCATTACATCCAGATAAGAGTGCTAAAGAAAGAGAAAGATTAATTACGAAAAAATATGGTGCAGTCTTTATTATGCAAATTGGGGATAAACTTAAAGATGGTTCAGTTCATGATTTAAGAAGTCCTGATTATGACGATTGGGCATTAGATGGAGATTTACTTATTTGGGATAAAGTTCTTGATAAAGAAATTGAGATAACATCTATGGGTATTAGGGTAGATGAAAAGTCTTTGGTAAGTCAGCTAAAAAAAGCAGATGCTGAAGAAAGATTGGACTATCCATTTCATAAAATGCTTATTGAAGGGGCACTTCCTTATACAATAGGTGGAGGTATTGGTCAGTCACGTGTATTAATGCTTTTGCTTGGCGCTAAACATATTTGTGAAGTTCAGCAATCAAGTTACACTAAAAAATACGAAGAACTTATCAAAGAATATAAGACTTTATAATATATTTAATTGTAAATGATGTTTTATATTAACACAAAAATGTAAAATTTGTTTACTAAAAAAAATAAAAATAGTATAATGGATTTGAGGTGAAGGAAATGTTAATATTAGCAAAATCCGTTTTAGGACTGATGCTTGGCTTTGTTTTATCTTTAGTTGCAGCGGTTATTTTAATACCACTTCTAAAGAAACTTCATGTAGGTCAAAGTGTTAGTAAACTTATAAATGAAAGGCATTTAAAGAAAGATGGTACACCAACTATTGGTGGTTTAATCTTTATTATTCCAACGATACTTATTATGCTTATTTTATATTTAAGAGGTAGTATTGAGTTTAATTCCAATTTAATTATCTTGATATTTGTATTTTTGGCATATGGTGCACTTGGATTTATTGATGATTTTCTTAAGGTTAAATATCATAATAATAATGGGCTTAGTATAGGAGTTAAGTTTTTACTTCAAACTGTTATTGCAGTAGTGTTCTATATTATTTATCGTAATAATGGGGGAGATTCTAATTTAGTTATATCATCACTTGGAATTAATGTATCTCTAGGTTGGGCGTTTGGTTTATTTATTTTACTTGTTCTTGTTGGAACGACAAATGCGGTTAATATATCTGATGGATTAGATGGACTTGCTGGCGGCTTAAGTGTCGTTGCAATAATGGCTTATGGTGTTATTGCTTGGGGGTCTAAATGGATTAGTGGATATCAAGAAATAGCAATATTTGCATTTGTTTTATGCGGAGCAATTTTAGGCTTCTTAGTGTTTAATACACATCCAGCTAAGGTATTTATGGGTGATACTGGTTCTCTTGCGTTAGGTGGAGCACTTGCAACAATTGCAATTTTAACGAAGCATGAACTTTCATTACTTTTAATTGGTGGGGTATTTGTTGTTGAAACTTTATCAAGTGCGATTCAAATTATAGCAATTAGAAAGTTCCATAAAAAGGTGTTCTTAAAAGCACCACTCCATCATCATTTTGAGGAACTAGGCTGGGAAGAGACAGATATCGTTAAATTATTTTGGGTAGTAGGTTTATTCCTAGCAATGATTGGAATTATTTACGGAGTTTGGTTATAAGATATTAGTAGGTGATTATGTGAAAAAAAGCCTACTAATTTTTTTATCTGCATTTTTTTTAGGAATCATTGGTATTTTAATGATTTATTCAGCAAGTAGCATTTGGAGTGATTATAGGTTTGGCGATACTTTTCATTATGTTAAACATCAGGGATTATTTTTTTTAGTTGGTTTAATCGGAATATATGTATTAAGTAAAGTTGATTATAAATTATATAAAAAACACGCTAGTAAGATTCTTTTGCTTTCTTTAATTTTATTAGTTCTTGTATTGATTCCTGGAATAGGACAAGTTAGAAATGGTTCAAGAAGTTGGTTTGGGATTGGTGCTTTTGGGTTTCAGCCTAGTGAACTATCTAAGCTTGCTTTAATTATATTTACTGCTAAATATTTATCTAATCATGAGAAGGAAGTTAAATTTTTTAGGAAGGGAATAATGCCGATTTTACTTGTTATCTTTCTCTTTTTTGGACTAATCATGCTAGAACCTGATTTTGGTACAGGTATGGTTATTGTTGTTAGTTTAATGTTTATGTTATTTATTACAAATACTAAACTTACCTTTTTTGGTATAATGGGAGTTCTTGGTATTGGTGGGATAGCTGGGCTTATTATAGTAGCTCCATATAGACTTGCAAGAATATTATCATTTTTAAATCCTTGGAGTGATCCTTTGGGTTCTGGCTTTCAGATTATCCAAAGTTTATATGCAATTGGACCATCAGGTCTTTTTGGCAAAGGCTTTGGTAACTCTATTCAGAAACATTTTTACTTGCCAGAGCCTCAAACAGATTTTATCTTTGCAATTATAAGTGAGGAGTTTGGTTTTATTGGAATATTAGTAATTGCTTTTTTGTTTTTAACTTTATTTTACAATACACTTAAAGTAAGCTTAGAATGTAATGATTTATTTGGAAAATATCTTTCATTTGGGTTAGTTATCTCATTAATTCTTCAGGCTGTTTTAAATATATGCGTTGTTATTGGACTTGTGCCCGTAACAGGGGTTACTTTACCGTTTCTGTCTTACGGGGGTTCATCTTTACTAGTTAGTATGGCTAGTGTTGGTATTATTCTTAATATAGCTAAAGATAAGAATAAATAATTTTGTACATTATACTGTACAAAATCAGAAAAAATATCAATTTTGTACATTGTACTGTACAAAAAATTGTTCAATAAGTATCTTCAAAAACAAAAAGTGGGTGCAAAAAGGTGCAGTTTTTCATAAAAAGTGGGTGCAAAAAGGTGCAATTTCTTGTAAAAAGTGGGTGTAAAAAGGTGCAAATATTTCTGAAAAGATTGAAAAATACTAGCATTATGTTATAATAATAACGGAGTTGATAACAATATGGATAGAAAAATATATGAAGATTTAGTTGCATGGAAAAATACTGAAAATCATAAAACCTTAATGGTTTTAGGAGTTAGACAATGTGGAAAGACATATATAATTGATGAATTTTGTAAAAAGGAATATAAATACTATAAAAAAATAAATTTATTTGAAGATAAAGAGGTTATAAAGCTATATAAATCCGATGCTTCTTCAGAAAAAAAATATAATGATTTAAAATTGTTAATAGATTTTGACTTTGATAGAGAAGATAGCATTCTTTTTATAGATGAGATTCAAATGTGTGAGGAACTTATTTCAGAACTTAAATTTTTTAATGAGCAACATAACAATGTAAGAATAATTTGTGCAGGTTCACTTCTTGGAGTAAAACTATCTAGATTACAAATGCCTTTTCCAGTTGGCAAAGTTTCAAGACTTTATATGTATCCAATGGATTTTGAGGAATTTCTAATTGCCCTAGATCAAAAACCTTTACTTGAAAAAATAAAAAAATGTTTTAATAATAATGAATCAATGGGAATTCTTCATGAAAAGGCTTTGGAATATTATCGTAAATATTTATTGTCTGGTGGTATGCCAAATAGTGTTTTAGAATTAATTAATTGCAATAATGATTATTATAATTTCAATTTATCAATTTTAAATGATATTATTGAAGACTATAAAAATGATATGAATCATCACATAAATAGTATTACGGAAACATTAAAGATTAGAAAAATATATGATTCATTATCATCTCAACTTCAAAATGCTTCAAAAAAATTTCAATATTCAGTTATAGAACAAAATGCAAAATCTAGAGATTATTCTCAACCTTTAGATTGGCTTATAGAAAGTAATATGGTTCAGCTTTGTAAATGCGTTAAACTTCCACAGAAACCATTATTAGGTTTTGCAAGTGATGATACATTTAAAGTATATTATTCTGATGTTGGTATTTTTAATAGAATAGTAAACAATGATGTTAGAACCATACTTTTAGATGATATGAAAATATATAAAGGTATTATTACAGAAAATTATGTAGCAAACCAATTAAAATCGAGTGGAATAGATTTACTTTATTGGCAAGGTAGCCGAGATGCTGAAGTTGACTTTTTAATAACAACAAAAGAGGATGGAATTATTCCAATTGAAGTAAAAGCAGATGCTAATACACAATCTAAAAGTCTTAACGTATATAATGGGTTATACTCACCTAAGTATATGATAAGAATAAGTACTAAGGATTTTGGTTATAATCCAGATACAAAAATAAAATCAATACCTCTTTATGCAACTTTTCTAATAAAAGATTTAGTAGATTAAAGTGTAAATTTTATAAAAATAAGTGAATATTTGTTTGCACTTATGATATAATGTTTTCAGGGTGATAAAGATGGAGTATGTAATTATTGGAATGCTAGCTTTAGTTATTATTTTGTTAATAGTACTTATTGCTAAAAAGAATAACAATGAAGAGATAACATTTAGATTGGGTAAGTTTGAAACTGATTTAACTAAAGAAATAGGTGAGTTTAAATATAGTTTTAGTAAAAATATAGAAGAGGATTTTAAAGGTCTTAATGAAGTTATTGAAAGAAGATTGGAATTAATTAGTAATAAAGTTAATGAAAGACTTGATACTAATTTTGAGAAAACTAATAAGACTTTTACTTCGATATTAGAAAGAATTAGTAAGATAGATGAAGCACAGAAGAAGATAGATGGATTATCAAATGATATTATTTCTCTTCAAAGTGTTTTGACGGATAAAAAGACGAGAGGTATCTTTGGGGAGACAAACCTTAATTATATTTTAGATAGTGTTTTTGGAGTTAATGATAAGATTTATAGAACTCAGTATACAATGAGTAATGGTTATATTGCTGATGCGATTCTTTTTGCACCGGCACCCTTAGGAACGATAGCAATAGATTCTAAGTTTCCACTTGAACATTATCAAATTATGACTGATACTAAGCAGGATAAATCTGTAAGAGATGCAGCCACTAAGGCGTTTAAAGTTGATGTTAAAAAACATATTGATGCGATTAGAAGTAAATATATTATTCCTGGTGAAACTGCTAGTGAGGCCATTATGTTTTTACCAGCTGAAGCCATATTTGCGGAGATAAACGCATATCATAATGACTTAATCGAATATTCATATAAATCTAAAGTATGGATCTGTAGTCCAACAACTTTGATGAGTACTCTTACAACAATTGGAATGATTCTAAAAAATATGGAAAGAGATAAATATGCTAAAGTTATTCATGAAGAACTTAATAAGCTAGGAGCTGAATTTACTCGTTATCGTGATAGATGGGATAAACTTTCTAGAAGTTTAAATACAGTGTGTAAAGATGCTGAAGATATTCATACAACAACAGAGAAAATTACTAAGCGTTTTGCTTCAATTAGTAATGTTAATTTAGAACTAGAAAATAAAGAATAAGTGTAAAATCCAATTATTTCCTATAAGTAATTTGTTTTTTTATGATATACTTGTGATATAAGGAGTAGATATAATGGAATTTATTGAATTAAAAGATGTCTATAAAGTATATAAAAATGGTGTTACTGGGCTTGCTGGAGTTAATTTACAAATCAAAAAAGGTGATTTTGTTTTTATAATTGGTTCTACTGCTAGTGGTAAAAGTACCCTTATTAAAACTTTATATAGAGAAGAAAAAGTTACTAAAGGTTCAGTATACGTTGGTGGAGTAAATGTATCTAGACTTAAGAATAATAAAACTTATAAATTAAGAAGAAAGATTGGTATTGTATTTCAAGATTATAAGTTACTACCAAAACTTACTGCTTATGAAAATGTAGCATATCCACTAGAGAGTTATGGTATGAGTGCATCAGAAATTAGACCAATGGTTCTTGCAGCACTTAAACAAGTTGGGTTAAAAGATAAGACTAGAAGTTTTCCACATCAACTTAGTGGTGGTGAGCAGCAAAGAGTTTGTATTGCTAGAGCAATTGTTAATAAACCTAAGTTACTTTTATGTGATGAACCAACTGGTAATTTAGATCCGGAGACAAGTAAAGAAATTATGGATGTTATTGAAAATATTAATAAAGAACTTGGGACAACTGTTGTAATGGCTACACATGATAAAGATATTGTTAATAGAATGAAGAAGAGAGTAGTAGTAGTTTCTAATGGACTTATTGAAGGAGACTACTTGAAAGGAAGTTATAAAGTAAATGAAAGTAATTAGAATAATTGGTAGAAGTATTACTAATGCTGGTAAGAGTATTGCTCGTAATTTTAGTTTAAGTATGGCATCTATTACTTGTACAATCATAACTTTGATATTAGTATCCTTAGGTGTTTTAGTATCTTATAATGTAAATAACATAACTAAAGATATTGAAAAAGAACTTACTATTGTTGTTTTTATGAAGAAAGAAACGACTAAAGAAGAACTTAATAAAACTAAAGATGCACTTAGTAAGATAGATAATGTAGCAGATGTAAAGTATACTTCTAAAGATGATATAAAAAATAATATGGCTAGTGAATATCCTTCGTTTTCTAAGATGATGGAGTCATGGACTGATGTTAATAATCCATTTCAGGACTCATATATAGTTAGTGTTAAGGATGTAAGAGATATTAATGAGACAGTTACTACTATTAAAAATTTAGATAATGTTGATATTGTTAAGTATAGTGAGAGCATAGTAGGTGAACTTATTAATATATTTGATGCGATTAAGACTGGTACTATATGTTTAGTAGTTGGTCTTGTTCTTGTTACAGCATTTTTAATTAATAATACAATTAAAATTACGATATTTTCAAGAAGAAATGAAATTGATATTATGAGATTAGTTGGTACTAGTAATACAGTTATTAAGTTACCATTCTTGTTTGAAGGTTTGTTTATTGGTGTGCTTGGCTCTATTATTCCAATTCTTGTTACAATATTTGGCTATACATATATTTATAATGCAGTATCTTCTCTAGGAACAAGTAATATTTTGAGTATTATTAAGTTAACTAGTCCAGAACTTATTGTATATAAAACAAGTTTATTTATATTAATTATTGGTGCGGTTGTTGGTATGTTTGGTAGTGTTAAAGCCGTTAGAAAGTATTTGACAGTATGAGAAAGAAAGTATTAGTCTTAATTATAGCGTTTATTTTATTTGTCCCATATATTAATGTTAGTGCATCTAGTAGTGCTAATACTATTGCTGAACTTAGAAAGGAGATTGCGGCTTTAAAAGCTAAGAAGAAAGCACAGAATAGTGCTAAGAGTCAGACACAAAGTCAGATTAATGCTACAACTAATTCGTTAAATAAAACGAAAGATGAGATTACTGAGGGAAGAAAGCAAATAGAAGAAGCAAAGGTTCAGGTTGAAAAACTGAATAAAGATATTAAAGATGGGGAAGAAAATATTAAGAATTTGCTTAATTCTGAACAAATAAATAGTGCTGATAATGCTTATTTAGATTATATATTTAAAGCAGAGAGCTATGCTGACTTTGTTTATAGATATACTATTATTAAACAAGTTATAGATTATAATAAAGACCAGATTGCTTTATGGCAAGATAAAATAAGTGATAATGAACAATTACAAGCAGATTTAGCAAATAAAGAAGTAGAACTTAATAATAAGGTGGCTTCTTATGAAAGTGATATTGATAAATTAGGAAATAAATTAAGTGAGTATTCTGATATAGTTATGGATATTCAAGATGAAATTGATTCAACACAGGAACTTTTAAATTATTATGTTAATTTAGGTTGTGGAGAGAATCAAAATATTTATGAGTGTATATCTGTTAAAGGTGATACAACATTTAGAAAGCCTTTAGTAAAGGGAACTATTACTAGTTATTTTGGTTATAGAATTAATCCTTTAACTGGTAAAGGAACTAAATTCCATAGTGGTACTGATATTGGTGGTAATTCAGAGGGAACTAAGGTTTATGCAACAGCAAATGGTACAGTTGGTAAGATAATTAGAAAAGCTAGCTGTGGTGGTAATCAGGTTTATGTATGGCATACTATTGGTGGTAAGAAATATACAAGTTTATATATGCATTTATTAACAATTAATGTTAGTATTGGTGATAAAGTAGACTCTAATACAGTAGTTGGTACTGTTGGTGGTGGTAGAGGCACATGGGCTTGGGAGACTTGCTCTACAGGAGCACATCTACACTTTTCGGTAGCAACAGGTTGGTATGGAGATAAAAATTCTTATTTATCATATAGTAGTTTCTTAGCACATTTAATTGATTCTAAAGATGTAGCTAAATTACCAGACAAAGGTAAATGGTGGTATTCTAGATAATACCACTTTTTTATTATATTAATTTTAATAATGCTTTAAACAGAATATATATTTTTGACAATAGCATAATATTATGTTATTATTAGTATGTAAGCAAGAAAACTTGCATAAAATAAAAAAGAGGAACATTTGATTTTGCAAGTGAATGTCACCTCTTAATGTTGGTAACACTCATTTAAAATGAGTGTCTATTTTTTTATTACTAGTACAAGTAAGGTAGATAGCAACAAAATTATAGAAATGGATTTCATAAACTTTAAAATAAAAGTTTTATTACTCATATTATCTACCTCCTTTCATTTTATGAAGAAGGCGACACTCA
>ENA-ORSL01002766-ORSL01002766.1-human-gut-metagenome-genome-assembly--contig:-NODE-2766-length-12222-cov-4.260294_pt1 | contig 12222 bp, 11 predicted proteins | sample MGYA00242190_ERZ509157 | MGnify/ENA primary metagenome ERZ509157 (study PRJEB26280, sample SAMEA2338664) | human gut metagenome | biome: human gut; feature: human-associated habitat; material: faeces...
CATTCTTTCGTCTCTTGAGAGTTTTCGACTGAAAGGAAGAAAATCTCTCGTATAAATTAAAATATTAGAGGGGCATAAATAGACTAATAACTGGTCTGTTTATGCCCTTTATTGCGTTTATGAAAGGAAGTGTAAAGTTTGGATTATTGGATATGGTATGCAACTATAAAAATAAATGCATATACAAAATTAAGATTGCTAGAACATTACAATGAGCCAGAAAAAATATTTAACTTAACAGAAAATGAATTCTTTAAGTGGCAATATAGCAGTGCTGAAGTTTACAAAGCAATTTGTAATAATAAGAATAAAGAAACGATTGTAGAGATGCAAGAATATATGAAAAAGAAGAACGTAAAATATATAACTATTTATGATAAAGAATATCCAGAAAGTTTGAAGAATATATATGATCCACCAGTATTACTTTTTTATATTGGAAACATAAAGTTGATAAATAACAAAAGCATTTCTATTGTTGGTTCGAGAAATCCGAGCTCTTACGGAATAAGAGCAGCTTATAATATATCAAATGAGTTATCGAGTAAATACACCATTGTAAGCGGACTTGCAAGAGGAATAGATGCTTGTGCACATAGTGGTGCTTTGAAATCAAATAGTAATACGATTGCAGTATTAGGTTGTGGTGTTGATATTGCTTATCCAAATGAAAACATAAAAATATATAACGAAATTTTAAAAAGAGGACTAATTATCTCTGAATATCCTGTTGGCGAGAAGCCATTTCCTAGTAATTTTCCTGCTAGAAATAGAATTGTTAGTGGGCTATCTGAAGGCGTAATAGTTGTTGAAGCTGCACCAAAAAGTGGCACTCTTATTACTGTTGATTTTGCACTAGAGCAAGGAAAGAACATATATGCTGTTCCTGGAAATATTGATTCATACTTGAGTTTGGGGACAAATGAACTAATAAAAAACGGTGCAATCCCATATACTTGTATTGATGATATACTAGAATAAATCGGTTTGAAAATGCTGAAACACTACTTGTTTAGCGATTTTGAGACATGTTTAATCATATTAATGTATATGTAAAATAAATGTAATATTGTTTACTTTTTTATATTAGTGTTATATAATATTTTCGTAAAATTTAAGGAGGCGAAAAGATGCCAAATACTAGTGAATATAGTAATTATAAAAGCAATAACAATAAAAAAAGTAAAAAGAAAAATAAGAAAAATGGTCACAAAATCTTAAAGGCCGTTCTAATTATACTTTTAATAATGATATTAATTGGTATTGGATTAATGGTTGGTTTTGTTATGTCAGTACTAAATGGTGCTGGTGGATTATCAAAATCGGATTTTGAGATTAGTTCTCTTACTACAGTTGTATATGATAAAGATGGTAAAGAATATGCAAGCTTATACAGCTCTGAAAACAGAATGTATTCATCACTTAGCGAAATGTCACCATACTTGCCAAAGGCAGTTATAGCAATAGAAGATCAACGTTTTGAAACTCATATGGGAATTGACATAAAACGTACTGGCGCTGCAGTTGTTAATTGGGTATTAAGAGGAAACTCAGATTTTGGTGGAAGTACAATAACACAACAATTAATAAAAAAGGTAACAAAAGATGATGATCGTAGTTGGCAAAGAAAAGCAAGAGAAATTGTAAGAGCTGTTCAACTTGAACAATGGCTATCTAAAAACCAGATTATTGAATTATATTTAAATTTAATATATTTTGGAGAAGGTGCGTATGGTGTAGAAACAGCTGCCTATACTTACTTTGATAAGAGTGCAAAAGATTTATCAATTGCGGAATGTGCACTAATTGCTGGACTTATACAGTCACCTGAAGGAAGAAATCCATATAAGAAACCTGAAGCTGCTAAAGCTCGTCAAGAGACTGTTCTAGCCAAAATGTATGAACTAGGATCTATATCAAAAGAACAATATGAGGAAGCAAAAGTTCAAGAGTTAGTTTACAAAAAAGGTGTTTTAGACCAAGGTTTAAGCAATTCGTATTTTGTTGATGCAATTGTTGATGATTTGATTAATGAGCTTCAAAAACAAAAGGGCGTAACAAAGGTAATGGCGCAAAAGATGATATATTCAAATGGACTTAAGATATACTCAACTATCGACCCTAAGATACAAGAGGCTATGGAAACTGTGTACAAAGATGAAAAATATTTTAAGCTATCAAATGGAAAATATGATCCCAACTTGCAATCGGCAATGGTAATAATTGATTATAGAACAGGTAATGTAGTTGGACTTGTAGGAGGTGCAGGAGAGAAAACAACACAACGTGGATTAAATAGAGCAACTATGGCAAAACGTGCACCTGGTTCAACAATAAAACCACTTGCAGTATATGCACCAGGTATAGATTCTGGTATATTTACTGCAGCTACAACTTTTGATGATATTCCAACAACATTTAAAGTTGGAACTACAGTTTGGAAGCCTTCAAATAGTTATAGAGGATATAGAGGTTTAACATCAGTTAGAAAGGGTATTGAAATATCAAGTAACATAATTGCAGCAAAAGCATTTATGGAAGTTGGAGCAACAACTTCAATGACATATCTAAAGAAGTTTGGAATAAGCACTCTTACAAATTCAGATGCTGTTCCTGGTGCTCTTGCACTTGGTGGCCTTACACAAGGTATTTATCCTATTGAACATGCCGCTGCTTATGGTACACTTGCAAATAGTGGAATATACTTATCACCAAAACTATACACAAAAGTATTAGATAAATATGATGAAGTGCTAATTGAAAAAACTAGTGAATTAAGAGAAGTTGTTTCTCCTCAAACAGCATATATTGTTACAAGTATGCTTAAAGATGTTGTTACAGGAATTAGTGCAACGGGAAGTGCTGCATCGTTACCAAATATGAATGTTGCTGGTAAGACAGGTACAACAAACTCTTCTAAAGATAGATGGTTTGCTGGATATACTCCATATTATGTTGGTTCAGTTTGGGTTGGATATGATCAACAAAAAGTAATTAGTGTTTCTGGTAACCCAGCTGCAAAAATTTGGAAGGCTGTAATGCTAAAAGTACATGAAGGATTACAAAACAAAGCATTTACAAGACCAGATGGAATTGTTGAACGTGATATTTGTGTTGACTCAGGTTTGCTTGCAACTGATTTATGTAAAGCAGATAGAAGGGGTGACAGAACAAAAACAGAAATTTTTGATAAGAATAATGTGCCAACAGAGGAATGCACAACACATGTATATGCAACGGTTTGCCCAGAAACATTCAAAAAGCCAAATCCAACGTGCTTAAAAACAGTTGGTACAATTCAAATTGTATGTATTGATAAAAAATATACTGAAAAACCTTCGGTACTTCCAAACGATTTTGCTTATGCAATACCAATGGATTATTGCGAATATCATTATGCTGAAAAGGACGAAAATGGAAACTATATAACTTCAAATGATACTACAGAAGATAATAATAATTCAGGAAACAGTGGAAATAATAATAACGAAGAGAAAACCTTTTGGTGGGAAAACTAAAGATTAGGAGGAATTAATATGGTAAAGAAAGTAGGAATATTAACAGCTGGCGGTGATTGCCCAGGTCTTAATGCAGTTATAAGAGGAATTGTAAAAACAGCAGAATATGCTGGAGTTGAAACATATGGCTTTTTAGAAGGTTACAAAGGATTGCTTGAAAACAGATATATTAAATTAGATTCAAAAATAACAAGCGGAATAATTTCAAAGGGCGGAACAATTCTTGGCTCTAATAATAAAACAAATATATTTGCAATTCCAGAAAAAAATGATCTTGGCGAAACAATATATGTTGATAGATCTGTAGAAGTTGTAGATAGACTAAAAAAAGAAAACTATGACTGCATGATTATAATAGGCGGGGATGGTTCATTAAAATCTGCTAGAGACTTCACAAGAATTGGATTAAATGTTATAGGAGTTCCTAAAACAATTGACAATGATGTACCATATACAGACACTACTTTCGGATTTTATACAGCAGCAGAAGTTGCAACTGAGGCTGTTGACAGGATTAAAACAACGGCAGAATCACATGGAAGAATAGTTGTGCTAGAAGTTATGGGAAGGTATGCAGGTTGGATTGCTTTGGCAGCAGGAATTGCTGGCGGAGCTGATACAGTATTAATACCAGAAATACCATATGATTTGAATGCTGTGGTTAATAAAATTAAACAAAGAAGAGAAAAGGGAAAGAGATATAGCATAATAGTTGTTGCGGAAGGTGCTAAACCAATAGGTGGTGGAATGAGTATTAGAGCTACAGTTGGTGACAGCCCAGATAGTTTAAGACTAGGTGGCGCTGGAGACTATGTTGCTAGAGAAATAGAAAAATTAACAGGTATCGAAGCAAGATGCACAACACTTGGCTATTTGCAAAGAGGTGGAGATACAGGAACATATGACAGAATACTATCAACAGAGTATGGTTCTATGGCTATGAAACTTGCAATTGATGAAAAATTTAATGAAATGGTAACTTTACTAAACGGCAAAATTACACACGTTTCGTTAGATGAAGTTGCTGGAAAAGATACTAAAGTTGGTGAACAATCATCTAATATAAAAAGAGTTGATTTAGATGGTGATTGGGTTCAAACCGCAAGAAGAATTGGAATATGCTTAGGCGATAAATAATGGAGAGTGAGTATAATTGTATTACAATAAAAAATTAGAAGAGTTTAAAGAATATATAAAAGGTAAGTATGTTGCAATAATGGGAATGGGTGTTAGTAACACCCCTCTAATTAGATACTTAATGGATTTAGATGCCAATATTACTGTTTTTGATAAAAAGACAGAAGATGAGCTTGGAAAATCTCTTATGGAAGAATATGTACTTCAGGGTGTACAATTCTCATTAGGTGAGAATTATTTGGATAATTTGCACGGATATGATGTGATTTTCAGATCGCCTGGGATTAGACCAGATATTCCACCAATACAGAAAGAAGTTGAAAGAGGTGCAATACTTACATCTGAAATAGAAAAATTGATTGAGCTTTGTCCATCAAAGGTTATTGGAGTAACTGGCAGTGATGGAAAAACTACTACAACAACTTTGATATATATGATGTTGAAAGAAGAAGGATACAATTGTTATCTTGGAGGAAATATAGGAACACCTTTGTTTGCAAAGATTGATGATATGACTCCAGAAGACATAATTGTTCTTGAACTTAGCAGCTTTCAACTTATGACATTAACCAAAAGTCCTAATATAGCAGTTGTTACAAATGTTTCGCCTAATCATTTAGATATACATAAGTCATATGAAGAATATATAGAGGCTAAAAAGAACATATTTAGATTTCAAAATGAAAATGATATTGTTGTTTTAAATTATGATAATGACATAACAAAAGACTTTGCGTTTGAATCAAAAGGAGAAGTAAGATTCTTTTCTAGAAAACAAGAACTTGAAAAAGGAGTCTTTGTAGAGAATAATTGTATAAAAATATTAGATGAAAATGGAAAAAAAGATGTAATAAATATTGATGATATTTTATTGCTCGGAATGCATAATGTTGAAAATGCTTGTACAGCAATTGCAGCAGTCAAGGATCTTGTAAGTACAGAAAAAATAGTTAAAGTGTTAACTACTTTTAAAGGCGTTGAACACAGAGAAGAATTTGTAAGAGAGCTTAATGGAGTTAAATGGTACAACGACTCAATAGGAAGTAGTCCAACTAGAACTATTGCTGGTCTTGCAAGTTTTAAGACAAAAGTTGTCTTAATAGCTGGCGGATATGATAAACATCTAGATTACACAGACATGGGAAAATATATATTAGATCATGTAAGGGTTTTAATACTTATGGGACAGACAAAAGATAAAATAAAAAATGCCACATTGCAAGAAATAGAAAAAAGAGACAATGATATTGATTTGCCTATATTTGAATGTTCAACATTAGAAGAAGCTGTTAAAGTTGCATATGAAAATTCAAAAGATGGCGATATAGTATTCTTTTCACCAGCAAGTGCAAGTTTTGATATGTTCAAAAATTTTGTTGAAAGAGGAAAAAAATTTAAAGAAATAGTAAATAATCTATAAAAATGCTTGAAATAATTACAATAAATGTATAAAATATACACAGAAAATAGTTATTCTATTGATACAAAAGAAAAGGGGAATGACAAATGGGCATATTTAGTAAGTTTTTTGTTTCCTTTGGAACAAGTAAAAATAAATATTTACCAGCACCGTCTAACAAAAATAGTACTAATTTAATAATAGGAGATATAGCTGAATGTTCGGCAACACCATACAAGACAATAGCTTCATTCGATTTGAATCTTGAGGCACCTAAGTATGTTGGGGCTATTCCTGATGCTACAATTAAGTTTTATCCTCTAGATTAGTGCTTGACAAAATGAATAAAAGAGTATATAATTTCTGACAGTTGACACTGGATTACTGTTAATTATTTAAATATAATCAAATAAAAATTGACCTAGAGGAGGGAAATATAATGGCACAACCAAAAAGAAGATGGTCTAAAGCTAGAACTGGATTAAGAAGATCTACTTGGAAATTAGAAAAACCAAGCTTTACAGAATGTTCACATTGTCATGCACCAGTAGAACCACACAGAGTTTGCAAAAACTGTGGCTACTATGATGGCAAAGAAGTGATAGCTGTTAAAGAAAAAAAAGCTAACTAATAATGAATTTAAGGCAACCTTTCATAAAAGAGTTGCTTTTTTTCTGTTTTAAGGGGTGATATATTTGAAAAAAATACCTATAAAAGGCATTGTACCAGGCTCGATAGCTGAAGAAATGGAAATTGAAGCTGGTGATTTCTTGCTTTCAATAAATGACGTTGAAATAAAAGATATATTAGATTACAAATTTCAAATATTTGATGAATACATAGTTGTTACTATAGAAAAAGCAAATGGAGAAGTATGGGACTTGGAGATAGATAAAGAGGAAAATGAGGACCTAGGACTTATTTTTGAAGAGCAATTAATAGATAAGCCAAGAAGTTGCGCCAATAAATGTATATTTTGCTTTATGGATCAATTACCACCAAAAGTAAGAGATACTCTAGTTTTTAAAGATGATGATTTTAGGTTGTCTTTTATGACTGGAAACTATGTAACATTAACTAATTCTGGATATAGGGATTTAGATAGAATAATTCAATACCATTTGAGCCCTATTAACATTTCTGTACATGCAACAGATGGTGAAGTAAGAAAGATGATGCTTAATAATAAAAATGCAGATAAGATATTGGATTATATAAAGTACTTAACAGATAGAGGGATACAAGTAAATGGTCAGATAGTTTTGTGCCCAGAAATAAATGATGGAAAGGTGCTAGACAAAACAATAGAGGATTTATCAAAGTTTTATCCAAATCTTTTATCAATTGCGATAGTGCCAGTTGGTTTGACTAAATATAGAGAAAATTTATACCACCTTACAACATTTAATAAAGAATCTGCGGGTGTGGTCATAGATCAGGTTGAAAAATGGCAAAAATATTTTAAAAAGAAAATAGGGACAAACTTAGTATTTGTTGCAGATGAATTTTATGTTAAAGCAGAACGAGACATCCCTGAATATGAAAGATATGAAAATTTTGACCAACTAGAAGATGGAATAGGATTACTTGCATACTTTACAATGAATTTTAATAGGTCCTTAATGAGATTTAAACCACGCAAAATCGAAAGAACTGTTTCTTTGGCTACAGGAACAAGTGCATATAAATTTATTCGCGAAAAAGCAGATATTTTAGAAAAAACATTTGAAGGTCTAAAAATAAACGTATATCCAATAATAAATAATTTCTTTGGCCCTAATATAACTGTTACAGGTCTAATTACAGGTGGGGATCTTATAGATGAATTGAAAGGAAAAGAATTAGGCGATTATTTGGTACTTGACAGAAAGATGCTTAAAGATGACGAATACATTTTTTTGGATGATGTAAAATTAGAGGATGTCAAAAAGGCACTCAATACTAAAGTTGTGCTTTCACCATCATTAGGAGAAGGTTTTATACGAGCTGTAATAGATGGAAAAGGAATATAAGGAACGTTATTAAAAATTAAGCAAAGAATATCTGTAGAAAAGTAACATAATTTGGTTGACATTTTACATAATATGACATATAATATAACTGGTTCCAAAATATAATATGAGGAGGACATCACTATGTCTACCAACCAGAATGTAAAAAACAAGAACCCCAAGACGTGGCTTTTCTTCGTAGTGCTTGGCATGCTTTTTCTCATGTTTGCATCTACTGTCGCACCTAAGTTTAATGTCCTTGTAACTGTATTTTCCATTGTACTGGCATGTGCTTGTATTGTTCTTGCAGTGTGCCTTTACATTAAGAAGTGGAATTTCAGGGATATGTTCTTTGAAACGGAGGAGGAAATCCGTGAGAAGGAGAAAAGAGAGGCTACAAAGCAGCAGAAGACCGATGAAGATTCTGATTCTTCCACTGAAGATGATGAAGAACCATACGTTGAAGAAGTACCTGAGCAACCTGATGATGAAGATGCAGAATGTGAAGAGTCTGTGGAAGAAACTCATGAGGAGAAAGGAGGCAATGCTAAAGCGTGGAATGGCTACAATATCGGCGACGTGTTTGTAAGTGTTCCTGCTAGTTGCATTGGTAACTACATTGGTGGTGTGGCTGACGCTATCAAGCAAGGAAAAGTTGAGCTTGCTCATGGGCTCTGCTTCTTTGATGATGGTAATGTTGTGAAGATTTCCCTGAATGAGATGGTTAAATTCGGGTACAAGGCACCAATTGGTTATAAGATTAATGCTAAGCATGATACTCTTGTGGCTTTGCCTGGAAAAATGAACTACGTTGGAAATGGGCAGTTCGAAGTGGAAGTACCTGATGGATTCATCTTGATTGAAAAGGGAGAACATGCTGGCGAAATGGTTCCTAATTCTATGGAACTCATCAAGGGATTGTAATACCTTGCTGTTGTTTGAGGTACCGTTTATAATACGGTACCTCAAACATCTTAAGTTTAAGAAAGCAAATGAAAGGAGATTATAAAATGTCAGAACTCTTTTCGGATTTTACCACCCTTGAAACTGTTGAAGAACGTAAAAATGACACTTATAATCAGATTATGTTTAATTCATACTTGCGACTTGAAGAGATGGAACACATCTATTATGATATCTCTCGGCTTACTAGAATAAAGCTCTCCGAAAAAGATAAAGAAAAGATTAAAGATGTAGTTGGATGGTTTGATGTTGAAGATGGTGTAACTGTGTTTACAATTTCCAAGTGCCCAGATGATAAGAAATTTATTGGAAAGGTAGATTTGGGTTGCGATAACCTTATTTTTTATTGGGGTGCTAATAGGAACAGTGCTTCCAGAAAAAAATACAGTCTTGGTGTTTCTGTAAAGCAAAAGCCTGATTCTGAATTGCATGAATATACAGAGTTACGGTTTAAAGATAGTTTCCCTACATTGTGCAAAGATGTACTTTTGAATATTCATGAAAATTCACAATCTCAAGTGTATAGCATGGTAGTATATCCTACCGCTGGTGCAATGTACAAAAGTGTGCGTACCAAGAATGGTAAGTGGCTAGTACAGACACCCAGTGAAAAAGGTCAATTTGTGCCAAACAAAGGAATTGGACTTTTTGTCAGTGATGAAGCTACATTCTACATGTTTGAGCCTAAGCCCAAGCATGTCGTAAGTAGACCTTATGAGAGATGTTTTAAAATTGTTGAAGAGTGAGAATCCCAACAACTAAAACGAATGGAGGCTTAAAAATGAGAAAGCTCATGGACCTGATTCACACAATCATCTTGGTAGGGGTTTTTGTATTATTAATGGTTTTCAGATTACAATTTATTGCAGTGTTCGGAAAAGTTATTTTTTATATCGGTGCAATACTACTTGCTGCCTACATGTTATTTAGAATTATTTTGTTTATCTCATGGTGGGTAGAAAGATAATAAGACCTATGCTCTCAAACATTTTTATATGTTTGAGAGCTTTTTTTATGTGATGGATTTTCATCTCCCTTGTGTGAGATTTTTTTCATATTTCTCGAATGTTGAGCAAAGTGAAGAAAAATTGTTGTAAATTAAAATTAGTATGATAAAATTATTTTATCAGGAGAAAATAATATAAATTTCTATATAGTGTTATAGCAAATACTAATACAATTATGATTTTTACTGAAGAAAAATTAAAGAAGGGATGATTATAGTGTTAAAGATGAGAGAAGAAAAAGGTGTTTCTTTAATCGCATTAGTTATTACAATAATAGTTGTAATAATATTAGCAGCAATAGCATTTAACAGTTCAACAAGTACAATTGCAAGAGCAAATTATTCAAAGTTTGTAAATAATGTAAGTGAAGTACAAAGTGCAATGAATCAAAGGGCTGTTTTAGTAAAAGGAATGATGGCCGCTGGTGGTGCACAAGTAACAGATGGTCAAGTGTATAATTACATTGCAAAAGGTGGAGCTAACGAAAATGATTTGCTAGTTGAAGCTCAAGTACCTAATTATACTGTGATAGAAGAAACTGCAGATATAGGAATAAAATTACCAGAGATGAAAGTAAATACTCAAACTCAAACAGGGGTAAAGGTAAGATATGCAATAACAAAGGAAGGTATTGTTTTTATTTGGCCACCATTTCCAAGTGAGGAAAAGTATTATATAAGAGCCGATGAAACTGTGGATGGTAACTTAGCGAGTAATTCTGGGGAATTTAGTATAATTGTCGCAAACAAAGAATTAAAATTAGAAACTAATGAAGATGGTATAATACAAACAAGTGAAGTATTATCAGATGGATTATCTAAGAAAGAATTTGACGAATTAAAATCTAAAATAAATGTAGGCGATTTTGTAAAATATGAACTAACTTCAGTTACTGTGGAAACAGATCCAAGTAAAACAGGCTTTGATACAGTAGAGTCATTAACAACTGACACAACTGCAAAATGGAGAGTATTAGATATAGATGATAAAACTGGAAAAGTATTAATAGCAACTCAAGGAATGGTAAATGGTGTAACTTTAAATGGAGCGATAGGATATTTCTATGGAGTTTCTGAATTAAATAGATTGTGCGAAGCACTATACTCAAACAAATCAAAAAGTATAACAGCAAGAAGTATGACAATAGAAGATATAAACAAGGTCGCAGAATATACACCAGTAACAGAAGGTATTTGGTATGCATGGTATCCAGCTACTACTACTGATGCAGAAATGCAAAGTGTGACAGCTGGTGGAAAAACGTATGTTCCAATAAGACACTCAGCAACATTGGGTTCGGGAGTGACCAGCCCACGATTCTATACTTGGGATGATACAAATGGAGTAACACATACAGCAACAAGCGAAAGCAAATATAATGATAAAATAAGTAAATCTACACCAATGTTAACAACAAAAACAGGATATAATTACGATCCAGGAGCAAATAATCCAATAATAAATCAAATAATTGGAGATGGGCGTGCATGGTTAGCTTCAGCATATTTAAGTATTGGAGCAGTTACAGAATGTGCTAGTTTTGGAATGCGTACTTTACAACAAAATAAAGTATATGGAAATAGATTGTATTACTCAACTGGTGTTCCATATGCTACAAAATGGGGAATAAGACCAGTTATTTCTATTAGTATTGGAAGAATTGATGTTTCAGATACAACAGGAAACGGCACAGAAACAACACCTTGGATTATAAAATAAATAAAAATGATTGAGTACAAATTTTCTTATAAAACAGAGAGTTTGTACTCTTTTTGCTTCATGGAGCACACTGTGCTCCGCTACGCCCTTTGCGGTACTATTTACAGTTAAGTTATTATTAATATTTTGCCTATCTTTTTTATATTGAAAATATTTATTTTTTTAATCTTTCTTAAATAATATATGAATTCGTGCAAATTGAAATTTGGTTTCTAATTTCTTTTTGTAACTTTTTTAGCGGAACACAGCGTGTTCCATGAATGAATTTTGAGTAGTATTATTTTAAATTTGTGTAAGCTAAAATTTAGTTTTTAATTTCTTTTTGTAAGATTTTGTAGCGGAACACAGCGTGTTCCATGAACAAATTTGTGCAGTGATATTTTAAATTTGTGCAAATTAAATTTTAGTTTTTAATTTCTTTTAGTAACATTTCGTAGCGGAACACAGCGTGTTCCATGAACAAATTTGTGCAGTGATATTTTAAATTT
>ENA-ORSL01002768-ORSL01002768.1-human-gut-metagenome-genome-assembly--contig:-NODE-2768-length-12215-cov-2.986349_pt1 | contig 12215 bp, 19 predicted proteins | sample MGYA00242190_ERZ509157 | MGnify/ENA primary metagenome ERZ509157 (study PRJEB26280, sample SAMEA2338664) | human gut metagenome | biome: human gut; feature: human-associated habitat; material: faeces...
TTTCAATCTGATCAATAGCAAATTGCTTTATCCCATTATAATCTTCAGTAGGAGGAGTCCATGCTTCAATTTGCTTTCGGATCTGCTTATAGCGCTCATTTACTTCAGTCATTTGCGCTATTGCGCGTCGTGCGCTTTTGACTTCTTTATCATGTTCACGCTGTCTGCGGAGTTTTACCTCTTCAAAAGTGAGGCTCTCATTTTCCTTCAACTTCTTCACCGTGTTTATGTAATGGTTTTTATACCATTCATCTGGTTCAAAATGTGCTGGGACCGGAACTGATAGTGGTTCATCCCTCATATCTACAGCAATCCCGAATTCGCGTAAACAAAGTTTCAGGAATTCTTTCCCAGTTGTAATGTTTCCATCTTCTATGTAAGCTGTATATCCAGTTGGCATATACTCCCTCCTTATCTCGCAGCCGACAACGCTTCAGCTAACTCATCTAGCATGTCCTGAATGGCTTCTGCATCTTCTACCAGCGTTCGTGTATTAGGGACCCCCTGTGCACCATTATGCCGAGCCTCGATCCACATTTCGATGTGATCGTCAACGTCAAAATCCGAAGCATACTCTTGCACTTCTCGCACAAACGACTTCGCCGGGACTGTCATAATGAAATCTTCTCCTGCTGGTGAGTATTTTTCTAGCTCGATATATCCATCTTCTTCGCTGACAATATACCAATCCAGCGATTCGCAAATATCCCTGTACTTCTCTTCCATTGCACCTCACCCCCATCACGCATGGTAATCAACCACTGTCAACCACGCGTCTGGATAATACAATTCCAAATCTTCCAGATACGCATGGAAAGTTGACGCCGCTTCCGCCGATAACAAACTGCTCCAATCATGCCATCCATCTTCATCAACAAGCGCATGCGGCGCAACCATCCCGTCGTCGACTAATTTTGCAAGCTCCATAAGCTGGCACTGATTTGTACACGTGCCATCCTTTGTACGCAAAATATCTGCATAGCCTCCGCCGATTTCGAACCAATCCCAATATCCATACGCATTAGTCCAATAGCCGTGCCTGCCTGCCGTTTCATCGAAGTCCTCGCATTCATCTTCGACGAATTCTAAAAAATCTTCAGGGACACCATCTGTCCCCTGATAATACGGAGCCATCAGTGCATTGATCGTGTAATCCGAGGGCTCGTCCGAAACCACTAACGCAAAATAATGTCCCATCAGTTATCCTCCTTGTTCTTTTGTGATCGAAGCTTATATGTTTTAGTTTTGGCCTTTCCTTTCCCTTTGACATACTCAGAGATCCATACTACACGTCCATTTCGATAGTGCCGATAATGGCCACGAACAGAAAACTCTCCTTGTGGGCTGGAGTGGCTGTTCTGCGACACTAACCGAGGCTCTCCTGTACCTTTGAGAATATACACTGTGTGCTCTCGGCGCACTACGTTCTTACGCGCTTTGGAATCTCTGTTGATACCAGAAGGCGAAGGAATAGTTTTTGTTTTTTCGCCCTCAACCGGAGCGTTTGCAGGTTTCTCGCCCCCATACACAAATAGTGCCATAAGTGAAGCATAAACCGTAAGCACCGACTGAATATCGTCTGAGCGAATATTCTTATCAGCGCGTTTAACGTTCGCAAATCCTCCATCCGTTATCTCAAACACGATTTTCCCAACACGATCGTTATTACGCTTAATCAAGGCTTCTACAGTATTCCCTTTCCGAACGGCTTTGATTGATATGTTGGTATCTGGGCATACTATTACTACGGCACGCATGGGACATTCTAACCGGCGCACCAAGTCTTTATGCTCGTCTCGCCATTTCAGCAAGAACATCAGATCATCGCTAGATAATATAACTTTATTCACGAATCTCGCCTCCTTGTTTTTACTGTTTAATATGAGCTTCAAAACTTGTACGCTTCGCCCGTTCAGTGTTTAAACCACAGATTTCAGTTTAAACACCACCCGAACGCCATAAGAGTTAGAAGCGTCGTAGCAGTCCGCATCGCCGTTGCCGCTGACATCGGCAAAGTAAGCAGCGGACTCTCTGCACTTATTCTGGAGCCAATACCATTCCCAACTGCCATTTTTACCCTGAAATGCAATGCGGTTCCGTCTCTGCTTCATAGGCTTCCACTGCTGCACATACGGACTTTCGTACTCGCCATAATAGTTCTCACCGAAAATCTCTTTTTCAGTCGGCAGACGGAGATAATCTCCATTTCCGAAAGGAACCATCATAGCCTTAATGTCGGCAGGGAAGCGGGCAATAATCTCAGTGTTCAGCTTCTTTCTGAGGTCACTGCCCTCATAGCCGCCCTCATTGGTGTTCATATCGTTCATGGAATAATCGTCAGCTAGGCAGTCCACCAGACAAAACAGCATACCGTCATTTTCCTGCTGTACCACCATTGCCTGTACCTTTTCGCCGTCTGTCAGCTTGAAGGCAATGACATCTTCTACCTCATATCCACACTTATCTGCGTCAACCCATCTGCTTTTCTTTACCAGCATAGTGCTTCCTCCTCTGCTCTATTTGTTTTTGAAAACCTGTTTCATATCATCACGGGCCTTATCTATACAGGTTTTGGCTTTTCGGAACTGCTCATTGACATCTGACTGAACGCTTTCCAAAAAAACTCGATACATTTGCAATTCCTTTTCCCTTTCACTAGACTGCTTTCGCCTTCTACGCCATAGCCGATATTGCATTCTTCCGAACCAACTGAATGTAATCTCCCAACCGCAACACGGGTACTCATCTCTATCTACAAGTTCCGTAGCGTAGTACCAATCCGTTCCGCCGCCCCAAGAGTTATAAGTTTTTACCTGTATTCGAAAAAAATCATCTGCCTCTTTTCTGAACCTATACTGTATACGATCTGATTCGCCCCTACAAAGAGTAACCCCATCAAGCGCCCGAACAAATTCAGGGTTTAAGCGCACAATAAAAACATTGGGCGCCTCGGACTGATACAGAAACGGAGGGTCCAGTAGCCATCTATCAGGATTGACAGCATAATAAGACAGGAACTGTCGGAACTTCAGCCGTACTTTGGGTATCTCAACCTGTTTCATCACACCAAACCTATCTCGTCGAATCTATCATCAGATACAGCGCAACGTATCTTTAATTCATTCAATAACTGATCTGTAGGAACCAGGCGTAACACCTCTGGATTAGTATACCGACCAAGACATCTGTTTACATTATTGTTGCGCACCACAATCGTGCCGGTATCATCCCAGCTGTCGCCCTGCCATTCCAAGGTTCCATTGACTTGATAGCCATAGTGTGAAAAACACAGCTGTATAGCCTCCTCTAAGCTCCTTTGCATTTCATCTGGGCTGGGACCATTCAGTGGCTCAAACAACCCCTCCCACGGCCAATCATATTGACAGATCATATCCAAATACTCCTCATAATCTTCCTTGCTCATCTGAGGCTCAACCTCAAGCACACCGTTCCAGTCTGTATTGTACGACATATACACTCCTCCTTTACGCCGTCTCTGCGTGAACTTCTCCACACAGATCTTTTTTAATCGTTTCCATCAGGTCAAACCCATACTTCTGACTCAGTTTTTCGAGCACACCTTCCACAGCTTTTGGCTCAGCGTACTTCCAATACTGGATTTTCCCCATCAGAACCTGAAGGTCATCCTTGTCCCACAGAACTCCGTTTCTGTGATCGCATGCCCAACTATGGATAAATGCCTTAATGCGACGCTTGTTTTCCGAACCGATCGAAATCACATTGTCTTTATTCAGGCAATACCCCAGCATCCAATTTGACCCACTGCGGCTTCCATAATGCGTTTTCTCTTTCTTGATCGTAAACGGAGCATTCATTTCCCTTAGCGTTTCAATGAGAAAAGACTCTATCTCACGGATATCAAACTCTACACGGCAGGAAATATGCAGATCATCAGCATATCGCGTATACACGAACCGATCCACTCCCTGCTTCGAGCGTCGATTCGGAAACGAGTGCAAAGCCTTTGTAGCTTTATAATCAAACGGAATCATCATAATGTTCGTCAGCAGCGGAGAAATTGGCGTTCCCTGCGGCAACCCACCATCGAGGAAACAAATATCCAAAGCCTGACTTAGTTTGTCCCAGATTCTAGGCTCCTGTTTAACCAGAGCAAAAGGATACTGAATCGCCATCTGTGAAAGTAAGAATTCCTTTGTCGTCGAACCAAAGAAATCTTTAAAATCAAAATGGCCAAACCAATGCGATCCCCATCTCTGATGCTTCGCGACTGCATCATACGTGCATCTGTTTTTCACATACGCATATGCGTTCGTGTGGTATGTACGAGGCATAGCAGACGAAAGGATGGCACTCAATGTACGTTGCGCTGTCATCAGATTATCATCCGGAGCGTTGATCCAACGCAGACCGCCGCTCCTTTTGGGAATTGCAAACCGATTGTAATGGGTATGTAGATTAGCTGCTCTAAGATCCTGTGTGACAATCAAAAGGTTATCCAGCTTATACTCAAAGTCTCTCATCGAGAAGAAGCCTCGAAATTGTGCCGGGACCTCGGATACCTCTTTTGTGGTGGAACCGGATTCATCATATGTTTTCAAGGCATCCATATTCACGACACCGTTCATTAAATCGTCAAACGTGGGCATTCTATATCGTTCCATCTGCGGTATGGTAATTAACATGATCTAATCCTGCCTTTCTAAATTATATATCTTTTCCGTTTTAATATTTTATTCACAAATCTTTGATAAAGGTGTATTTGATGCTTTTATACTCAGTGTTTCTTTGTTTCCCTGTGGAATGTTTTAATAACCGGATTCCGCCCAACTTTAAGACCTTGCAATTTCGATTTCTTCTCTTACCTGAGAGCATGTTGATTTGGCCCCATCACTCGGTGAGCGTCCTGGCTAATCGGTTTTTTTCCTGCAAGTTATGCGACACAATTTTGCTTTGCCTCGTCACAGCTCTTGACGACAACCACTGTGGCCCCGAGCTGCTGTTCACTGCGGGCTGGGTCTGGTGCTCAAGAATTCCCTTCTGCGAAACGCTAAAAGGAATCAGCTTTTAGAACTGATTTATACATTTGTGAATTTTTATTTACACGGACAAAACAACTCCGTTCACATCAAGGTCTGTAGTGACCATAGTGCTTTTCTTAACCTTTCCCGTTGTGAGAAATCTTTTGAAATTCATTACACATACGGTTGTTGCGAGCCTTACTGTATCTGCGACCCCCAATGTGTCACCACATGCCGACACCGGGGTTTCAGCCTGTGCTTCTTCGTGGGAAAAGTTCATCGTGCGAAGCAGATTCTTAATTTCTGCAACCACTGCCCAGTCTGCCGCATAGATTTGTGCATCGTACAGCCCCGTGCGAATATCAAAGCACGCAACCACTTCCGGGTTATACTGGTTTGCCTTAACGACTTCACGGCGCAAATCAATATTGTCCAAACAGAGGAACACATACCCGTCCAGCTCTTCCCCATCCCAGCCGTTATTATGCAACACGATAGTCTTGTCAATATCTGGATTGATAGCGGTCAGGACATCAGCCAGCGCATGAGTTTTTTCCTTTCCAATCTGCGAATCGAAGAACATCTGGTTTGCAATATTCTTTGCTTCTACCTGATCGAAATCCCACAAGTGGAACCTCGTAAGGCCAGATCGTGCCAGAAGCTCGGCCAAGCATGACCCCACACTACCGCAGCCAACGATATGCAGGTTTTCCATTACATCAGCCGGATTGAACACATCCTGAAACTTCGAAATATCCATTACTCTTTACCTCCAATCATCTGCATAATATCTTTCATCATCTCGATAGCGTTCCAACATGCGGTCGTAGAATTGGTCTTCAATATAACTGTTCCATTGTTCCTCAAGCAAATCTTCATCCATATACGCATCATCATAACTGTAATCAGACTCCATAGACTCAGAAACAGCCGAGCTTATAACGCCTGCTGGTCCGTTGGAAGAATACCTCAACGCACTTGCCTTATGTTTTGCATCTGCAATGAACACCGCCATATCTCTTCCCTCCACCGTATACTTGTAGCATTGTCTTGGCTCGGGCTGTACATCGTAATCCAAGACAGAAATCCAAAACTCGTTTCGCTTGTTCCAGATCATGAAGATTTTCAGGCCGGAACCGTTCATCTGCTCAGTGCGCTCCTGATAATTCTGTATATCCAGAGAGCTGGGAACTGCTTGAAAGTTCACATGTGAATGTCCATGCAGTTTCATCCGCTCGAACAAATCGCCCTGCTTCCAGATGCCGACGAGCCATTTGCTATATTCTTCATCTGCATCCTGCACTCGGCCACCACTGACATACTGTGGATGTACCAGAACATCTTCGACGTGGTATAAGTTATCATTTTCCTTTCGGACGACACCGTACCATGCTACTTCCGTTGTAAAAGACGATACCAGACTCATCATCTTTGCGTATGCCTTTCCTGTAAAATCGAGAACTGGTGGTTCCCATTTTACTTCAGGCGACGTTTTTTCAATAAAATCACTCATTACAGATGACCCTCCTTGTTATATATTTCTTGTGCCTCGCCCCATGTAATACATGTTTGCGTTTCTTTGTCATAAACACATGCGCAAGATTTGGGGATCTCTTTCAGTTTGGAAATCCAATTTGCGCTCACCACCGAGTCCGCAACGTTGATTCCCTTGGTTGCCTTTAACGTAGTATACAAGCAACCAATAACATCGCCCTGAGAGGCATACTGAGATAATGTCGCCAAATACCCAGAAACACAACCGTAATGAACAATGTGCCAATTGCTGACATAACCGGGCCTGATGAGATCTGTAATAAACTCGTTCTGCCCAGAGAGTATCACAGGTGTAAAAGTTCGAGTGTCACAATCATATTCCCATGTGCCAAACACGCGTAATTTGTATCGTGAGCTGTTCAGTAGTTCTGCAAAGAACTGAGCTTCAAATCTACTCCAAGGAGATGAGGTTCTATGCGCAGAAGCTTGTCTGAGCCTGCGCAACAGATCTGTATCCACGTCTTCCAACAACGCGTACACTCGAAAATAGATTACTTTGGAGTTAGGGGACTCAAGATCGGGTGCATTAAACCAGAAAATATCCGACATCTTTTCCAAGAATTGTCTCAGCTCTTTTGCTTTTTCGCCTTCATTCGACTCACAAGTCAGCAGCCCGGCAATGTTCCTTTTTTCAAGACGCAATGCTTTGGAGCATACCGCAAGCTGTCTTGTAAGGTTTGCTATCTTCTCCTGTAGGCCCTTTTCATGCTGATATGCAGCCTGTAACTCCGCCGATTCCGTTCCCTTTAACAAACGATCAACAAGCAACTGCGCTCGTTTTGCTTCGATCTCATCTGCCTGTGCACACAGCTTGTCTATGTATCCCGAGTCTTTCAGAAACAGATATACCCGCTCAAGCGTAAACCCAAGTTTCTCTTTTGGGCGATTCAGCTCGGCGCTCAGAATACGTATCAGGTCCTCACATGGCGCCAGCAAGGGTTCTATCGGATATTCAGGTTCGGTTCTCTGCAAGATCATACGCATTAAAAACGGCAGCACCCAAAACACCCGAAGCATGGAGATAACTTGATGCTCATATTGGGTTCGCGCAGAGCCCTGTACCACACGATACACCAAATAAAAAGTGTTATCCGTGCGCAGTTGTATCCGATCTGCCTTGCTGGCCGCTTGGAGTCCCTGCAGCTCGTATTGAGTATTTCCTGGTTCACGTGCGTTAGAGAACCCCATGTCAACAAACATAAACCTTGTTCTAATAGACTGGACATCCGGGTCCCGAGAAATGGTCACTAATGGTGCACCCAAGTAAGACGCCTGGACCTTCTGAATAATACTGGCGTCCAAAGATGTTAAGTAATATCCGAACAACATCTGTGTTACAGCCATTTCCGTTTCGTTCGTCTGAAACCAGTTGCTATCGAAACAGAGACAATTATCTGCTTTCAGATCAGACAACTGACTCGCAGCTTTCCAGAACCGCTTATTTTCATTAGCAGGTAAGCACAGGCCGAAATGCACTTCCCTTTCATTCCTTTCACTCATGGCATGTCCTCCTTCTTGTTGATTTTTATTACAATATTTCAATAATTAACTGCAATCTTAAATGTGGTTTTTCGGTATCCCTATACCGGTTAACTTGCTGGTAACTTACCGTATTTCGATTTGTTCTTCTTGCTTCTTGGACCTTTCCATCTTGAGGGTGCCCCCGCACCTCTGGGTTTCTGTGGTTTCTTCCATTCGTTCTTCTCTTCGATTGCATCCGATTGCCCACTGTTCAGGCGACTCCCTGGATTGGCCTGCCAGCTGACACACCACCAGTGTCTTCTCATTCCGTCCTGCTTTCCGCTCAAGAATTTACTCTCGCGAATCGCTGAGAGTTCTAAATTTATTAGATATGCATTGCAGTAATTATTTTACACTATAGATGACAACAACGACGCGTTTATCCGTTATCGTTCTTCTTGTTGTACATCAGAATATCATTATTTTGAGCGCCAAGATCTGCCAGCGTACTGCGGTTCGCTTCCTCTGCCGACAGCCGCATACCATTCAGCTCAATACCGGAATCCGCATAATACAGATTCGTGGCCGCAAACACCTGTGCCGGAGTCTGATTTTCGTCGACCATCTTGGTCAGTCTCTTTTCGTTATTACCAATCATAATCTCAATCATTACAATTTCCCTTTCTAATATATATGTTTTTTATTTATAGGTGTCGTACTGAAACGCAGCCGAGCTTATTGAAGTGCAACGCAGTTCACTGCAGGAAGTGCAACGCAGTTCACTGCAGTGCGTTAAAGAACATCGTCTTTTTCGCTTCCCTCGTTGTAAGATACGCGTCGATTTCCTGTTCAACCCGAACCAATCGGTCGAATGTTTCACCGGCAGTCTTAAACGCGTTATCACGTACCTCATCGGTGGTTTCACCAGAGATCGTGATCGTAACCTGTGCCAAACCGGAATTCAGCGAATCTGTGTCAAAGCAGATCCCGCTCTTGAAAATGCCGCCTGTCCCATGTTGTACCGGTCACGCTGACGTAGAAGTAGGCATCACCGTCCTCATCTTTGAGATTGAGCACATCCGGCTCTTCACGATAGATTTCAACCAGAGCTGCTCTGGTGAACTTGGACTCGATTGTCAGAGTTCTTTCATTGAGTTTGATTTTTGCCATAATGATTTCCTTTCCTTTTGTAGAATGTAATGATGTATCCCGCCTTCTAAATGAGGGAGGATTTTCAATCAAAACAAATTTCATTCATGAAATATTTGTTTTTATTGAAAATTTGAGCTGAATTTCCGGCCTCTTCCTCTCCGAGGAGAGAAAGTCTATCTTCGCTTTCCTGCCGCGAATCGCCAACAGTCTTCATTTTTGAAGTATACAAGGCGGGATAAGGGCCAATTAAACTATCGTATACTCAATATCCGTTTCGCTTACATTGTAGGCACCACCCTTCTGGACAAATTCTCAGGTTCAAAATATGTGCCATGGATTCCGCTCTCTGCCTTATACACCTTCTGGCAGTGCTCGAAATCCTCAAGGATAGCCGTGAGAGCCGTTACCGGCTCTGTTAATGTATTCCAATAGAGCAGCCTGCCGTCCTTTGTGACGGAGGTATCGTACAGCATGCGACCATTTTCCTTTACGGGCACAGAGGAAACACCAAAACCTCTGATGGTTTCATGCTGCGCCACATCGGATGCGGCAGGCTGTTCCAACTCGTAATCTCCAGATTTTGTCTCGTTTTTTACATAGTATTCGGGACAATACAGGCCTCGAATATCAAAAATCTTGCACATAAGGAGCCCCTTTCCCTTAATCGCAGATGTATTCATCGATGCTGTATCCCACCAATTTCGGAATCTCTCGCCCCAGCAATCCCGAGAACACCTCGGCAAGAATACGGTCTGCCTCTTCTTCAGACCTAGGTGCTGCCGCAGATGTCAGCCAAGGCATTTCTGCATACCACATCAGAAGCAGGCCGCTATCACAGTGCACTGCATTCAGTGCTCGTTCGAGAGAAGGATAGCCGTCATAGCTCAAATCCTCGATCAGATCATCAATCCAGATACCCAGCTCACCATCCTCATCCTCACTCCAATCCTCTACGCTAAGCTCGTTGGGATGAATTCGGAGAATTCCGTGCTCATACATCTTTTCAAGACGCGACTTCGGAATCCACTGTTCTTCAGAGGTTACATGCAGTTCTCGAAGCACGTCACGGAGATAAACGCCATAACCATAGATTGTCATTGCTTTTCCATCCTTTCTTTTTGTTCCAGACTAAATCTCCATGCACAGGTTATACCCACGCAGGTTGCACCTTTGTTGGAGGCAGCTGGAATAACCAATTGATCACTTCGTCCGGTACTTTCTCTTTCTTCCATTCGTGGCCATATTTATAGCCGCAAATTGGGCAGGGCTTCCCAAGCAAGCCGCGAGGATCCTCGTTCACACTCACCCATCCTCGCGTTTTCGTTTCCGTTGAACTATGAGTTAAGCAGGAAACAAAGGGCTCATACCGACCATCGTGCCATCCCTCATCATATGTATCGAAAAACTCAGGGAGGCTAAGTAAGCTTGCATCTTCCGAGGACAGCTTCACCGTTTCGCCTGCTTTCAATGCTGCCATCGACCGCCTTTCAATTTCCGACTTCTCTTTGCGGATGTCTCGCTTGAGTATGTAAGAAAACTTTGTCAATGGCAGCTTTGCTTCTTCTCGCCACCCCATGCCTTTCTGATGGATACAGTAGGGATGCATGTCATTCAAGTGCCATTCGTCCCAAATCTCGCAAAGTCTGTTTACCATAGCTCGGGTCCATCCATCACTAGCTATCGGATCGCCACTCCGAATTGCTTCGGTGCACTGGCCTGCGCTGCCCCTACAGTTTCCATTACTCATGGGACCAACGACACCACAAAGTGACAGCCGTTCATCTTCTGTGTACGTGATTTCAACGAACCCTCTTGCCCTTGCCGTCTTTCCTGTGCGAGTCCACACATCGCACATAACCGGATTGATAATTAAGCGCCTATCCTTCATATCTCTCACCTCCTTAGCTACAGGTCAAGTTTCCATGTGCCGACCTTATTTCCGTTGATGTCCATACAGGATCCATCTGTACAGCCATCCTCAAGCTTGAGAATGATGTTCTTGAGGATGCGAATACATTCCGATGCGGCCGCATACCCGTCACTGATACTCTCGAAATCGGACTGAAAGGCCGCACCTCTTGTTTTTATCTCAATTTTCAGCATGTTACCATCTCCCTATGATGCATCAATGATCATAAAAATTGTAAATAACTGTTTTACCGTTTTCTTCTGTGGTCTGCGTTGGAAAATAAACTTCGTATCCGTTATGTGTAAGATACTCCGCAATATTGTCCGCCAGAGGCCCGAGCAAAGCCATATTGTATTCGACTTCCTTTTCACCGCCTGCAGTCAACTTACAACACATCTCCAAAACTGCGTTGTAAACTTCGTCAATGCGCTCTTCCTGTACACGAGTGAATTGCGGCTCTTCTTCCTCTTCGGGCTCTGCGGAATTCGGCGAAATATACTCTGCCTGGAACCAACGATCGGTACAGGTGTCACACGATATGCTCATGTTGGAGCAGTGAAAATTTGAATCGAGTGCTTGCGGACAAAGTCTATCTTCGATGTTGTTAGGAAAAATCTGTGTTAACATATCTCTATTTGTCATTTCCAGCCTCACTTTCTAAGATTCCTGTGCTTCCATCCAATCCCAGTAGTCTTCATCGGTCGCGAACAACATCAGATTCCCTTCCGTGAATCCACTGGGAACATAAACCAAATATCCGGATTCTGTGTACATTGGCGCTCCCTCACTAGACTTTGTACCTAAACCGCTTCTCGACAGGCAGGTGTAAGATATCGAGCACCGCTTCTACACAGGTCAGGGCAATTGTCCATGTTTCTCTAAGAAACGGATCGTCCCATTGGAGATCACGAGCATACAGCAATCCGTTATACTCCTGCATCAACTGGACTGCCATGGCTTCCCTTTCCTGCCGGTTGTACGTCTGAAATTCGTCGAAGAAATTCGACGGTGTAATATCTCTTGCGGTTTTGATTCTCTCCATCGCTCGTCACCTCCTAAATTTGTGCACGGCTACTGCGTTTGGTTCGACCGTAGCCACGCCATAGGGTTGGAATTCGGCTCTGAACTTCGTAGCAAAA
>ENA-ORSL01002772-ORSL01002772.1-human-gut-metagenome-genome-assembly--contig:-NODE-2772-length-12202-cov-5.017700_pt1 | contig 12202 bp, 13 predicted proteins | sample MGYA00242190_ERZ509157 | MGnify/ENA primary metagenome ERZ509157 (study PRJEB26280, sample SAMEA2338664) | human gut metagenome | biome: human gut; feature: human-associated habitat; material: faeces...
CGCAGCGCTGGAGCAGGGACAGCTCGATGCCGCGGACCTTGGCACCCGTCGCCGCTTTGACGATGGAGGCGAGGCGAGCCGCAAGACCGCCGAGCTGCGCATGACCGAAGCCGTCGGTGCCGGAGGTCTTTGCCTCGGAGACGAACGCACCGTCGGAATAATGCACGCCCTCGGAGACCGCGACGAGGCACTTGCCGTAGCGCTTGTAGATGTCAATCACGTCGTCCATGAAGTCGTCCATGTCGAAGTCCGTCTCGGGCAGGTAGATCAGGTCGGGACCCTCGCCGCTCAGATTGGCAAGCGCGGAGGCGGCAGTCAGCCAGCCGGCGTGTCTGCCCATGCACTCGACAATGGTAATCATGCCCTTGTCGTAAACGTTGCTGTCGCGGGAGACTTCCATGATAGAGGTGGCGATGTACTTCGCTGCGGAGGCAAAGCCGGGGCAGTGATCGGTGCCGAACAGGTCGTTGTCGATGGTCTTGGGAACGCCGAACACGCGGCACTCGTAGCCGACCTTCTTCATGTAGCGGTTGATCTTGTTGCAGGTATCCATCGAGTCGTTGCCGCCGTTATAGAAGAAATAGCGGATGTTGCGCTTCTGAAAGACCTCAAGGATGCGCTTATAATCGGTATCGTCAACCTCGGGGTCGGCGATCTTATAGCGGCAGGAGCCGAGGGCGGAGGAGGGCGTGTAGAGCAGGCGTTCCAGCTCTGCGGGGTCCTCCTCATCCATCACCATCAGGCGGTCGTTGAGGACGCCGACGATGCCGTGAAACGCGCCGTAGACCTTGGTGATGTGCTCGCTCTCCAGCGCGGTCTTGATGACGCCGTAGGCGCTGGCGTTGATAACGGCGGAGGGACCGCCGGACTGACCGATGATCGCAGCTCCCTCAAGCGGTTTTTTTGTACTCATTTGTATTCCTCCATGTTCCTGTGCAGGCTCGCACGAATTTCAGGCACAGTATATCATACGGGAGACCGATTTGCAAGCGTACGTAGGGAATTTCGAACGCCGCACAGGATTTTTGTTGCATTTTGTCTTATAGTGTGCTACCATACAAAGGTCGGGGCTTCCCGACAATGAAAAGGGGTGCCGCTTCCTTGAATCACTTTGAAATGAATCCGCAGGTCATTTTTTGGGCGCTGCGAAAATATATTGTATGGATTATCCTGATTGCCCTGCTGTTCACCGTCGGCGCGTGGGTCTATACGACCCAGTTCGTCACGCCGCTCTATCGCGCCACGCTGTCGATGTGCGTTTTCGCCGGCGAGCGCAACGGCTCCACCATTTCCGGCAGCGAGCTGGTCAATGATGCCCGCCTTGCCAATACCTACCGCCTGCTGCTGACCAGTCAGCCGGTCATGAACGCCGTCAGTGAGCACCTCGGCGGGAGCATAGACGCCTCCGAGCTGAGCGGTCTTGTCTCGGCGACGATCGTGGGCGAGTCGCAGTTTATCAACGTCTTTGTCACCTCGCCGGAGCCGCAGACCTGCCTTGCGGTTGCCGACGCGATCTCCGAGGTCGCGCCCAAGGTGCTGCGTGAGCTGGCGCGCGGCGGCGAGATGGTATCGGTCAACCGCGCCACCCTGCCCACCGCGCCGGTCAGCCCGAATCTCGGCTTGAATATGACCAACGGCTTCCTTTTGGGGCTGCTGCTGTCCTGCGCCGCGATCATTCTGATCTCCGCGCTGGATACGACGCTCCGCCGCGAGGAGGATTTGGAGCGCTGCTTTGACATCCCCGTGCTCGGCACCGTTCCGAGCATGACCGGCAGCGTGACGAGCAGCGCTAAGAATAACGGCAAGCATAGCGGGAGGAGATAATATGTCTTTGTTTGGCTCTGCCCCGAATAAGAAGCGGACGGTCTCTCCACGCGGCTTCCGTCCCCGTCTGACCGCCCGCAGCCCCTTTGCGATCAAGGAGGCGTACAATTCCATCCGCACGAAGCTGATCTTTACCGGCAAGGGAGAGAAGTGCCCCATCTTTGTCGTGACCAGTCCGTTTGCCGCCAACGGCAAGAGCACGAACGCTGTCAGCTTGGCGGTGTCCTTTGCCGCGGCGGAGCAGCGCGTTCTGCTCATTGATGCGGATATGCGTAAGCCCACGGTCCACCGCTATTTCGGGCTGGAGTGCCGCAACGGGCTGAGTGAGCTGCTTGCCGGTCTGACCTCGGAAATCAATCTCCGTCGGACGGACAGCGAATATCTGAGCGTCCTGACCGCCGGTCAGATTCCGCCGAATCCTGCGGAGCTGCTCGGCTCGAAGCAGGCAAAGCAGCTTTTAGACTACGCGCGGCAGCATTTTGACTATGTAATCATCGATACGCCGCCGATCAATCTCGTCACCGACGCCTCCGTCCTTGCCGAGCAGGTCACGGGCTATGTCCTCGTCGTGCAGAGCGGGAAGACCCGCCAGGTTGACGTGCGGGCTGCCCTTTCCGCGCTTCGCGAGGTCAACGCGACCATTGTCGGGCTGCTGCTCAACGATCCGAACAACAAGGCGCGGGAACGCTACTCCTATCGACATAACAAGGCGTACCGCAGTGAGCAGTATGCCTATTCCAACGACAACGGCATGAAGCGCGACCTATGAATATCGACTTCCATTCCCACATTCTCCCCGCCGCCGACCACGGCAGTGACGGGCTTGCCACATCCCTGAAGCAGGTCGCGCTGGCAAAAAATGCGGGGCTTGACGTCCTTGCCGCAACGCCGCATTTTTACCCCGACCGTGAGGATGCCGCTGCGTTTCTGCACCGACGCGAACGGTGTGCCGCGCTGCTTCGGCAGGAGCTGCCGAGCGATTCGCCGCGGCTGCTTGTCGGTGCGGAGGTCCGTCTGTGCCGTGGGCTGCATAACCTGCCCGAGCTGCACCGGCTCTGCTTGGAGGGAACGCGTGTGCTGCTGCTGGAGCTGCCGCCCGTCCGTTCGCTGGCGCGGTACGAGGAGACGCTGACCGCACTGCTTGAGGAGCGCGGGCTGACCGTCGTCCTGGCGCATATCGACCGCTATTCGCCGAGCATTATCGAGCCGCTGCTGGAGAGCGGCTTCCTTGCACAGCTCAACGCCGACGCGATCGTCCGTCTTTGGACGCGGCGGTGCTGCCTGCGATGGGCGGAGCGGCCCTGCACGGTCGCTCTCGGCAGCGATCTGCACGGAACCGAGCTTGGATACCGCAATTTTCACCGTGCCGCCGAGCTGCTCGGCCGCCGCTATAACACACTGATGCGCCGCACGGAGCGCCTGCTCCCGCCGCCGCGCTGAACCGTCTGCCGACGGGATCTTGACACGATAGAAAAGCCGAACGGCGTTTCTATATATTTTCTAAGAAGGGAGAGGAAAACATGGAACAGACCACACCGAAGGGCGCAACACTTCTGAAGGTTGCGGGCATTCTCATGATCATCGGCGGTGCGCTTTCCGTCATTCTCAGCATCGTCGCCATCATCGGTATCGCGGCAATCGCGTACATTGCCGACGGCAGTGTGTCTCTGGGTATGCTGTATGCGAGCGGTGCGCTGATGGTTGTCAGCTCGGTTGCAGAGCTGGTTGCCGGTATTATCGGCACTGCCAACAGCAAGAAGGCGGAGAAAGCCAAGACCTGCATTGCATGGGGCGTGATCGTCGCGGTGCTTTCCGTGGCGGGCATCGTGCTCAACGTTGCCGGCGGCGGCGAGTTCAGCGTTATCTCGCTCATCACGGGACTTGCACTTCCCGTCCTGTACATTATCGGCGCTGCACGCAATCAGAGCTGATCCGTAAGAAACAAACAAAGCCCGCTGCCGTCATATCGACGGCAGCGGGTTCAGACTGTCAAAAAAGTCCGTAATCGTCAAAATCAGTTAACAATTTATGGGGTTTTGTTCTCTGCGTTTTGATTTGCAAAAAACAGAGTATACCGAACTATATGGTGCAAAAAATGCTTGCTTCGCAAGGATTTTGACTTACTGCGCAACTCACGCCCTACCGTACCTATGTACGCCGACGGGTGTGAGTTGCTTGTCTTCCGAACTTTTTCGCAGTCTGTCAGCGTGCCGAAAAGGGTTTTTCGACACGCTGAAATGACTGCCCTTTCGGGCAGTCATTTTCTATTTGAATGTCTTTTGATAATTTCCAGAAGGATCGACTCGTCTGCGGGGCAGAATTCATATTCTCCAATCTCGGCAGGGGTGATCCAGCGGATGTCGTTATGCTCGAGCAGCTGCGGCACACCCGCTGCGATCACGGCGCTGAACAGCGTCAGGTGTACCGTCAGATCGGGGTATTCGTGAACAACGTCCATGAACTTCCCGCCGACGGAGAGCGTAACGGCAAGCTCCTCGCGGCATTCACGGATCAAAGCCTGCTCCGGTGTCTCGCCCGCCTCGATCTTGCCGCCGACAAACTCCCACAGCAGCCCGCGCGCCTTATGTGCGGGACGCTGACAGATCATAAAGCGGTCGCCGTCCCAAATCAATGCTGCCACGACTTCGGTCATAGCCCAAACCCTCCTTTTGTCAACGAAAAAAGCACCTGCCGCAGCAAGTGCTCAATTTGTGGTGGAGACTAATGGACTCGAACCATCGACCTCCTGCGTGTGAAGCAGGCGCTCTAACCAGCTGAGCTAAGCCTCCGTAGCGAGGGTATTATAGCATATTCGATTCAAAAAGGCAAGCACTTTTTTCAGCACATTTCTTTTGCACTTTCCCATGCAAAAGCATTGCGGAAAAAGGGGCGGCATGGTATAATTACAAAATATCAGAAAGAAAGGGAGGCGTTCCTATGAAAATCAAAACAATGGAGCTTTCCTATCAAAAGGTTTTGGAGCTTCCTCCGTATAAACGCAAAAAGCCCCGCCGACCGTCTCTGTTTTTTCGGACGCTGCTGCGGCTGTTTTCCGCGCCGAGCCTGCGGAGCGTGCATTTTTCCTGCAAAAGGATCGGCATGGAGAAGCTGAAAAAGACCGAGCCCTGCCTGATTTTGATGAACCATTCCAGCTTTATCGATCTCAAGATCGCCTCGTGTGTGTTCTATCCGCGTCCGCTGAGCATCGTCTGCACCTCCGACGGCTTCGTGGGCAAGGAGTGGCTGATGCGGCATCTCGGCTGTGTTCCGACGGCGAAATTCGTCACGGACTACGCGCTGGTCAAGGATATGGTCTACTGCGTCAACACGCTGCGCACCTCGATCCTGATGTATCCCGAGGCAAGCTATTCCTTTGACGGTACGGCGACCCCGCTGCCCGAGAGCGTCGGAAAGTGCCTGAAGCTGCTGGGTGTCCCCGTTATCATGGTACGGACGAACGGCGCATTCCTCCGCGACCCGCTGTATAACAATCTACAGCTCCGCAAGACCGACGTCAGCGCCGAGGTAGAGTATCTGCTCTCTCCCGAGGAGATTGCGGAAAAATCCGTGCACGAGCTGAACGAAATTCTGCAAAAGCAGTTTGCCTTTGACAATTTCCGCTATCAGCAGGAGCACAGCATTCGAATCCACGAGGGCTTTCGCGCCGACCACCTGAACCGTATCCTCTATAAATGCCCGCACTGCCTCGCCGAGGGGCAGATGGAGGGCAAGGGCGTTACGATCCGCTGCAAGCGCTGCGGAAAGGGCTACGAGCTGACGGAGGACGGCTATTTGACGCCGCTCGAGGGTGAAGGACGGTTCAGCCACATCCCTGACTGGTACCGCTGGGAGCGCGAGGAGGTGCGCAGAGAGATCACAGACGGCACCTATCGGTTGGAATCCGAGGTCGAAATCTACATCATCCGCGATACGCGCGCGGCTTATCATGTCGGGCGCGGGCACCTGACGCACACCGTTGACGGCTTCCGTCTGACCGGCTGCGGCGGTACGCTGGAGTATAGCCAAAAGCCCGCCGCCTCCTACAGTCTTTATTCTGATTTCTATTGGTACGAGATCGGCGATATGATCTGTATCGGCAAGCCGAATTTCCTGTACTACTGTTTTCCTGCCGTTTCCGGCGACGTTGTCGCTAAGGCGAGACTGGCTGCGGAGGAGCTGAGCAAGCTGGAGCACACCGCAAGAGTATAAAAAGTATAAGATAACAGCGTGCCGATTTTTCGGCACGCTGTTTGTTTATTCGGCGATCGTCTGCTTCTGCGAGAGGTCAAGTCGTATTGTCGTGCCTTTTCCCGTTGCGGAGGTCGCGGACAGCTCGATGCCGAGATTTTTGCAGATTCGATTGCAAAGATACAGTCCGATGCCCGTAGCGTGACAGTCGCGGCGACCGTTATAGCCGGTGTAGCCCATTTCAAACACGCGGGGCAGGTCCTCTGCCGCAATCCCGATACCGGAATCCGCAATACAGAGCGTTTTTCCGTCGAGATAAATCCGAACGCCGCCCTCCTGCGTATATTTCAGCGCATTTGACAGAAGCTGATCGAGCACGAAGCCCAGCCATTTTTCGTCCGTTACAAGCTGCAATTCCACAGGGGAATAGGCGAGCTTGAGCCGCTTTCCGATAAATTCCGACGCGAATTTTTTTACCGAGCGGCGGATGACCGCATCCATGGAGCAGGTGCGGAACACATAATCACTCGTGGTCGAGTCAAGGCGCAGGTAGGCGAGCACCATTTCCACATACTGCTCGATGCGAAGCAGCTCCATGGACAGCTTTCGCGACAGCGCGGAATCCTCCCCCTGAAGCGTCAGCCGCATGGAGGCGATCGGCGTCTTGATTTGATGGACCCAAACAGTATAGTATTCCATCATGTCGCGGTATCGGGTCGAGGCTGCGCTCTGCTGAGCAAGCATCTGTTCCCGCAGCGCTGCAAGCAGGTGCTGACAGTCCTCCTCCGCGACCGTCTCCGGCCTCGGCAGCTCGGAAAGCAGGAGAGTGCAGCTCTGCTCCATTGCCGCAAGCTGCCGATGCTTTGCGCGGACGCGGAAAAAATCCGCAGCCATGCAGCAAAGTCCGAGCAAAGCGCACAGGAGCGCGGGATACAGCACCGCTTGCAGCGGCAGACGGTACAGGAAAAAGCAGAACGCAAATATGGCGCAAAACAGTAAAAACAGCAGCGCGGCACGACGGTGCCCACGCAGATACGAACGCAGCAGCTTCATATGTCCTCCGTATCTGCGGAAAGCGTGTAGCCCAAACCGACCCGCGTTTGAATAAAGCCGTCCAGCCCCACAGCGTCGAGCTTTCGGCGGAGGCGGTTGATGTTGACGGTCAGCGTGTTCTCGTCAATAAAGACATCCGTCTCCCAAAGGCGCTCCATCAGGCGCTCCCGACTGACGATGTGTCCCTTGTTTTCCATCAGACAGTGCACGATACGGTACTCGTTCTTCGACAACGGAACGCGCTGATTATTATAGGTCAGCGTATTCGCGCCGACATCGAGCAGCGCGCCGCGATGCTCCAAAACGGAGCGCTCGGTTGAAAAGGCATAGCTGCGGCGAAACAGCGCCTGTATTTTTGCCATCAGAATACTGAGGTCAAAGGGCTTCGCGATAAAATCGTCCGCGCCCAGGCTCAGCGCCATCACGATATTCATGTTATCGGCAGCGGAGGAGAGGAAAATGATCGGAACATTGGAGATCTTGCGAATCTCCGTACACCAGTGATAGCCGTCGAAAAACGGCAACGTGATGTCCAACAGGACAAGCTGTGGCTGGACTGCCTTGAATTCCGACATAACATCATGAAAATCCCGCACTGTATGCGGATTCAGCTCCCATTGCCGCGCGTGTGACGCGATTGCCTCCGCAATGCCGGCATCGTCCTCAACGATCAGCAGTTGATACATCCCGACCCCTCCTTTCGCAGCCATTATACCATACGGCATTATTTATTTCCAGCCTCGATTTTTTGTGCGTCACTCGGAAATACTAATCACGAGGTGATGGACTTTGTGGGAGGTTGCGATTGTCGGCGGCGGTGCGGCAGGGTGCAGTGCGGCGATTTACTGCGGACGCTTCGGACTGAAAACGCTGCTGCTTGACCGTGGCGTCGGAGACGGACAACTCGAGCAGGCGGCGGAGATCATGAACTATCCCGCGCTGCTCTCGATTAAGGGAAGCGAGCTTTGTGAGCTGCTTCGGATACAGGCGCGGCAGAGCGGGGCGGTGCTTCAAAATGCGGAGCTGCGGTCTGTTCGGCTCGACGGGGAGATCAAGCGCCTCGATACGGCGGACGGTACGGTCGAGAGCCGCACGGTGATCTTGTCAACCGGCGCACGTCCGCGCCGCTTGGGAGCGGAAGGGGAGGCGGCGCTCATCGGGCGCGGGGTCAGCTACTGCGCGACGTGTGACGCGCCGCTGTATCGCGGTAAGACCGTTGCGGTCGTCGGCGGCGGAAACAGCGCTGTTTCGGAGGCGCTGCACCTTTCGCGGCTCTGCAAAGAGGTACACCTGCTGTTCCGCCGCCCGATGCTTCGGGTCGCCGAGAAGGAGCAAGCCGCATTGAATGCGCGGGAAAACATTCTACCGCATCCCGAGGCGCAGATCACTGCGCTTTTGGGTGAGGAGCGGCTGCACGGCGTGCGTCTCAGCAACGGCACGGAGCTTGCGCTGAACGGCTTGTTTGTTGCCGTCGGGCGCGAGCCTGAGAGCGCACTGTTTCGGACACAGCTTGCCTGTGACCCGTCGGGCGGTATTCTTACGGACGACGAGATGCAGACCGCGCTGCCCGGGGTGTTTGCCGCCGGTGACGTGCGGCGGAAAGCCGTTCGGCAGATCGTCACTGCCGCTGCGGACGGTGCGATTGCCGCCTGCTCCGCAGAAAAATATATAAGGCACCTCGGTCAAACCGAATGACGCTTTTTCTGCAATCGAAAACCGCCTCTGCTTCCGACGCTCGGAAGCGGAGGCGGCTGTTTTTTGTTTATGCCTTCACCTCGCGGACGAAGGCTGCGGGGTCGGCGGCTTTGAAGTAGCCGCTGCCGGCGACGAGGACATTTGCACCGTTTGCGCGGCAGATTTTGGCGGTGTTGACGTTGATCCCGCCGTCAACCTCCAGCTCGCACGTGGGATTCTGCGCGTCAATATAGGCGCGGACCTGTCGGAGCTTCGGCATCATATCCTCCATGAACGACTGTCCGCCGAAGCCCGGCTCGACCGTCATGACCAAAATCAGATCACAGTAGGGGAGAAAGGGAAGCACCGCCTCGGCGGGAGTCTTCGGCTTGATGGAGATTGCGGGCTTTACGCCGTGCGCGCGGATTTTATTCAGGGCTTCCAGCGTATTTGCCTCGGTATCGGCTTCGACATGAACCGTCAGAAGATCGCTTCCCGCCTTGCAGAACTCGTCCACATAGCGCAGCGGGCGATCGATCATCAGATGCACGTCCAGCGGAAGCTCGGTAATACGGCGGATGGCTGCGACAACGGGAATACCGATGGTAATATTCGGCACAAAGATACCGTCCATCACGTCAACATGAACATAATCGACGCCGGCGGGTGCGAGTGCGCGGATGTCGCGCTCGAGATTCACAAAATCGGCGGAGAGAATTGAGGGAGCGACCTTCACCATGGGATACCTCCAAAGCATACTATAGATTGCAGCCTGCGGAACTCCGATCCACGCGAAGCGGCTGCGAGCTTGACATTTTTTACCTTTTATAAGCGCTGAAAAACGGCGCACACTATCTCCGACATCAAAAAAAGGAGGTAACAGACATGAGCTGTCATTGCAATCCGAACCGTTCCATTCAGTGCACCGTTGCACAGTGCAAGCACCACTGCGGAGACGAGAACTACTGCTCGCTCGACACCATCATGGTCGGCACGCACGAAGCGGACCCGACCGTGAAGCAGTGCACCGACTGTATGTCCTTCGACAGAAAGTAATTACCGAGAACGGTCAAAAGAACCGAGTATGTCATTGCGAGACCCCGAAGGGGTCGTGGCAATCTTGCGGAATAATTCCGAATCACGGATAACATTTGGCAAATTCGGAATATTTGGCACGAGATTCCCGCGTCCGGCTTCGTCCGTTTCGAAATGACAGCATGGATCGTTGACATGTTGCAGAGGCTGCGCGGCTACGCAGCCTCTATTTTTTCCTTCGTTCAATCAGGAGATTGACCACACTGCCGTAAAACAGAATGGAAATGCACACAAAAAGCCACAGCATTCCGAATGTAACGATGGAAAGGCTGCCGTAAAGCACGGACTTGTTGCTGATATTTTTGGCATAAACGGAGTAAATCTGCGTAAACAGCAGCCAGCCGGTCGCCGCGACCGCAGCGCCGGGGAGAGCGGCAGTCGGCTTGAGCTTTCGGTTGGGAAAAACGCAGAACATCGCCGTGAAGAGAAATGTCAGAAGGACAAACAGAATCAGACCGCGAAACTGCACCACATTACCGAGGAAGCGCAGAACCGGAATTTCGTGATTTGCACAGAAAGCAGCGATGTCCCTGCCGAAGCCGTGAATGACCAGCGTCAGCACCAGCGCGGCAATGAACAGTAGCATATACATCATGCAGACAAGGCGGCGACGGAGGTAGCTTCGGTTCTCGCGCAGACCGTAGATTGCATTCAGTCCGAGCTGGATGCAGTAAACGCCGCTGGAGGATGACCATATCGCAAAAACGGCGGAGACAGAGAGAAGAATTCCCGAGCTGTTGGCGCTGAGGTCGTGAATGATGCGCTCTAAAAGAGGCGTGAGTACATCGGGGACAAGTCCCCGCGACAGCTCCAAAAGATCCTCTCCCGTGTAGCCGATCAGCGGCACGAGGCAGACGATCAGCATGACCGTCGGCAGCAGGGAAAGGATCATATAAAACGTGGCGTTTGCGGCGTACAGGGGGACGTGAAACGAGGCGATCCACTGTGCAAAGCGGCGGAGCTTCCGCCCTTGAATACGGAAAAATCCCTTCATGCGCCCTCCTCTCCGAAATTGACAAACTCTCAGAATAATGATATACTAATTGGATGAAATTGTCAAGCGAATTTGCCGCCCGACAGATGCAGGAGAAAGAGCGATGTATCAAAGAATCACAACATCCATGGCAAGCTTTTGCCGCAACAGACCGCCCGAGGAGGCAATGCGTATGGTTGCCGAGGCGGGCTTCGAGGGCTTGGATTTCCCGCTGAGCGTGTACGCCGACGGATACGGCGCACCTCTGACGGGCGACAATTGGCGTCGCTGGGCGATCGAGACGGCAGCCTGCGCCGAGCGGTTGGGGCTTCCCGTCGTACAGGCGCACGCGCCTTGGGGTCAGTCCATCGGCGACAGCTTCCGCTATGAAGCGCCGTGGGATATTTTCGAGCGCGTCATGGAGGCTTGCCATATCCTCGGGTGCCGCAATCTGATTTTCCATCCGCTGCGCCAGCCCGATCGGGTGGACAGCACGGCAATGCGGCAGCGCATTCATGATTATAATGTGCGCTGGTTCCACGATCTGCTTCCGTGGGCGGAGCGGTACGATATTGTCATCAATTTGGAAAATACCTTCGACTCGCACCATGTGCAGCACCCGAGCGACCCGCCGTACCCCTATACCCGTGCCGAGGACATACTTGCCCTGCAGCGCGACATCGGCAGCAGCCGCGTTATGCTTTGTCTTGATACGGGTCATGCCAATATCGAGGCGCAGGATGTGCCCGCAATGATCCGCGCCTATCGCGGCGAGCTTGCAACGGTGCATCTGAACGATAATTACGGGCGGATCGGACCGATCTACGAGGATCTGCATCTTTATCCGGGCAGCGGGCTGCTCGACTGGTCGGCGATTTTTTCGGCGCTGCGGGAGATCGGCTTCTCCGGCGCGTATAATATGGAGCCGATCGCCGCGCTGAAGCGCCAGCCAGATGAACTTCGACGTATTTCCCTCCGTGCCGCCGCAACTATTCTGCGTAGTCTCGCGGAAAAAATGTAAATTAAATATGTAGGGGGCGTCGAGGACGCCGCCCCCTACAGACCGTTGAATGATAAATCTACCGTTCGCTGACTGAGGGGTTGCCGCCCGCTTGGTAATTTGTTAAAAAGTGCCAAACGGTTTTTAAGTTTGCTTTGTCATTTTTAGGCGAATTATGCAAACGAGAAGCTTGTCGGATTGAGCGCATTATCCAAAATCAGCAGCAGATTTATCAGAAACCATGTAATTGTTGCACGTTACAGTCTAATTTCATAAAATGACTTGATATTCCATATTGCTTCTGATAGCATGTAATCGTATTAAATCGGCTCGCAACCCCAATATCTTGTGAATGAGTCTGCGTCAAAGCGGGCTTTTCATTTCCCCGCACAACG
>ENA-ORSL01002773-ORSL01002773.1-human-gut-metagenome-genome-assembly--contig:-NODE-2773-length-12195-cov-2.806096_pt1 | contig 12195 bp, 13 predicted proteins | sample MGYA00242190_ERZ509157 | MGnify/ENA primary metagenome ERZ509157 (study PRJEB26280, sample SAMEA2338664) | human gut metagenome | biome: human gut; feature: human-associated habitat; material: faeces...
GCCGCTCAGCGCCTCGATGGCGTGCCCCGCCGTATGGCCGAAATTCAAAAACTGCCGCTGGGTCGTATCGCGTTCATCCTGGGATACAAAGCGCTCCTTGACGGCGACGTTGCGCGCTGCCAGCTCGACGTAATCCGCCACAGGCAGACGGGTCAGGGGCAGCATTTCCGCATCGGCGATCACCGCGTGCTTGATGCACTCGGCCAGGCCGTTGGAGATTTCCCGCTCGGGCAGGGTGTCCAGCGCCGCCGTATCGCACAGCACCAGCGACGGCTGCCAGAAGGCGCCGCAGGCGTTTTTGCGGCCGGGCAGATCGACGGCCGTCTTGCCGCCCACGCTGCTGTCCACCATGGCAAGCAGGGTGGTGGGAAGCTGCGCATAGCGCACGCCGCGCAGATAGGTGGCGGCGGCAAAGCCGCATAGGTCGCCCGTCACGCCCCCGCCCAGGGCGATCAGGATGTCCTTGCGCGTCAAATCGCACGCGCACAGAAAATCCAGCAGCTGCTGGTAGGTTTGCATGTTTTTGCTTTCCTCGCCATGGGGAAAGGTGAATTTGGCCGCGTCAAAGCCCGCGCGATGCAGGCTTTCCAGCACCTTATCGCCGTAAAGCGCGTCCACCGTATCGTCCGTTACCAGCACGGCGCGGCATGGGGACAGCACGCGGGCAATCTCCTGCCCGGCGCGGTCAAGCAGCCCCGGCGCGATCAGCGCGTTATAGGGACGTTGGGTGCGGATGGTCAGCGTTCTCATGTACAAATCCTTTCATGAACAGCTTAGCTGCGAATCAGCGCGTCGTACAGCGCGCGGGCCGCCCTTTGCCAGCTGTCGGGCGGCAAAATCAGCAGCAGCGTGCTTTCCTCCCGGCAAAGCATGGCGGGCTGCGCGCCCAGGCTGAACAGGATATCCAATACCCGCGCGGCCAGCCCTGGGCTGTCCGGGCCGATCACCCCCAGCGCCGCGCAGGGAGCCGTGCTGGCTGCGTGCGGCAGGATGGGCAGAAAGGCGTCGGCAGGCACGGCCATGCGGATTTCGCCGGGCGATAGGACGGCGGTTAGCGGCGCAGGCAGGAGATCGGGCACGTGACGGGGCGCGTCTGCCTCCAGCGGCAGGCGCCCGGCGATCAGATAGCCGCGCGCCTGCCCCGCAGGCAGGGTATCGGCAATCACCGTGCCCGGCGCGTCCGGGGCAAAGGTGCTGCGCACGTGGGTGGGGATGCCCGCCCGGTGCGCGGGCGCGATGGCCTGCGCGTGCACCACCCCTGCGCCCAGGCGCGAGAGGAGCTTGAGCTCCCGATAGGTTAGAAAGGGGACGGGCGCGGCTTCGGGAATGATCCTGGGATCGGCGCGCAGCACGCCGGGCACGTCAGTCCAGTTTTCGTAGACCTCGGCGTTGACGCCCTGTGCGGCCAGCGCGCCGGTGATATCCCCGCCGCCGCGGGAAAAGGTGAAGATTTCGCCATTGGCCGCGGCCCCATAAAAGCCGGGCAGCACGGCGCAGGGCAGGCTGCGCAGACGGCCGGCCAGCAGCGCCTGCGTGGCGGACGCATCCAGCGCGCCGCCAGGGCCAAAGCGAACCACCTCCGCCGCGTCCACAAAGGGCCAATTCAGATATCGCGCCATCAGCTGCGCGCACAGGCGCTCGCCCAGGCTGGCCGCGCGGGCGGGCGAGGCATGGCGCAGGGCGGCGCGCGCTTCGTCCAGCAGCGGGCCGATATCGCGCAGCCCCAGCCCCTGGGCAATTTCCAGATAGCGTCCGGCCACACGGTCAAACAGCGCGGAAAACCCGCGCCCCTGCGCGGCGGCGCTTTGGCAGGCATAGAGCAGATCGGTCAGCTTTTCATCCTGCGGATTGCGCCGGCCGGGGGCGGATACCACGACGCAGCGGCGATGGGAATCGGCGGCTAAGATGGCCGCCGCCTTTTGAAAATTTGCGGAGCAGGACAGCGAGGAGCCGCCAAATTTGCATGTCAGCACGCCGTCTATCCTCCCATCATGATATTGTAGCGAAGTTATCCCGCACTGTCAACGATGGGCGGCGGCTTCGCCTTTACATTTTTCCCGTTTTTCCATATAATAAAAGCGGCGCTTGCGGGCATCCTGTAATAAGGGGCCGGAATGATATGGAAATGCTGCTGCAAGCGATACTGACCCTGCTGGGCCGGGTGGAGGAAAATCAGCGCGACCGCCGGGGCCGCCTGCGCGACGCCTTTTGGCTGGGCGTGCTGCGCGGTGTGGGCAGCCTGCTGGGCTTTGCCGTGGCGGGCACGGCGCTGGTGTATATTCTGCAATATCTTGCCGAGCGCAATCTGCCCGTGATCAGCGATTTCCTGGCCAGGGTGGTTACAATGGTGCAAATGAGGCTGCAATGAAAAAAAGCTTATGGATCGCCGCGCTGGCGGCGCTGATCGACCGCGCGGCCAAGCTTGCCTGGGCGGCGGCGGATTTTGTGCTGATTCCCGGCGTATTGGGCGTGCGCGGCACGCGCAACACGGGCATGGCCTTTGGCATGCTGGGCGGGCGGCCCTATCTGCTGGCCGCGCTGACGGCGGGCGTGATGATCGCGCTGTTTGTATATCTGCGCAAAAAGCGCCTGCCCGGCTATGCCTGGGCGGGCTTTGGCTTGATATTGGGCGGCGCGGCGGGCAACCTGTTTGACCGCCTGGCCTACGGGTATGTGATCGATATGCTGGAGCCGCTGTTCGCGCGCCTGTTTGTGTTTAACCCCGCCGACGCGGCGGTAGTGTGCGGCGCGGTGCTGCTGGGCGTTTATTTGCTGTTTGGAAAGGAAGATACCCCCGATGAGCGTGCTTGAATATACGGCGGACGGCTCGCGTCTGGATGTGCTGCTGAGCCAGGATGGGGCGCTGTCGCGCTCCCGTGCGGCGGAGCTGATTAAGGGCGGCGCGGTAACGGTGGACGGCCGCGCGGAGGGCAAGCCCTCCGCCAAGCCCGCGCCCGGCGCGCTGGTGCGCGTGGAGGTGCCCGAGCCGCGCCCCGCCCAGGCCGAGGCGCAGGATATCCCGCTGAAAATCCTTTATCAGGATGCGCACCTGGCCGTGGTGGTCAAGCCCTGCGGCATGGTGGTGCATCCGGCGGCGGGCAACCCGGATGGCACGCTGGTCAACGCCCTGCTGTACCATCTGGATCAGCTCAGCGGCATCGGGGGCGAATTGCGGCCGGGCATCGTGCACCGGCTGGATAAGGACACCAGCGGACTTTTGCTGGTGGCCAAGGATGATGAGACGCATCAGGCACTGTCGGCGCAATTGAGCGCGCGGCAGATGGAAAAGCATTATTTCGCCGTGGTGGCCGGGGTGATGAAGGAGCGCGCGGGGGTGATCGACGCGCCGATTGGCCGCAGCCATGCCGACCGCAAAAAGATGGCCATCGACCCGAACGGCCGGCCCTCGCGCACGGAATGGCAGGTGGTGCGGCAGGACGCCGACCGCGCGCTGCTGGATGTGCATTTGATTACGGGCCGCACGCATCAGATTCGCGTGCACATGGCCTCCATCCATCATCCGGTGCTGGGCGATCCCATCTACGGCACCAAGGGTCTGCCAAAGGCCCCGCGGCTGATGCTGCACGCCTATTCGCTGTCCTTTACGCACCCTGCCACGGGCGAGCGGATGCGCTTTACCGCGTCGCCCGATGCATGCTTCCATGCGCCGGAGGTTGAATAACCCATAATATCCTTTTAATCCATTTGCCTGGCCGGATGAAAACGCCGGCCGGGCTGCTTTTTGGGGCTTTGCGGCGGTGAAACGCGCTGCTTTCTTCCCTTTCATTGCAATATTCGCCGGTTTATGGTATACTGCCAGTATCATCATGATGGGAAGGTGTGCGCATGCAGGCATTGGAGGCGGTGATGCGCGCGCGGGAGCTGCTGCAAACGCTTACGCCCCTGCGCCGCGATTGCGGCGGTGTGTGCGGCGCGGCCTGCTGCGCGCCTGATGAGGACGGCCAGGGCGGCATGCTGCTGTTTCCGGGCGAGGAAGCGCTGTATCAGCCGCTGCCCGCGGGCTTTTCCCTGCGGCAGGATGACGGCGTGCTGCCCGGCATGCTGCTGCTTACCTGCGGCGGCGTGTGCGACCGCGCGCTGCGGCCGCTGGCCTGCCGGATGTTTCCGCTAACGCCCGTGCTGAGCGTGCGCGATGGGCGCGAGCGGCTGAGCGTGCGCACGGATCCTCGCGCGTTTGCCGTGTGTCCGCTGTGCGAGGGCGGCGTGCGCGGCATGGATGCGGCCTTTGCCCAGGCGGTGCTGCAAAGCGCGCGCATTTTGAACGAGTGTCCCGAGCACCAGGCGTATTTCCGTGCCCTGGGCCGGTATTTTGAGCGGTTGCGCAGCTGGAACTGATAGAGAGGGGTTTTACCGTGGAGTGGCGGCAAGCTGAATGCGGCAGAGAGATTCTTTGCGGCGAGCGTGCGGGCGGCGTGTTGATGCAGGGTGACCTGCGCACGGCCGATCTGACGGGGTTTGCGGGCAAGGTGCAGTGCGTGTACCTCGATCCGCCGTTTTTTACGGGGGATGAGTTTGCCTTCCGCATGCGCATTGGCGAAAAGGGCTGGACGGACGGCAGCCAGACGCTGACGCTGAAGGCTTATTCCGATAGCCGCACGGGCGGGCGCGCGCAGTATTTGCTGCTGCTGCGCGAGGCGCTGCGGGTGGCCTATGATCTGCTCAGCGATACGGGCGCGCTGTTTCTGCATCTGGACAGCCGCATGAACGCCTATGCCCGGCTGGAGTGCGACCAGGTGTTTGGCGAAAACAACTTTGTCAATGAGATCATCTGGGCTTATCAGTCCGGCGGGCGCGCCAAGCGGCATTTCAGCCGCAAGCACGATGTGATTCTGTTCTATGCCAAATCCCGCGCGTTGTATTTTGACATCACGCGCGTGGGCGTGCCGCGCAAGGATAACCGCTCCAATCATATGCGCCGCACGGTGGACGAGCATGGCCGTCCCTGCCGCACCATCCGCGCGGGCGGCAAGGTGTATACCTATTATGACGACGAGCCGGTTTTCCCTGACGATGTGTGGACGGATGTGAGCCACCTGCAGCAGAAGGATCCCCAGCGCACGGGCTACGATACCCAGAAGCCCCGCGCGCTGCTGGATCGCATCATCCGCTGCTGCACGCGGCCGGGCGATCTGGTGGCCGATCTGTGCTGCGGCTCGGGCACCGCGCTGGTATCCGCCAGCGAGAACGGCTGCCGGTATCTGGGGCTGGATCTGTCCCGCCACGCCATCTCTGTCAGCCGGAAGCGGCTGATGGACAGCGCGCTGGATATCCGCCTGCCCTTTGATCAGTGTCCCGCCGGGTTCAAGGCCGAGATCATGACGGGTCTTGGCTATTACGCGGTGCGGCTGCTGGATTATACCCTGCCGGAGGAAATCCCTCAGGATGCGCTGCGCCAGCCGGCCGGGCTGCAAATTACGGGCCTGGATACGGTGGATCAGTGGTCGGTGGGCTTCCTGCGCGACGGCATTTTCCATGCCTATGCATCCGCCGCGCGCCGCAAGCAAACCCCGGCCCTGCCAGAAACGCTGGAGCTGCCCCTGCTGCGCGGCACGGTGGCCGTCAGCGTGGTGGATGTGCTGGGCAACCGCACGCTGTGGGCGGCCGACCTGCCCTGACATAACGCGCGTCCCCCTTGCATAGTCTGCAATACAGACGGCAAAAGGGGGCGGGCAAATGCGGCAGGATGTGGAGGAACGCTGCCTGGCCATGGCGGAGCATATGGCGCGCACCGGCGATACGGTGCGCGAGACGGCCAGGGCCTTTCAAGTGAGCAAAAGCCTGGCGCACCGGGAATTGACGGTGCGTCTGCGGGGGCTAAACCCTGGGCTGCACAGGCAGATACGGGCGTTGCTGCTATACCACAAGGCTGTCAGGCATTTGCGCGGCGGGGAGGCGCCCCGCCGGCGGTTTCTGCGTGAAAAAGCCGTTCCTGTGGAGAATAATGGATAATATTGTCATTTTTTTCTCGAAAAAGTGGCGAACAGTTCCCATTTTTTCTGAGAAAAAAAGGGAAAACGGCATACTGCGTAGAATACATACCGCGTAAGACAAGAAACGAAGGAGAACTTTTACCATGGCATCTGCGGCTGATATTGGGATTGATCTGGGCACGTCCAACGTGCTGATCTATGCGCGCGGCAAGGGCATTGTGCTCAATGAGCCGGCCGTTGTGGCGCTGGAACGCGATACGCGCTCGATCCGCGCCATCGGCACGGAGGCGCACCGCATGATCGGCCGCACCCCCAGCAGCATTGCCGCCCTGCGCCCGCTGCGCGAGGGCATGGTGTCCGACTTTGAGCTGACCAGCAGCATGCTGCACTATTTTGTCACCCAGGTGATCGGCAAGCGCATGTTCGCGCGCCCGCGCGCCGTGCTGTCCCTGCCCTCGGGCGTAAACGAAATGGAAAAGCGCAGCATCTCGGCCATCATGTTTGAGGCCGGCGCGCGCCGCACCCAGCTGCTGGACCGTCCCGTGGCCGCGGCCATCGGCGCGGGCATCAACATCACCGACGCCTACGGCTCCATGATTGTGGATATCGGCGCGGGCATGACGGATATCGCCGTGCTGTCCCTGGGGCGCGTGATCGTGTCGGACGCGGCCAAGCTGGGCGGCGATCACTTTGACGATGCGATCATCCGCTATCTGCGCCGCAAGCATAACCTGCTCATTGGCGAGCGCACGGCGGAGGAGCTGAAAATCAACATCGGCTCGGCCATGCCGCGCGCGGAGCAGATGTATCTGGATGTGACGGGGCGCAACCTGATCAGCGGCCTGCCCAAGCTGATGCGCATTACCTCCGATGAAATTTACGAGGCCATCGACGATCCGCTGACGGCGCTGATCGAGGCCATTCACGCCGTGCTGGAGCACACGCCTGCCGAGCTGGCGGCCGATGTGTTTGACAACGGCATCGTGCTTTCGGGCGGCGGCGCGCGGCTGTCGGGATTGGCGGACGCCATTTCCACCGCGCTGAAGGTGGATTGCCGCGTGGCGGACAACCCGCAGGAATGCGTGGCCACCGGCTGCGGCCTGACGCTGGAAAACCTGGCCGAGTTTGGCCGGTATCTGAACGATGGACGGCGCCGCTAAAAACTGAACAATAAAAACCGGCATTCCCTTCGCAAGCGGAAGGAAATGCCGGTTTTCTTTTTGCTTGTTACAGCACGCCGTGCATGCAATTGCTGGGGATATAGTCGCAGCCCAGCTCCAGCATGCGGCGCACGTTTTCCAGCGTGTCGCCCGCGCGCAGGCAAACCTTCAGGCCCATTTCGTGGGGGCGGGTGATTTTATCGGGCGTGCAATCGCGCACATCCTTGATATTCCAGGACAGGCCTGCATTGCCCAGCTCCGCCAGGATGGGCAGCTCCTCCTCCGTGGCGAAGATGCGGTGGATAAACACATCCTCGGATACGCGGCGGGCAATCTGCATGCGCTCCAGGCTGACGGCGCTGATGACGATTTCATCATCCGCAAAGCCTGCCTGACGCACCAGCGCCATTACGCGCTCCACATCGTCGGTTTTCAATTCGATAAAGGGCACGCTGCCGTAATGGCGGCAGATGGACAGGTATTCGCTGAACAGCGGCATGCGCTTCTGCTCATCGCGCAGGCAGTCCAGCCGGTTGCCCTGGTTCATCCGCAGGCGGCTCAGCTCCGCCCAGTCCATTTCGCGGATGGCGCCCGTGCCGTCAAAGGTTGCGTCCACCGTGTCGTTGTGGCAGCATACCGCCACGCCGTCGCGGGTGAAGTGCACGTCGGTTTCAATGGCCCATTGGCGCAGATAGCCGGCGTATTCAAAGGATGGCAGCGAGTTGGCAGGCGCCATGGGCTGGAAGCCGCGATGGCTCACATAGCGCGGATGGGACAGCGTTTGCGGGGTGGAAAACAGCTTGTTCATCGATAAAAGCCTTCTTTTTGAGCGAAAATTTGGATGGATTGCTTTAGCGAACTTTCCTTGCCAGGCCTTAGCCCTTTACCGAGCCTACCATTACGCCCTTGACAAAATAGCGCTGCATGAAGGGGTAAATCGCCAGGATGGGGATGACCGTCAGCACCACGATGCTGGCGTTTTTGATATCGGGGGATACCAGCGCGGCCAGCTCGGGCTCGCCCATGCCTTCCTCCATGGTGGAGAGCTTGATGAACTCATACAGCAGCAGGGCGGCGGGCTTGAGGCGCTGCTTGGTGATGTACATCAGCGCGTCAAAGTAGCGGTTCCAGTAGGATACGGCGGTAAAGATGACGATGGTGGCGATGCCTGCCTTGGATACCGGGATAATGACCGACGAAAGAATGCGCGTAAAGGACGCGCCGTCAATGCGCGCGGCTTCCTCCAGGCTGTCGGGCACGCTTTCAAAGTTGCTCTTGAGCACGAAGGTGTTGTAGGGGCTTACGACCATGGGCAGGATCAGCGCCCAGCGGGTGTTGAGCAGGCCGTAGCCCTTGATCTGGAAGTAGTTGGGCAGGATGCCGGCGTTGAAGATCATCATGAACACATACAGATAGATGACTACCTTGCGGCCCTTGAGATAGGGACGGGACAGCGAGTAGGCCGTCAGAATGGTGACGAACACGGACAGCACCGTGCCCAGCAGCGTAATGATGACCGAGTTGCCCATGGAATTAAGGAAGCTGGTGCGCTGCAGCACGTATTTCCAGCCTTCGGGATTGAACTCCACCGGCCAGAACCATACCTTGCCGCCCGCCACCGCGGGCACGGAGCTGAGCGAGCGCGCAAACACATTGAGCACCGGCAGCAGGCAGATCAGCCCGGCCAGGATCATGATGACATGCAGAAGGGCCACATAGATCTTTTCACCGCGTGAAAGCTTCATTTTGCATCGCCCTCCTTACCACACCGTGCGCCCGCTGAGGCGCTTGGAGATTACGTTGGACATGGATACGAAGATCAACCCGACCACCGATTCAAACAGACCCACGGCCGAGGCGTAGCTGAAATTGGCCGAGCCGATGCCCTGGCGGTATACGAATGTGCCCAGGATGTCGGCGGATTTGTACACCGTGGGGTTGTAGAAGGCCAGCACCTGGTCAAAGCCGCCCGACATGATGCTGCCCAGGCGTACCGTCAGCATCAGCACAAGCGTGGGCAGAAGGCTGGGAATGGTGATGCGAAAAGCCTGCTGCATCTTGCTGGCGCCATCGATGGTGGCGGCCTCGTAGATCTGCGCGTCGATGGCCGTGATGGCGCTCAGGTACACGATGGTGCCCCAGCCCGCGCCCTTCCAGGCGTTGGAGATGACCAGCAGAAAGCGGAACCAGCCGCCCTTCATGAAGAAGAGAATTTCCTCGCCGCCCAGCATCTTAATCACGGTGTTTACCATGCCCGTGGAGCCAAACAGCACGAAAAACACGCTGTATACTACTACCCAGGTGAAGAAATGCGGAATGTAAATCAGCGTCTGAATGCCCTTCTTCAGCGGCATAAAGGTGATTTCATTGAGCATGATCGCCAGCAGCATGGGCAGCGGCACGACGAAGATGACGATCATCAGGTTGATTTCCAGCGTGTTTTTGATGACGTTGAGCACGTCGGGATCGGCGAACATCTTTTCAAACTGCGCAAATCCGACCCACGGGCTGGCTGCAATGCCCTTGAGGGGCTTAAAGTTTTTGAAGGCGATGACGATCTTGCTCATGGGCAGGAGCTTGAACATCATCGCAAACACCAGCCCAGGCAGCAGAAAAAGATAAAGCTCCCAGTGGCCGCACAGATAGGTCCAGGTGCGGCGCGCCCAGGTGCGGCTTGCGCGGGAAGGGCGGGTAGCGGTAGACATGCTGCTTTCCTCCGTTCAATAAAAAACCGGTATAAATGGCCGGGCGGGGAGGATTCCTCCCCGCCTGGATGATTTTAAGATGGGATTATTTGGCCACGTTTTCGGCGTACCAGGTGTTGTAGAACTCGATGATTTCCTCGCCGCCGTTCTTGTGCCAGTATTCGCGCAGGGTGTCCAGCTCAGAGATATCCGAGGTGCCGCAGATCACGGCGATCAGGGTATCGGTGATGCGGTTTTCCAGGGCGGCCTTGTTGTCCACCACCGTTACAGCGGGGGCCAGGGCCACGGGGCTGCGCTCGCCGCCATCCAGCAGGCTGTCGCGCATGGCGTAGAAGGTGCTCTGCAGGTCGGCGTTCTTGGCCAGGCGCACTTCCCACATCTTGGGATATTCTACCTCGCGGTAGAAGCCGGATACGAACACGTTGGAGGCAACCTTATCGTTGTTGAAGGCGGGCTGGATGGGGGAGAAGGTGCCGTCCTCGTTGACGGTGTAGTGCACGTCCTTTTCGCCCAGAACGATCTCGGTGAAGTTGTCGATCTGGATCATGCTGTTGATGGCCTGGATGGCTTCCTTGGCGTGCTTGCTGGTGACGGGGATCGCGCCATAGGCGGTCACGCCGTATTTCACCTGCGCGTGCACCTTGCCGCCTTCATCCTGCAGCAGGGGCAGCACCACGTATTCCATATCGGGGCTCAGCTGACGCAGCGCGGCGATGCAGGTTTCGCAGCCGTTCCAGCTCTGATAGGAGATCACAGCCTGGCTGGCAGCCCACTTGGAGCGCATGTCGTTGGTGGTGATGGCGGGCATTTCGGCGTCCAGCAGCTTGCGGGCGTACAGGTCGCGGATGACCTCCACATAGGCCTTTAGGTTGGGGTTGTCAACAATGTTGATCACCTTGCCATCCACCAGCTGATACATGCCCTGCACGTTAAAGGCGGAGGCAACGTTGGACAGCACGCCGGCGTCCAGGCGGGAGGCGGTCAGGGGCACCATGTCGGGATAGGCCGCCTTGATGTCCTCCAGCATCTTGACAAAGCCTTCCACCGTGGTGGGATACTCGGTGTAGCCGATCTCATCCAGCAGGTCCTTGCGGGCGATCATGGAATAGGTCAGGCTGTCGGGCTGCGCCGCGGGGGAGGGGATGGCGTAGATGCGGCCGTCGGTGGTGACGGCAGGCCAGGTGGTGGGGAAGGCCGCCAGGATGTCCTGACCATACTCGTTGAGCAGGTCGGTGATGTCCATCAGCGCGCCTTCGCTCATCATCAGGCTGTAGTTTTTGCTGTTCAGGTAGGTGTAGTCATATTCCTGGCCCGAGGTGATGATCAGCATCAGCTGTTCGGTGCCGTTGATGACTTCGTAGTCGATCTTGTAGCCGGATACGCGCTGGCAAACCTTCCAGCCCAGGTCGTTTTCCAGATCATAGAAGCCCGCGCTGATGAGGAATTTGAGGGTGACGTCCTCGGCGGAGGCGCTTACGATGCCCAGACCCAGACCAAGCGTCAGGGACAGGACAAGCAGCATGGCAAGCAGTTTTTTCATGTGATAGAGACTCCTTTCGCATTTTAAGATGAAACGAAACCGTGACGGAAGGCGCGCAGAGGGGCGTATCCGTCTGTAACACTATCAGTATAATGCTGAAAAAGGTAAAATTCACATCGCATTGTGAGATGAAAATGTGCAATTTGTGACATGTAAACGGCAAAAAAACGCCAGAAAAGCGGTATTTTGTGACATTGGAGAAAAAGCAGGATTTTTCTCCCACCCCATCGAAATTTAATAAGGTATGGCGTTTTTTGCCATCATTACCCTTTGGAAGGGGCGGTGCGGACATGGCCGAGGATATGCGCGAGACCATTGCCAACGCGGCGAAAACGCTGCTGTTTGATAAAAAAGTGCGAAAGCTGACGGTGAAGGATATTGTGGAGGAATGCCACATCACCCGCCAGACCTTTTATTATCATTTTGAGGATATCCCCGATCTGATGGCCTGGTCGCTGCGGCGCAACTTTGACCGCGTGATCGCCCAGTGCCAGACGCAGAAAAACGGCGAGGAGGCGCTGCACTATCTGCTGTCCGCCGCCGTCAACGCCCGCCCCATGCTGAAAAAAGGCATGCAGAGCAATTACGGCGAGGAGCTGGAGCGCCAGCTGGAGGGGCTGCTGATGGACTTCTTATCCCACGTGGCGGCCAGCCGCGGGCTGTATGCGCGCGTCAGCGCCCGCGAGGCCGAGCTGCTGCTGCGTTATCACTGCGGCGGGGTGATGTTCCTGCTGCGCGATTGGAAGGAGCAGGATACCGCTGAGCTGGACGCAATTGCGCACCGGCTGTATCAGATGATGATCCGCGAGGAAACCCCCCTCTAACGGCTGCCATATCAG
>ENA-ORSL01002776-ORSL01002776.1-human-gut-metagenome-genome-assembly--contig:-NODE-2776-length-12184-cov-19.534587_pt1 | contig 12184 bp, 11 predicted proteins | sample MGYA00242190_ERZ509157 | MGnify/ENA primary metagenome ERZ509157 (study PRJEB26280, sample SAMEA2338664) | human gut metagenome | biome: human gut; feature: human-associated habitat; material: faeces...
ACAAAATATGGGGGGATTCAGAACGATATTTTGCACTTCGTTATTGAATCTTCAATTCCTCTTTTTAGACTTCTTCTTATCCCGAACAACGATGCAACCGCCCTCGGCTCGAACTATGCCGTCAACGACCGGGACTTCCACATAACGTAGTCAAGGAGTTTGTGCGGCGCGGCTGGCGTGTTGAGTCGGTGTGCCTCGGAATTGAAAATCGCCGCATACTTAGAAGTAAACTCAATGTGAGACAAACCCTATGCACCACGACGAGAAGTGTCTTTTCATCAACAACGCCTTCGCCGAGAAGCAACAACTTATGCCGTTCTTCAACCGCTCGAATAACGAACACTTTATCCTTGCTGTCCAGTCCGCCAGTGTCTCCAACGGTCGCAACGGCTTCCGCAAGGATAAGTCCGGCGAAAAGCTCGCCGAGTCCGAAGAAGACCTGCTCGAACACCGCACCGACGGCACCGATTCTCTCGATACCCTCTACATCGGCTGCGAAAAATTCCCGTTCCATGATACTTTTTCGCTGTCTGTCTCAGGCGTCTCGTAAGGTTGTTGATAAATTCTTTTATTCATTATGTCTCTAATTCCAAAAATAATTAGTAACTTTGTGCCTCAGTAACAAGCAATTCTGAAAATGACCAGTTAAATTGCAAAGACATACGGCGAGAGCCGACAACTTTGAACCCACTCTTATAGTGGTTACTTGGCTTTGGTCAGCCATCAGATGCTATGAGGGAGGGTTTTGTTTTTCTATGAAATCTTTTGCAGATTATAAAATAGATGCGCCCAATTGGATTACAATGGCAGACGGGGAATTCTACCCAGATATTCTCGCTGATGCTTGTGAATTGTATAAACCAGTCCTTATCTTATGCACAACTTCTTAAAACTTCTGAATCCTCTGAAGTTCTGATGGAACAAATATCAGAAGTTCGTCAACAATGGATGAGGATTCAACTGTGTCGCGTTTTCAGGAAGTATGTAAGTCCTCAGACTCCAGTTGAAATGCTAAAAAAGAAGTCATTGACTTCTATGGTATGTCGCCAATACGGTAAAAATTTTCGTCGTATCAATCATGTCCAAGCCGCATTCAGTTCTCGACCCATGCCGGATGAAGCTTTGTGTGCTGTTCTTTGGGAATATAAGGATCGGGGGCAAAAAGGATATGATCTAACCGAAAAGTTTTTTAATCTGTTTAGGACTGCATTTAAAGACTTTTCAATAGAAGGACCGGAAAGAGCTGGCGCAGACATTTTACTTAGTTCCATATTTACTGACTATCCCAATGCATCTCGCCCAGTTGATTTCTTAATTAGAAATGATAATGGGGAAGTATGCGCTATCGGTTTGGCGCGATATGATAGCGACCGAGGGGGAGCCCAAGAAGATGATCGTATCGGTGGTTATATGAATTGTGCCAAAGAGATTCTTGAATATTCTAATAACTCCGGGAAAAATCTGAAGGTAATTTTTGCAAATGACGGGCCGGGGTTATTGCTTGGTTCCATGTGGGATGATTATGCCAAACTGGAAAATATATCTTCTCAATATATCAAAGTTGTAACTTTAAGAATGGTCAAGGATCGTATAAATGTAAACTGGTTAAATCAAGAATAATGGCAGTTGGCAACTCATCTTATAAAAATACTCACGGACTGATGAATTTAACCAGTACTTCGCAATCTACACTATCTAAGGTTGTAGATTCCGATTGTCACGGACTTAAACGCTTATATCATGCCGATAACTTGATTGTATTAAAAGATCTGCTTAGTGATACATCTATTAGAGGTAATGTTCAATTGATTTATATTGACCCTCCTTATAATACCGGCTCTGATTTCGAAAATCGGAATCAGGAATTTGCATATTCTGACAGGTTTACCATTGATGAATATATTTCTTTCATGAGAGATAGATTAGTAATTATGAGAGAATTACTTTCCAATAACGGCTCAATATATGTACATCTTGATTGTAATATGGTGTTCCATATAAAAATTCTCATGGATGAAATATTCGGAATATCCAACTTCAAGGGTATGATTACACGTAAGAAATGTAAGCCAAAAAATTACACAAGAAAAACTTACGGCAATATATCGGATTACATCTTATTTTACACAAAATCAGATGACCCTATTTGGAATAGACCTTATGAAGAATGGACTTCTGAAAAACAAATTAAGGAATATCCATATGTAGAGACTGAAACTGGTAGGCGGTACAAGAAAGTCCCTATTCATGCTCCCGGAACTCGCAATGGGTCCACAGGTGGAATATGGAGAGGGATGTATCCTCCCCCTGGTAAACATTGGCAATATAAACCAGATAAACTTGATGAAATGGATGCTAATAACGAAATTTATTGGTCATCCACAGGAAATCCTCGTCGAAAGGTTTATTTAGATCAAAGCAAAGGTGTTGCCGTACAAGATATATGGCTTGATTTTCTTGACATTAATAATCAGAATTCCTTCCAGACTGGCTATCCTACGGAAAAAAACATTGATATGCTTAAGCGTATTATAGAAGCCTCTTCTAATCCCGGAGACTTAGTCTTGGATTGCTTCGCTGGGTCAGGCACTACTCTTGTCGCTGCTGACCAATTAGGTAGGAATTGGATTGGCGTGGATATTGGAGATGTTGCTATAAAAACAATTAGAGAGCGTTTTGCTAATGGTAGTAAAAGATTGTTTGAATTACCAACCACCAATAAAAAGAAAGGTTTAAGTCAAAAAGAAGCAACCCTTTTTGATGATTTTAGTGACCAAGATAAATCCTCCTCGAAAAAATCTAATCCCATTGAGTATGATTTTTTCGAGATGACTTGATTGAACTTCGTACATTTACAGAATAACGAAGAAACCTATTTTAGGTAGTGTTTCACTGAGTGTATCTGAGGCGAGTTCACTCAAGCCTGTAGACCTCAGATGACGATGCAAATTTAATGATTTTATTTCATGACGCGAGTTCGGATAACATTAGCGAACTCGCGTCGATAGGGTCAATAGGACAGCGTGCCACCTGCTATTGGCCCCATTGGGCTTATTGCACCTATTGGCCCTGTCAAAGCCGTCTCACTCGCCGGGATTTGCCGGGAACTGGATCAGCGTCGAGTCGAGTTGCTCGGGCTGCTGCTGGATCATGCGCATGGAGCCGGTTTCGGCGATGGCCACCGCCAGGTTGCGCGTCTTGGGGTTGTAGATGACGGTATAGCCGGGATTGGCACCCGAATGGGCCTTCATGCCGCCGGCGGTGTAGATGCCGTCGGTCTCGGCCACGGGCACCTGCGTCTGCCAGTTGGCGACCATGCGGTCAAACTCCTGCTGACCTATCAGGGCCGTGAGCTGGCTCTTCATCACCGGATTGGTGAAGAAATCGAAGTCGGTGACGCACTTGCCCACATTGTCCTGAAAGAGGGCGGTGAGGGCCGAGGCGTCGCTGTCGCTCTCTGTCTGGCCGGTGACTTGCGTCTGAGTGGAGATGACCTCCTGATTGGGGGCGGCTACCTGCTGCGAAGCGGCGTCGCCCTGCTGCGTCTTGCTGCCGCAGGAGGCTGTGGCGAGCATGGCCGTGCCCATGAGGGCTGCTGAGAATATTTTCAGTGTTTTCATAATGTAAGTGTTTCTATTCAGGATTCTGCTCAGTCTGCGGGGCGGAGCGCCGGGAGGCGAGGTCCCGCTGTATCAGGGCCCGCTTTATGAGGCCGCGCTTGACGTCGGGCACCACGCTGAAGCGCTGTGCCAGGTAGGCGAGCAGGCCGTAGGCGACGGCCTGTATCCAGAGCGCGCCGTAGCAGTCGGCGACCTGGTTCAGGGTGGCGCCGTCGGTGTTCATGCGCACGAAGCCCTCCATGCCCCAGGTGGCGGGGAAGAGGTCGCCCACGGCCTTCCAGAAGCCGCTCATGGCGAAGCGGGGCCACGTCAGGCCGCTCAGGAAGACGAGCATCAGCGAGGTGGCGACCCAGATCACGAACACGTCCTCGCGCTGGCGCACCAGCGCCTGCACGCACTCGCCCAAAAAGCAGCACGCTATCACCATGGGCAGCAGGAAGGCGAAGATCTGGAACGGGTTCCCCGCCATGGGGAAGGCGAACATCAGCGGCACGTAGTGGATCAGGAAGCAGATCGGCCCGACTATGATGGTCATCACCACCAGCACGCGGGCAAGCATCGACAGCAGCACCGGCCTTGGCCTGGCGAAGGGATTCATGTAGAAAAGCTCGGGGCGCTCGCGGTAGGCGCCTCCCATCATGGCCACCGACAGCACTATGCACTGGTGCAGGATGAAGACGAGCACGCCGATCATGATGAACGAGTCGAAGCCGCCCTGGGTGACGCCAATGTCTATGTTCTCGATGGGCATGGGATCGCCGATGCGGAAGGAGGCCCCCATCGGCACGGCGTTGTCGATTTCCTGGGCCTGTATCTCGGCGCCGAGGGCGAGCTGGGTCTCGGTGGCCGAGATGAGCATGGCCCGGTATCGGAGCAGCAGGCTCATCTCGCAGTAGAGCACCACGGGCGACTTGGCGCCCTGGCCGAGCTTGCGGCCGTAGCCGGCGGGTATCTCCATGATGCCGTAGCAGTGGTGGGAGTTCATGGCGCGGCGCCCTTCGCCCAGGTCGGCGGCGTAGCCGAGCACGCTCACGCCCTGGGTGGCGTCGAAGCGCTGCACGAGCTTGCGGCTCTCGGGGGTGCGGTCATGGTCCACGACCACCACCTTGACGTCGCGCACCAGCTCCGGATTGTAGATGAGCGAGTAGATGACGGGATAGGCCAGAGGCAGGAACAGGAAGAAGATGACCAGGCCGCCGTCATGGATAATCATGCGGAACTGACGGACATATACGTCGTAGAAGAGGCGCAGGGCCGAGGCAATACTCTTGAACATGGCTTACGGGGCATAGACGGGACGTGCCATGGCCCGTCTCAGGCGGGGCAGGAAGGGCAATGGCAGCACGATGAATATGATGTAGGCCACGAACCACCAGCGGGAGTAGTAGATGTCGATGCCGTTGAGGGCCTGGTCTATGTAAATCAGGAAGTTGTAGCGTGTGGGGAGGATGTAGGAGAAGATGCCCACGGCGCCGTACATGCTCTCCACGGGGAAGGAGAAGGCGGCCAGCGAGAAGGAGAGGATGCCCACCAGGGCGCAGTTGGACAGGGCCAGGCGCATATTGGGGATGATGCAGGCGAACAGCAGCCCCATGCCCATGGAGGCGAGCACGAAGAGCACCTCGCTGAGTATCATCCAGGTGTGCGACCCGTTCATGGGATAGCCGCACCAGAAGAAGAGCATCGAATACATGAACATTATCTCCACGAGCCAGATTATGAGGCTTGGCAGCAGCTTGGCGGCGAGCAGGCGGAATATGGAGCCTCCGGCCCGGGCCAGGTAGTAGCGCGAGAAGCCGTACTTGATGTCGTCGCAAATCAGGTAGCAGGTCATCATCATGATCATGAGCTGGAAGACGGCGGGCAGGAACGAGTTGGTGAGGTAGATGGAATAGTTGAGCTGCGGGTTGCCGATGGGGCGGGTGACTACGGTGACGGGGCTGAGCATGCCGGCTATCTCCTCGTCGCTCATGCCGGTGTTGGATAGCACCGACGATATGACGCCGGCCTTGGAATAGGTGGCGGTGAGCTTGAAGGTCTTGTAGAGCAGGTTGGCCGGCACGTAGTAGGCCGTGTTTGTGTAGAAGGTGATGACGGGCCTGCGGCCGCTGAGCAGGTCCTGCTCGAAGTCGCGGGGTATGAGGAAGTAGCCGTATATCTCGCCGCGCTGCATGTCGTGGCGGGCCTCGGTGTAGCTTTCGGTGGCCTTGGTGATGTGCACCATCTGCATGCCGTTGAGCGTCTGCGTGAGCTTGCGCGACGTGGACGTATGGTCCATGTCCACGATGGCGGCGGGGATGCGCGTGGGCAGCCCGACTTCCATGAGGTTGGTGAGCATGAACGTCAGCATCAGCGGCAGCACGAAGAAGCCGATCCAGCACACCGGCCTTCGGGCTATCTCTGCGCAGCTCTGCATGAATATGGCGCGGAATCCTTTCATTTGCTTGCGGGTAAGGGGGTGTTGCAAAATCCGGCGAATCGTAGGGATGCATCCTGGTGCATCCGCTCTGCTTTATTGATTATTGGCGGCTGCACCAGGGTGCAGCCCTACAATCTGACCGAAATTTTGAATTTTGACACGCCCTGGCTTATTAGTTATTCCTTGAGGAGCACGGACATTCCGGGCCTCAGGCCGTCGATGGGCCTGGAGGGGCGCATCTTGACCTCGAATGTGCGGGCGTCGAAGTCGCCGGTGGACTTGGTGGCCTGCCAGTTGGCGTAGGTGCCCAGGTCGCGGATGTAGAAGACTTTCATGACGGTGTCCTTCTCCAGGGCCGGGATGCGCACTTTGACCTCGGAGCCGTTGCGTATGTTCTTGAGGTAGTTCTCGCGTAGGTTGAAGACGACCCAGTGGCTGTCGGTCTGGATTTCCATGATGGGGGCGCCGGTGGCGATGAGCTCGCTGGCGTGGGGGTAGATGACGGTTATCTCGCCGTCGCAGGGTGCGATGAGGTAGCTGTCCTCGAGCAGGGCGTTGACTTCCCTGACGCCGCCTTTGGCCACGTTGACCATGGCGGCCGTGGCGGCCTTGTCCTCCTTCTGCGGCCCGGCCACGGCCAGGTCGTACTGGCTGCGGGCGGCGGCGGCGCCGGAGGTGGCGGCGTCGTAGGCGGCCTTGGCCTCGTCGCGCTTCTGGGCGGAGACGACACCCTCGCCGTAGAGCTTCTCCATGCGGTCGTAGGTCTTCTTGGCTATGCCCTGTGCGGCCACGGCCTGCTGCCAGACGTCGCGGGCGCCCTGGATGATCTGCGGGCGGGTGCCGGCGTCGACTTTCTCGTCGGTGGCCCGGGCTACGGAGACGGCGGCCTGGGCCTGCGCCAGGCGGGCGTCGGCCAGCGACGAGTGGATGTGCACCAGTGTGTCGCCCATGCGCACGTGCTGTCCCTCCTCGACGTAGATTTCCACGATTCGGCCCGGCAGCTTGCTGGAGATGCGCACCTCGGTGGCGTCGGCCTGCCCCTGGACGAAGTCGGGACCGGGCTTCATGCACACGAAGCCCGTCACGGCCAGGGCGGCCACCAGCAGGAGCACCACCACTATGGTAAGTATCAGCGCCTTGTCCTTCTTGCTGACCTGCATCTCGTCGGGCGCGATGTACAGGATGCCCTGCGGCGTCTGTGTCGGCTCCTGGTTCTTCTTATCTTCGGTATTGTTGTTGTTGTCGCTCATGGGAATTTTAGTATTTGAGGGTGCCTAAGACCTTGGACAGGTAAACGTTGCATAGCTGGATTCCGATTTCGGCGTCGATTTTCTCGCTGTGGGCCTGTAGCCAGGCGGTGTGTGCGGCCAGGACGTCGTTGATGGTGCCCACTCCTTCGCGGAAGCTGAGGGTGGCCTGGCGCAGGTTCTCGTCGGCGCTGCGCATGTTGCTCTCGGTCATGGCGTAGGTCTTGTATGCCTCCTGGTAGCGGAAGCGTGCCTGGCTGACCTGTAGCTCGACCTTCTCGCAGGCGTCCTCGAGGGCGAGGCGCTGTGCGGCGGTCTCGGCGCGGGCGGCGCGGAGCCTGTTGTAGCCGGAGCCCCAGTTCCAGAGGGGCATGGCCAGGGTGGCGCCGATGGTGAAGCCGCCGCCGAAGCTGCGGTGGAAGCCGTTGTTGAGGTTGGGGTTGGAGAGGGTGTAGGCGCCCACGATGGCTATCTTGGGGAGCATGCCGGCGCGGGCCACGTTCTCCTTCTCCTCGAAGATCCTGACGCCTGTGCGGAGCATGCCCAGGTCGGGGCGGGAGGCGTAGACGTCGCTCATGTCATATCCCATGCCGGGGGCGGCGGGGGGTTGGTCGGCCAGGCCCCTGTCGGCCGGCTCCAGGTAGGTGTGCACGGGCAGGCCGCAGATCTGTGCCAGCGCCATGCGTGCCAGCGACAGGCCGTTCTCCACCTTGGTCAGGGTGAGCTGGGCCTCGTTGACGGACACGCGCACGCGCAGGGTGTCGGAGCGGGTGCCCACGCCGGCGTCGAGCATGCGGTTGACGTCGTACTGGAGCGTGTCCATGAGGCTGAGGTAGCTGACGGCCAGTGTCTTCTTGTGCTTGAGGCTGACGACGGTCCAATAGGCCTGGTCCACGGCGTAGACGACGTCCTGGCTGGCCAGGTCGCGGCTCTGCTCGGCCAGCTTGCGGGCGTAGCCGGTGATGGCGTCCATGGCGCGTATCTCGCCGCCCATGTACACGGGTTGCGTGAGCGTTATGGCGCCGCCCATCACTTGGTGGGTGTTGAAGCTCATGGCGCTCTTGGGAATCATGGCGACCTCGGAGAAGACGGGCTCGCCGGTCTTGGGGTTGACCACGGGCTTTCCGTCGGCACCGACCACGACGTTGGGCTTGTAGGAGCCGGTGGCGGGGTCGAAGCTGAGCGTGGGCAGGTAGGCGTCGGCCTTGAGCAGGTTGACGGTGCCGGTGTTGTAGGCGTAGGTGAGGCCGAGGTCGAGCTTTGGCAGGTAGGCCGCTTTTGCCACGTCGTGCAGGTACCCGGCCGACTCTATTGAGCGGTCGGTCATGCGCAGCTGCTTGTTGTAGCGCAGGGCCATGCGGCGGCAGGAGTCCAGGCTGACGGTGCCACCCCGGGGAGGCTGCGCCCAGGCTACGCCGATGCACAGCAGCGCCGCGGCCGGGAGTATGTGCTTGAATGTGTGTATGTTCATCTGTTTGTTTCCGCATCGGGGAGGGGCTTGGCATCCCCTCCCGGTATAGGAAATACAATCCGATTGCAAAGTTAGTTCACTTTCGCCGTAATTCCGCCGCCGTGAACCGCAATCGGAGAAATAGTTTAATTTTTCCGAGGATAAGTTGAGCTTTTTCCGTGCCCGCTCACCCGTATGCAAGGCAACCCCGCTCCGGCGGAACCGGGGCGGGATTGTGCGGGGATGTGGGACGGGAGGCGCCCCTGTTTACCCGTGGGGTTAGTAAATCCAGCTGGTCCTGGAAATGCCCATTCCGCAGTCCAGGTATCTGTTGCGCACGTTTGTCCTGCCGTTCTCAAAGGTCACGGTCATGGCAAAATGCCAAAATATGTTCCCGTTAGCCGGGCGCTCCTTGGGGAAGAGGTAGAACCGGGTCATGTCGATGAGCTTGTCTCCGCCGCGGCGGTTGAACTCTTCGAGATCCATCTCCTTCCAGGGGGAGTCTGTGCCGAGTCCTTCCCAGGAATATCCGTTGCGGATGTAGTCGTAGTAGGTGCGGTACCGTATTCTGAACAGAGAGGTGCAGTCGGACCCGTAAGTGTACTTCTCGTTGTAGTTGCGTGGAGGCAGGAAAGGGCGGAAGGTGTGCTCGAAGGAAGTAGTCAGTGTGAAGTGTATGCCCGTGATGGCAACCGGATGTGGACGGTAGGTGAAGGTGTCCGGGACAATTCCCCGGTAGTCGGTGTCACCGTATTTCTCCAGCAGGCTGTTGAAGCCATGAGGATTGTTCCGGTGCGTATAGGGCTTGCCTACATTGACAGTGACAGCAGGGCCTTTGCCTTGGGCTGCGCCGATGTCGCTGACCATCTCGTACGATTCCACGCCTTCCACGGGCACTTTTACTCTGTGCTCTCTGTCCCAGTTCAGGCTCGTTTCCGAATCAAAGGTTCTGAAGCCGTAAGTCTCGAGGAAGTTGGTTACCAGCGAAGGGTATTGTTTCACCGGGCTCTGCGGCGGGGTGTCGTTGTCGTCGGAACAGCTGCTGAACAGGGCTATTGCGCCCAGCAGCAGAATCGATGCTATTGTCTTGTTCTTCATCGCTTGGGGGATTTTAGAATGTTCCATTCGGGGAAGACGGGGAATGTGCCGTCGTTGTAGCGGTCCCTGATGCCGAGCAGCCTGTCCCACATGTCGAAGTTTACCGGGGTGCAGTCTATGGTGAACGACGTCCCGTCCGCATATACAGTCTTGATGCGGAACCAGCGTAGAACAAAGGAACCCACTTCAGGCATGGCGTTGGGAAGCCCCTGATATTGCTTGGGGATGTATAGGGTGATGGTATTCGTGTCCACGAGCTTCTTGTCGCCTGCGGCGTTGAACTGCGCCAGGGTCATTCGGTAGACGGGACCCGGGTTTGCGATGCCGTTCCAGGAATAGCCGTTTTTGATGAAGTCGTAGTAAGACACGTACGACACTTCGAAGAGGTCGGTGATGTCCTCGTGCTCATTGCCCTTAGGGGTGGTGATGGTGATTGTGCGTATGGGCTTTGTTGACGGGCGGTAGGTGGAGGCTGCGGCAGGGATGTCTGCGGATGCGGCGGTGTCGCCGTATTCCTCGAGTTCCTGCACGAAAAGCCCGGGGTCAGTGGAGAAGTCGATGTTGGTTCCCGCGAGGGTTATGTCGAAGTCGAGACATCTCACGCCAACTATCTGGGACGAGTCCTCGTTGGCCACGAACTCTGCATTGAAGGCGGATTGCTCGTGGTAGACGGATGTGGGGGTCACGAACTCGGTGATCATGGACCGGGGAGGGGCCTGCGGGATCGGGTTGTCATCGTCGTCCGAGCAAGCCGTCAGGCATGCTGCCGACATGGCCAATCCGATAAATAAGAGGTGTTTCATATCTGTGGGAGTTTTGGTTATCGAGGGTTATTCAGTCGAGAGCACCTGCAGCTCTTCGTAGTTCCTTTTGGCCTGTCGGGGCTGAAGGCCATAGTATCCGACGGCAATGCTCTGGAAGCTTATTAGACTGTTAGGGTCCAGTAGGCCCCAGTTGAAATAGAGGTCGGGGATGATCTGTTCGGCATCGATGTTCGAGAACTTCAGGCTTACAAACGTTTCCGTGTAAGTTCGGTTGATGGTCTGGGAATTGCTGTAGACATAGCGTACAGTCTGATCTCGGTATTCATAGTCGTCTCCAGGAAACTCAGTACCTTAGTGCTACCATGTCGGGTCTTGAGTCCTTTTATCATACAGATTGCAGGACGGCCCTTTTCGATTTCGTCTATAATGAACCCCAGGGGAACAATGGTTTTGAAGGTGCCTGAAGGCAAACCATAGTTCGCCAGTACGTTCGGTACTCGGTTTTTGGCATTCATTGACTGCTCCAATGTGTAAAATACGTTGAGGTTGGCGGGAAGCCCCAGCTCGTAATAGAGCCTGGATACGTTGCTTATGATCTCAGCGGAGTCGTAGGGGGTGTCTTGGTTGAGTACGGCGTCCCAATCCATCACCCATCCGTCGTCGGCGCGGACGTCGGGTTGAAATGTGGCGAGATACATCGCCATTGTTGGGATGATGTCCCAGCACTTGGCGTTTTTGCCGTATACTTCTTCGATTTTGGAAGTCATGGGGAGCGTGTTGTGCCATGTTATCGGGACTTGGCCATCTACGTACTTGTAAGCTTGGGAGACATGCCAGTCCTGTATGGTGTCTGCGGAAACGAGTGTCGGTCCGATCCAGGTGCCGTCAATGTTTACTTGCATCTCGTAGGACTTGCGCACCTCGGTCTGTATGGTTTCTATTTCCCCGGCCGTCACATTTGCCATGTTTGCAAGCATTTCGCGTATACGAGCCTGATGCCGCTCGTAGGAGAGACGCCACAGGGAGTCGCGCGTGTGCAACCAAAGGCTTAAGTCATTGTCGGGTTGCTTGGTAGTGAACCTCTTAAATGGGTTCTCCATGAAGTTCCTTCCCTTGGAATAGACTAACATGTCCGGGAGCCGGTCGTCCACGCTGACAACCATGGAACCTTGGCCGTTGGAGAAGTTGAACACGTAGGCGTAGATGGAATCGTTGGCGACCTCGACGACATCGCCGGGAGGCATATCAGGTGGTATGCCGGGGTCGTTAGGGTCTATGATGATGGCGGTGTCGGAGTACCAAAGGGGGAAGCTGTCTTCGACCGATGGAGTGCCGGTGGCCATGCGTTTGCCGTTGGCAAACGTGGAGGGGTAGAGGGCACGCATCTTTGCGTACGCTTTCTCGTAGGAGGACTGGATGTACTGCCTTTTGAGCACATCCTGTTGGTCGCGGGCGTTGTCGACGACCAGGTCGTCGTAGGAGCATGCCGAGAGGAGGAATACCAGCAGCATGCTTGGAATTAGTACGGTTTTTAAGGGAGGTTCTATTATTTGATTTTTCAGACTGGCGCATCGAGACAGAACCTC